>ENA-OPXH01002015-OPXH01002015.1-human-gut-metagenome-genome-assembly--contig:-NODE-2015-length-12169-cov-2.420670_pt1 | contig 12169 bp, 11 predicted proteins | sample MGYA00241521_ERZ502034 | MGnify/ENA primary metagenome ERZ502034 (study PRJEB25962, sample SAMEA2042103) | human gut metagenome | biome: human gut; feature: human-associated habitat; material: faeces... | reverse complement strand
CCCTACCGACAAAGTATCTCCTCTATGCTCTATTACCGGTAATATATATTTGATTTGCTCATGCTGACCTTTCAAATATTCCGGATCTCCCGGTCTGAACTTAATCGAACGATTTTTTGGTAACCCGTTATACGGTATTGATGTTCGACCGGGCCACATCATAAGAGAATTTTTTGCCCGCCAAGAAAACTGGCTCTTAACACCATTCTTCAATCCATTACCTGCAGCCAGTAATATAATCAATATAAATATTCCCCATGCAACCGAAAAACCCGTCAAAAATGTTCTCAGCTTATTCTTTCGTATTGTCCCCCATATTTCCTGCCATATATCCCACATATCACCTTTATTTCATCATTTCTATTTCTCCGATTATCCCATCCTTTATATGGACTATCTTATGGGTTTGCATAGCTATGTCACGTTCATGTGTCACCACTACCAGAGTCATTCCTTCTCGGTTTACTTCTTTCAATAAATCCATTACTTCCTGAGTCGTTTCACTGTCCAATGCCCCTGTAGGCTCATCTGCTAAAATTATCCGAGGTTTCGAAATCAAGGCCCGAGCAATAGCTACCCGCTGCTTTTGTCCTCCCGACATCTCTGAAGGAAGATGGTAGGCATGCTCCCTCAGGCCCATTCGGTCAAGATATTCAAGAGCCAACATATTCCTTTTCTTTCGGGATACATGCTGATAATACAATGGAAGAGCTACATTTTCCATCGCATTTTTAAATGAAATAAGGTTAAACGACTGAAAGATGAAACCTATCATTCGATTCCGATATTCCGCAGCTTTATTTTCTGATAAATTTTTTATCAATACATTATTCAAATAATAATCTCCTGAATCATAATCGTCAAGTATACCCAAAATATTCAATAAAGTAGATTTACCTGAACCGGATGCTCCCATGATCGAAACCAATTCACCTCTCTCTACCTGAAGATTAATTCCCTTTAACACATGTAGCGGCGAACCATTGTAATAAGTCTTATTTATACCTTCTAATCGTATCATAAATAGCAAACTATTCTATATAATAATTAACAGATGATTTTCATATAAAAAAAGCTGTGAAAAAATTTTATATTTAACTTTTTATATTTCTTCTCCACAAATCTAAGAATTATATACTACTTTGTATTACATAGTAGTATAAAAATACAATATTCTAACATAGTTTAACGTTAAGAACTTTTCTTCTATTGAAAAAAAAGTACTAGAGCTCCTATAACTCGTTGTACACTTGTACGTCTAAATTTTACTCGGATCCGGTTTGAAAGTTTCTTTCGAAAATACTTTTTTGTTATAAGAGGAGGATAGCAAGTTATCTGATGGATGAAAACGGGGAAACAATCCGGAAGGAAATACAAAAAAGGTCTGATAATATTTCTTCATTGGAAATGTTAGACTGGCTCCTAAACCGGCTTATAAACTCATTATTTCAATTTAGAATATAAAAAAGAACCGGACAAAAAAATTTATAGTGTATTATTCATACATTATTATTATTTTTGTAAGCTCATGCAATAAAAAATGAAACAATATTTAGATCTATTACAGCGCGTATTAACTGAAGGTACCCCTAAAGAAGACCGGACAGGTACCGGCACAATAAGTATATTCGGACATCAAATGCGGTTCAATATGGACGACGGTTTTCCGATGCTTACGACCAAAAAATTACATTTAAAATCCATCATCTACGAATTGCTTTGGTTTCTTCGCGGTGACACCAATATAAAATATTTACAAGAACACGGTGTAAGGATTTGGAACGAATGGGCTGACAATAATGGAGACTTAGGCCATATATATGGTTACCAATGGCGCTCATGGCCCGATTATAACGGTGGATATATCGACCAGATAAAAGAAACGGTAGAGACCATAAAACACAACCCCGATTCGAGACGCATTATTGTCAGTGCATGGAATGTTGCCGACCTTCCAAATATGAAATTGCCTCCCTGCCATGCTTTCTTTCAATTTTATGTAGCCAACAAACGTCTCAGTCTCCAACTTTATCAACGCAGTGCCGACATTTTTCTGGGAGTTCCCTTTAATATTGCATCTTATGCCCTTTTATTACATATGATGGCACAAGTCACAGGACTTAAAGCGGGAGATTTTGTCCATACTCTTGGAGATGCCCATATTTACAAAAACCATCTCGAACAGGTAAAATTACAATTAAGCCGTACACCGCGTTCGTTACCTCAAATAAGAATAAATTCTGAAGTAAAAGATATATTTAATTTCAAATATGAAGATTTTGAAATTATAGGATACGATCCACACCCTCATATAAAAGGAGAAGTGGCTGTATAACCTTTTCTTCATATTATATCTTCATATTATATTATTAACCAAAAATAAAAGACCTATGCCAACAATTTCTTTGATCGCTGCCGTAGCCGAAGATATGGCTATCGGCAAAAATAAAGAGCTTCTATGTGATCTGCCTAATGATATGAAGCACTTTAAAGAACGAACATTAAACCATGCCGTTATCATGGGGCGTCGGACCTTCGAATCTCTTCCTAATGGAGCATTGAAAAATCGGAAAAACCTGATCTTGACAACTGTCCCCGAATCGGTCTATACCGATGCTTTTGCTTGTTATTCTATAGAAGATGCCTTACAACTTTGTGAAACACAAGACGAAGTATTTGTAATCGGAGGAGCTATGGTGTACAAACAGACCATAGACATGGCTAATAAACTTTACATTACGGAAATCCACCATACATTTGAAAATGCAGACAGCTTTTTCCCTGCTATCAATCCGGCTATATGGAAAGAAACAAGTCGAGAGGATCATCCGGCCGATAAACAGCACCCATATGCTTATTCCTTTGTGGTCTACGAACGTATAAAATAAAAATAAAAAGAGGTGTCTCAAAATTAGAATTCAACTATTTTTAAGATACCTCTTTCAACAAATGCTACTACTAAAAGACTATTCGACAGTACTAACAATTACGTTGCCGTCTTTGTCAAAATGTATTTCTGTTTCCGGATTGGTATTCAACTCTATTTCAAATCCATAGTTATGCCGACTCATCTCCGTCATTTCAGCTACCGGAAAATTCTCACTTACATAATTTACTACTTTGATGGGTAAAAGTTCGATTTGCATCTTATAAGGTATAGATGTACCATTTCCGTCTACTGCCTGCCATTCTCCCGACTCAAAAAAACGTACTTCAAATCCGTTAGCCAAATCCACTTTATAGTGAGGTTCTCCCGACTTTTTCTCCACTTTAGTTATAATCACCCCTTCAAAATATGTTTCAATAAATTGTTGTGACAGCTCCGGCAATTTATTATATGAAATTTTTTGGTCATCATCACTACAAGAAATTACCCCCAAAATAATCATTATCAATACTGACACTCGACTGTAAATAATGTTTGTTTTCATTGTATAATTTTTAATCGTAACTCTATTATTAAAATCATAAACCTGTTTAAATTTCTCGAATCCGTCATAAGAAAATACTCAAAAAAATATCAAAAGAAATCTGACCAAAAACTACTTTAGCCTTATCAGAAAATCGATATAAGTTCTATACTCAATAACAAAATATATCCAAAATATTTCATACAATTAAGGTTATTTCAGTAAGAATAGCCAATATTGCTCTAAAGTCTTTATTCTTATCTGTCCAATTAATAATATAATAAAAGGATTATAATATATAAAAAATAGTATTTAACATAAAATAATAGTGTACATATTACACTTATATACACACCTCAAAATAATATATAAACAAATAATACTCAAACATATAACAAATTAACAATTATTTCATTTTATAGTTGATAAACTCATTTTTTCCTATATGTAATACTATTGCCATCTAATTTTATATGTTATAAAACATATTTTTCAAAAACATTTTGTATCTTTGCAATGTTAATAATAGAAAGAAGTAATAATCGTTTACCGAATGGCGGTAAACAAAAAGATGATGAAAATGATGGAAAAAGAAAAAAACTTAATCGCATCTCTGAGATATCAGATTGAGCGATACAAATCAGTAGGTAATGGATTTATGTGTCAACGTTTAAACGCTGAACTCCAAAAACTTATGACAAAGCAGGCTACCTGCTAATAAAAAAATTATTTTATCCTATAATGCTGGACATCATCGCAAATATGTTGCGAAGAGTGTCCATTTTTATTTTATCGCCTTTTATTCTGCACCCTATAAATTCATATACCTATTTTACATTTCCAACCAACTCTCATTTTCTGAATCTCAAATCCACAAAAGCTGATACATTTTTTTTATCCTAAAAGAATATTTATTTTTGTACTCATTTCAAACACAAAAATATCCTTTACATGAAAACACTCTCGATTATCTGTTTCTTTATTTTATCTTTAACGAATAACATTATAGCCCAAGACAAAGAAAAATATCCGTTGGGAGATTATTCAGAATTGACCGATACCAAACCTCACGACAGTAATATTTTCTGGAACAAACAAGCAGCACTGCCACAACTTAAATGGGGCTCTACCGATATACGATATTCCAAACTAAATATTCCTGTCGAAACCAAAGGCTCATTATGGAAAGCCAAGGCATGGAAGGGAGAAAGGATCAACGCTCAAGCTGTCCTATGGAGTGCCAAAGAATTAAAAGATGTTCAAATATCCGTATCAGAATTGACAAACGGGTCTGACATAATACCAACAAGCTCTATTACTACAAATTTCGTCAGATATGTCATGACTGATGAATTGAACAAAGATAAAAAAGGCGGATGTAGCCACCGCCCCAACAAAGCGGAATGGGATTCCTCCCTTGTCGCTGATCCGTTGGACATTGTCAAAATAAGAGATGTACAAGCCCGTTCCACTCAACCGATATGGGTAAATATATGGGTTCCCCAAAACACAAAAACAGGAAAATATAAAGGAACTTTATCCGTTTCAGGAACCAATTTTTCTCCGATGAAACTCAAGATTGAAGTGGAAGTCTTAAACCATACTTTACCGTCTCCCGAAGACTGGAAATTCCATCTTGATTTATGGCAAAACCCTTATGCCGTAGCTCGATACTATCAAGTGCCATTATGGAGTCAAAAGCATTTCGAAGCTATGCGCCCGATTATGAAAAAACTCGCTGATGCTGGGCAAAAAGTCATCACGGCAACCATCATGCACAAACCTTGGAACGGCCAAACTTTAGACCTTTTTAATAGTATGGTTACCAAAATAAAAAAGATTGACGGTACTTGGAGCTATGACTATACGGTCTTTGACAAATGGGTCGATTTCATGATGAATGAAATAGGTATAAATCAGCAAATCAACTGTTATACCCTGATTCCTTGGGCTCTCCAATTCGACTACTATGATCAGGCAACAAATACCATAAAATATATAAATGCCAAACCGGGAGATAAACATTACAGCGACTATTGGGGGAATTTCCTTACTGATTTTTCACGCCACTTGCGCCAAAAAGGCTGGTTCGAAAAAACGACTATCGCTATGGATGAACGAGCTTTAGATGCTATGCAGGAAGCACTAAAAATAATAAAAAAAGCCGACCCGGAATTTAAAGTTTCATTGGCCGGAAACTATCACACTGAAATAGAATCTGATTTATATGACTATTGTCTAGCCTTCGGCCATAATTTCCCAAAAGACACAAAAAACTCCCGTTCACAAAAAAATAAAAAAAGTACTGTATATACATGTTGCACCGAAGCTATACCCAACGTTTTTACTTTCTCCCCTCCTGCAGAAGCAACGTGGCTTGGATGGCATGTTGCTGCCGGAAATTACGATGGATACCTACGATGGGCCTATAACAGTTGGCCTGAAGATCCCCTGAGAGATTCCCGATTTCATACATGGGCTGCCGGTGATTGTTTCCTGATATATCCGGGATTTCGTAGCAGTATCCGTATGGAACGACTTATCGAAGGGATACAAGATTGTGAGAAAATATGGATATTGCAGAAAAAAATAACTAATAAAAAACAGCTCGAAAAACTCAATAAAATCGTTTCACAATTCACCCCGGAAGGCCTTACCCAAAAAGAAGTAACTCAAATGGTCAATGAAGCGCGTAAAGTATTAAATTCATTCTAAAAAATTTATAAGGAATCTGCTTAAATTTCACTCAAGTCAATTTAAGGAATTTTTTTTAAGAACGTTTTCTTGTTTTTATACATCAAAATGGCTACAAACCATTTTGATGTATAAAAACAAGAAAACAAACCGAGAGAAAACGCAAAAATAGCCTCTCTGAATTACTTTTATTAGCAAACTTAATCAGAGTCCAAAGTTTTCGGGATTTCATCTTTTTTCACCATGAAAAAGATAAAATCCTGAAAATACAGTTATTGACATATATACCAAATTAATCAATATCTTTTGGAAATTTATTGCACAAACGAAAGTAAAACTTATGTTTTACAAAATAAGGTTCCGCAATACCAAACCGTATAAACTTGGATAATAATATCTTAGCTTCAAACCGTGAAACATGTCCCTTACGGCAATATTGGTTAAAAGAAATATATTCGTTATCATTCAAATAGTCCAGAAGAAACTGTTCTCTTTCAGTGTATTCGACCAACTCACCCAAAGGACTATCTGCTTGTTTCCATACCCGAATATGTACTGGAGTCGCCAAAATATTTTCATCGGCAATACGGATATACGCCCACAACTTGCCGTATTCATCTTTTGCATACACAGGTTTTACCACATTCTCTTTTACATCAACCTCAAGTACTGTACGTTTTTCAATATGATGTACCTGCATAGTATACTTTATTTCCGGTATACAATAAAGCTGTGCTGCAGTTTCTATCATATACATCTCTTCCTCCGAACGAACCCCCGCAATACGACCATTATCTTTCACGCCTATCAACAATTTCCCACCATCAGTATTGGCAAAAGCAGAAAAAGTTTTAGCGATTTTTCGCGCATCCGAGATTTCAAATTTAAAATCCTGTTGCTGATGCTCTCCTTCTGCTATCAAAGAATATATATAATCTGTGTCCCCAAATGATTTCATATTGCAAAAGTACAAAAAAGAGTATTTATCCTGCAAAAAACTGCTATCGTATAAACTTTTCATATATCATTTATGACTAAAATGATATATCAATTAGTACCCCAAAAACAGTGCATTTCTATAATCAACTCAAATTTTGCACAAATCGGCTTTGAGAATTTTTTGTAGATATTTTTTCCGTTTTTACAAGGAAGATAACAGGCTATATGACAAGTGAAAACGGAAAAACATCTCCGAAAGGAAACGCAAAAATGACCGGATAATATCCTCTTATTGGAAAATTTAGATAACTGGCTCTTAATATCCAATGCATTTTTATAATATTTTTAAAGATATAAGAACAACTATTTTTCCGATATTTTTTCTACATTTGTAACGTATTTACAGACAAAAACAATAATAAACGATAAAAATATAAGCAAAATGAAAAAAATTAGAGCAGCCATAGTTGGATATGGTAATATTGGTAAATATGTATTGGAAGCCCTCCAAGCTGCCCCCGATTTTGAAATAGCTGGTATCGTACGTCGTGATGCCTCAAACATTCCGGCTGAACTAAAAGAATATCCTGTAACCGGAGATATTGCGTCACTCCAACAAGTAGACGTAGCTATTCTATGTACTCCCACTCGGAAGGTCGAAGCTTTTGCAGAAAAAGCCTTGGCTTTAGGAATCAATACAGTAGACAGCTTTGACATACATACACAGATATGGGAATTGAAATGCCATCTCGATACTGTGGCAAAACAACATAATGCCGTTTCCATCACGGCTGCCGGATGGGATCCCGGTAGCGATTCTATTGTTCGCGCCCTCATGCAGGCTTGTGCCCCTAAAGGTATAACCTATACGAACTTCGGACCGGGCATGAGTATGGGACACACAGTTGCTGTAAAAGCAGTCGATGGAGTAAAAGCCGCACTTTCAATGACTATTCCTTTGGGTACTGGCATACACCGTCGCATGGTATACATAGAACTGAAAGATGGATACAAATTTGAAGATGTTGCGAAAAATATCAAGGACGACCCTTATTTCGTAAATGATGAAACCCACGTAATGCAGGTAGAAAATGTTGATGATTTATTAGATATGGGACATGGAGTACACATGACCCGAAAAGGAGTCTCCGGAAAAACGCAGAATCAACTCTTCGAATTTAATATGAAAATAAACAACCCTGCCCTTACCGGACAAGTGTTAGTTTCCGTAGCTCGTGCATCCATGCTACAAAAACCGGGGTGTTATACAATGATCGAAATACCGGTTATCGATATGCTATACGGCAATAAAGAATCATTAATTAAACACCTTGTATAAAAGTAAACGGTACCTACGAAAGTCTTTAAAATATTTTTATACCTTTGCGAAGTTGTCCTAATATTCAATTTGGGACAGCTTTTTTATTTATTATAAAAGTAAGCTTATGTTAGATTTCATTACCTGGACGGCAGATCCGGCAATTTTTTCCATTTTTTCACGGGAAATCCGCTGGTACGGATTATTTTTTGCAATAGGTTTTTTAATCGGATACCAGATTGAAGATAAAATTTTCAAACATGATAAAGCTCCGGAAGGGTGGGTAGACAAAATATTTATCTACACCATCATCGCGACAGTAATAGGTGCGCGATTAGGGCATTGCTTGTTTTACGGATGGGATTACTATTCTCAACATCCTATCGAAATACTTAAAATTTGGGAGGGAGGCCTCGCCAGTCATGGAGGAGCAATAGGAATCATCATTGCCATACTTATATATTCCAAAAAAGTAACACATAAAAATCCTCTTTGGGCCTTTGACCGATTGGTTATACCCACAGCTCTAGTTGGTGCACTTATACGCATGGGTAACTTGATGAATCACGAAATATACGGACATCCGACCCACCTTCCTTGGGGATTTCGATTCATAGAAAACATTACGGCTTGGCGTCAAGGAATGGAGCCCATATTCTCCGCTCCATCCCATCCGACTCAAATCTATGAAGCATTATGTTATTTCATCATCTTTTTGCTGTTGATGTACATGTATTGGAAAAAAAATGCCGGGCAACGTCAAGGCCTCATTTTCGGAATATTTCTTGTCGGAGTATTCTTCTCCCGGTTCTGTATTGAATTCCTAAAAAATAATCAAGAAGAATTTGAAGAAAATATGATTCTGAATATGGGACAATTATTAAGTATTCCATTTGTCATATTCGGTATATACTTAATAATCAGAGCCCTAAAACAACCTATCGATACAGGAGCCATTATTTATAAAAAGCATTAAAAACTACTATATAAAGGGGGATGTTCTTTCAAGCAATACTCCCTTTATTTATCGGAACATTTGCTGTCATTTACCATCATTATGAATGTAAAAGTTAAAGGGTACACATTAGGAGCTCTTGCTGCCGCCACTTATGGAATGAATCCATTATTCGCTTTACCTTTATATAAAGCGGGGATGAATCCCGATTCCGTCCTTTTCTTTAGATACTTATTTGCAATTCCTGTATTAGGCATTATGATTAAAGTTCGAGGGAGAAATTTTAAACTTCAAAAGAAAGAAATTTTACCATTGATTATCATGGGGTTATTAGTGGCACTTTCATCTCTTACCCTTTTCCAAAGTTATAACTACATGGAAGCCGGCATTGCATCAACACTATTATTCATCTACCCTATCCTGGTAGCCCTGATTATGTCTTTCGTCTTTAAAGAAAAATTGACTATACAAACCGTCCTGTGCATTTTACTTGCATTAGCGGGAATCGGATTGCTTTACCAAGGCAGTGATGGTACAACCCTTAGCCTGACAGGGATAGCACTGGTTATTATTTCCGCACTCTCTTATGCAATCTATATTGTGAGTGTAAATCAGTCAACATTAAAAAACGTTGCTACTCTTAAACTGACATTTTATATATTACTTTTCGGTCTGACTCTTTTTCTGGTACGTATAGATTTTGGGAAAAGCCTCCACATTGTCAACACTTGGTACCTCTGGGGTAATCTGATCGCATTAGCAATATTTCCCACAGCCATATCATTTCTCTGTACTACACAAGCTATCCAATACATAGGTTCTACTCCTACGGCTATTCTTGGGGCCCTGGAACCTCTGACTGCCGTATTTTTTGGAGTAACCATCTTCGGCGAATCACTGACTCCCAGACTTAGTTGCGGAATAGTAATGATTATTCTGGCCGTTACCCTTATTATAGCCGGAGGCAATATTACTTCTCATCTGATACGTTTCAGAAAGCTCTTTCCCAGACTTCCTATCAAAAAAAGAGTCAGACAATAAATAAATGTCTTTTTATATTTTAAGAGCGAGACAAACAGAGATTACAGAAACGCCTAATTCTCTGGTTCAGCAGCCTCATTTATTATTTCCTCTTTTACTTCACGGGAAGTTTTCGCTGCCTGCTTTTCTTCAATCAACTTTACACTATATGCTCTTTTCAACAGATAATCTATCGAACATTTACCAGGACCCAACATTAAAATGGTAATATAAATCCCTAAATACAGCATTGGCAATTCGATGTTGGATAATGTAATAACCGGATAAGTAAAAAATGTGGCTATTACCATCCCGAAAATTAGAGGCAAAACCGCTAACCGTGTCATCAATCCCACAATAAGCAAAATCGAACAACCAACCTCAGCCAACAATATTAGTGTTAAAGATATTGCATGTCCCATCCCAAGAGGGTCAGGAAAAGTATCTACCATCAAATCAAAATTCTCAATCTTTGCAATCCCATGTGACAACATCAAAATTCCTATAAATACCCGTAAAAATAATCGGGCAAAATTAGAACAACACTCCGAGAGCATAACGTTCATAAATACAGATAATCCTTTATTCATAATATTTCTATTCTTGCTATTAATAACAAATAAACTCTAATAAATAACAATCCCACAGGGCCATTTGTTCCTCTCCCCCAATAAAATATATCACCAATTATCTGTTCTAAATGAAGAGACCGGTATTCCTGATGTACTAAATAAAGATGCTTCTGCATAATTCTTAAAAGCATAACGAGCCGCAACCGGTTTTTCCACTTCATCACTCCATACTATAACAGCTTTCGTTTTTGTATCAAACACAGCCTTTGCCGGATGAAAAACTTTATCAGTACCGGCAATTTCAAAACTCTTTAGAGGTGCATTTACAGGTATCAACCCTCCATACCCTAAATCATCAAAAGTTATATAAATCTTTCCATCTTTTATTTCCATCGACTTATATACCGGAGCCGAATAAACAATACCTTTTTTCCCATAAGTCTTAGCCAAAGCCCAATAAGCCAGTCTCTCGGCAACAACCTCTTTATTAGCCGGATGTATACAATCTATATCACCGACATCCATAGTAGTAACCATACCCGAATTAGGAATATTCGACATACTGTTCAACTGCACCTCCCGCATAAGTGCTGTCTGCACATCATCTGCATTATCATACCTGTAAGGAGCAATTTGGACATAATAAAAAGGCAATGCCCCAAGTCCCCATTTGTCTCGCAAGTCTTTCACAAAGGCAGGAAATAAACGGGCATACTTTTCTACATTTCCTCTATTGCTCTCTCCCTGATACCAAAGAAAGCCTCTTACTACAAAATTTGTCAAAGGAGCAAGCTTTGCATTATACAAAACACATGGAGTATTGTGTGGACGTTCTATCTTTTTATTATCATCCAGATGAGAAAGAGCTATTTCCGGAAAATCAGCCAATGCCTCTCTACTCATCCAGGCTTCAATCTGAGTTCCTCCTAATGTAGAAACAATAATCCCAACCGGGACTTTTAAAGCTTCCTGCAAATAACGAGCGTACAGATAAGCCACCGCACTCGTATATGCAACATTTTCAGAAGAATTGTCCATCCAACGGCCGATACAGTCATTTTGAGGTTTCTTACTATATTGCCAAGTCCAATTTCCATTCTCATCCATGTCCGATGTATATATCCTTATAGGAGTACTCGGATTGGACTTCGTTATAATTTTATTCGAATTCAAAACCGGTTGGTACGGAAAACCTCTCATAGGAACTTCCATATTCGACTGTCCGGAGCAGAACCAGACTTCACCGATCAGGATATTTTTT
>ENA-OPXH01002011-OPXH01002011.1-human-gut-metagenome-genome-assembly--contig:-NODE-2011-length-12247-cov-2.338911_pt1 | contig 12247 bp, 10 predicted proteins | sample MGYA00241521_ERZ502034 | MGnify/ENA primary metagenome ERZ502034 (study PRJEB25962, sample SAMEA2042103) | human gut metagenome | biome: human gut; feature: human-associated habitat; material: faeces... | reverse complement strand
TCGTCATAGGGCGCTGCCTTGCCGAGGGACACACGGCAGAGGAGACCGCCGCGCTCACCCAGCATCCCCTCGAATTCGTGCTCCGCGTCCGGGACGAAGCGGGGAAATAGCCCCGCACACCCCGGCAAACAGCCCCGCACTTTCCGGCCGGCGCCGGCAGCAACGGCAGTGCGACGACACGGAACAGGATCAGCACTCCGGCAAACGCTCCGCTCCCCCCCCCAAAAAAAAGACACCGGGCAAATGCCTGGTGTCTTATTCATGTCCGGAGCCGAACCCGGCCGCCGCGCTACCTCGGCCCGTGGAACATTCCCGGAGGAGGGCCGCCCGGGCCGCCGGGCCCCATGCGGCGCGATCCCGAAGGTTGTGCCACGCCGTCGTAATCCTTGATGTTTTTCGACCCCTTCTTGCCGAACCGGCGCAGGTTGTAGGTGAACTGCACCATATAGTAGCGGCCGATCACGCTGTTGGTCGAATTCTGCGTCCACCCCGAGCCCGTCGAACGGGCGAAGGCCTTGTTCTGGTTGAAGATGTCGTTCACGCCGACCATGATCTCGCCGCGCTTGTTCTTGAAGACCTTTTTGCCGATCCAGGCGTTGCACAGCAGGTAGGAATCGTCGTAATCGTTCGTAAAACCGATGTACTGCGTATAGGCCACGCTGCCCGTGAAGGTAAAGCCCAGCGGGAAGACGAACTTCATGTTGCCCTGCGCCGTATGGTTGAAATAACGGTTCTTGGAACCCGATTCGCCCAGCGAGTTGGTCGCCTCGTTATAGGTACCGGCCCACGAAAGGGTGAAGTCCACGTTCTCCGAAATGTTGCTGCCCAGTACCGTGCGGAAGTCGTAGCCGATATTCTTGGTGTCGTTGCGCTCGCCGCCCGTGATGAACCCGTCGCTGTCGACCACACCGCCCAGCATGCTCGGGGTCTTGGTGAAATTGACGCCCGCCATCACGTTGAAGTTGCTCTTCAGGAACCCGATGGGGAACCCGTAGCTCAGGTGCGTGCGCAGGTTCCAGTAACCGTCGAGGTTGACGGGGGTGGAGTAGTAGTTGGGGGTGTACTGCTCGCCGCCGAGGGTGATCGTACCGGGGTTCGACACCAGGTGGTTGGCGTTGTAATCCGACGTATTTTGCATCGAGAACATCCACATGAACGTCCGTCCCTTCTCCACGTTGGAGTTCGTATAGTGGAAATTGACCCGGTGGCTGTACGACGGGTTCAGGTTGGGGTTACCCTTGGTGATGTTCTGCGCGTCCGAGACGTCGGCCACGTTCTGGAGGTCGGTGATCGAGGGGTTGTCGGTATAGGACGAGACGAACAGGCGCAGCGAATTCTCGCGGTTGATGTTCAGCTGCCCCATCATGAAATAGGTCACGTCGTTATACGAATGCTTGATCTTGTCGGCGGCGTCGCGTACGATCTGCCCGTCGAGCGTGGCATGCTGGTAATAGACGTTCGCCACGAACGTGTTGCGCTCCTTCGAATAACGGAAGCCGGGACCGGCGCTCTGCGTCAGGTAACCGCTCTTGTAAGAGTTGGAAAGCGCCCCGTCGGGGAGAAGCCCTGCGACCGAATAGTCCGGCCCGGTTATGAACGACCTCTTGTCGCGCTCCTGATAATCGTAGCGGATACGGTACTGCACGCTCACCTGGGCATATTTGGCCACGGGTTCCGTATAGGTGAACTGCCCGCGCAGGCCGTAGCTGTTCGAGGGGGCGAGGTTGCGCAGGTAACGCAGACGGGTATAGCCCGTCGTGTCCCAGCCCCACGGGCCGTCGGCCCCGTCGGGGCGGACGGACGAAATCGGCAGGACGTTCGAGAAGGAATTCGAGTTGTTGGTATTGTCCGAATAATTCACATTGCCGTCGAGGGTGATCGTACGGCCGTCCTTCCCGAGCTTGGCACGGTAGACGGCGCTCGTGCGCAGGTTATAACCGTGGCGCAGGCCGTCGTTGAAATTCTCGGTGCGGCTGTAACCGCTCTGGCCGAACTGCCAGCCCTGCGTCGTGCTCAGGGGATCGTTGGACTGGTAGCTGAAACTGGGGCGCACCATCAGATTCTGGTTGTCGGAGATCTTCCACTCCAGGCGGGCGTTGAAACGGTGGTTGTAGGCCTCCGTATTCGAATAGCCGCGCGTCGCGAGGGTGTCCACCGGCATGGGGGATTCATACCACTTGTCCACCGTGGACTGGTTCTTCGTATCGGTATTGTTGAAGAAATAGCTGCCCTGGAACGACACCTGGTCGCGTTTGCCCCATGTGTCGGAGTAGTTGACGCCGATGGCGTTCACCGACGCCACGCCGCTCTGCGGGCGCACCATGTACTGTCCGACACCGCCGCGGCGGCCGCCGCCGGAACCCGATACGCCGAGGATGTCCTCGAACGAGAAATTCTGCTGGTTGATATTATTGAACAGGCCGATGACCGACACGCGGCTGTCGCCGCTGAAGATATTGGCATTACCGCCTATGACATATTTGTTTTTGGCCTCGGTCTTGGTATCGGCATCGTAACCGTAACCGGCATACAGTTTACCGAACTGTCCCTGCCGCATGTTGGCATGGGTGACGATGTTGAGCGCCTTATAACCCTCGCCGTCGTCCATGCCCGAGAATTCGGCGGCGTCGCTCAGTTTATTGTAGACCTCGATGCGGTCGACAGCCTGTGCCGGCAGCGACTTGATGGCCGTCGTCACGTCCTCGCCGAAGAATTCCTTGCCGTCGACGAAAATCTTTTTGACCGACTCGCCCTGTGCCTCGACCGTACCGTCGCTCACGGTGATGCCCGGCATCTTCTTGAGCAGGCCTTCGACGTCGGCATCGTCGGTGACCTTGAACGCCCCGGCGTTATAGCTTACCGTATCGCCCTTCTGGGAGGTGCGGAGCGCCTTGGCCTCCTTGACGACGGTTTCGATCTGCACGCCCGGCCTGAGTTCGATCTTGCCGATGTCCTGTTTGGCGGCCGAGACCTTGAAGGTGGTTTCCGCGCTGTTGTAGCCCAGGAAAGAGACTACGAGTTTATATTCGCCGTATGCGAGCGAGGGGATCGACACGGCGCCCTTATAGCCCGAAGTGGAATACTGTTTCTTGTCGGGGGCAGCGGCCGGGGCGAATTCCAGCACGGCACCCGCGACCGTCTCGCCGGTATCGGCGTCGACCACCGTACCCGTGACCGTCCCCTTCTGGGCAAAGGCGGCGACGGCGAAAAGTGTAAATAAGGTTGAGAGAAGCAGTCGTTTCATCTTTGATTATTCTGAATAGATCCGTTTGTTTTTTGCGCTTGCGAAGATAACTTTTTTATTGCAACTTCGCCCTCTGCCGCGGGCGAATCGACAAAAAAAGGGTGCCAGTCGACCAACCGACACCCCGGCTGCGACAAGCCGTTCGATGACCTAACCTCACTTCCTGCCCTTTGCGGGACGGGGCTTGTCACATTTCCTGCCTTCCTTGCAGGCGCATCCCTTTCCATCCTTCATCTGCGGGCCATGCCCCATGCCGGGCTTCGGGCCCTGCATCTGCTTCCACTGCTCGAACTGCTCGGGCGTAAGGATCTTTTGCATCTTCTCGGCCTTGGCCTTGCGGGCGGCGCGCATCCGTTCGTGCTGCGCCTGCATATCCTTTACTTCCTGCAGGTTGAGTTCGTAGAGCTGCTTAGACTGATCCTCGTTGAGATTCAGCTTTTCGACCATGCGGTCGGTCTTGCGCTGTGCCATCTGTTCGGCCGTGGGGCGTTCCTTTGTCCTCGGGGCACGCCGATCCTGCGCAAAAGCGCTCGTTCCTGCCAGCAGGCAAAGGGTCATTGCAACCGCAAAAATTCTCTTTTTCATAGCATTAAGATTTTTATTATCCGTTCGCCGAAACGTCTTCGGCTCCAGGTGCTGATGCAAAGGTAAAGCCAAATCGGCACGGCGGTGCCGACCCGGGGGCCAAACGACTGAAAGGCAGGGTGAACCGACTATTCGGCGGGTTGAACGGAGGTGAGCCAGGCCTTGAATTCGGGGACGCGGGCCTTGGAAATGACGATGCGTTCGGGGGTTCCGACCGTCAGGTGGAGCGCCAGGCTGCCGAACCACACGGCGATCTCCTTCACGGCGCGGCGCGCCACGATGAACTGGCGGTTGGCGCGGAAGAAATCCGCTTCGGGCAGGATGGCCTGCAGGGTTTCGAGCGTCTTGTCGAGCGGGTAGGAAACGCCCTCGTAGGTACAGGCGGTGACTTTCTCGTTGCTGGTATAGCAATAGGCGATCTGCTCACGCCGGAGCGGGATGATCCGGTCGCGGACATGCACCAGGAAAGCCTGCTCGTGCCGTGCCGCGGCCATCGTCCGCACCCGGAAGCCGTAATCGCGGCGTTCGCCCCTGGACAGGCGTTCCAGCTTGCCCAGCGCACGCTGCACGTCGGCGTTGTTGATCGGTTTGAGCAGGTAGTCGATGCTGTTGACCCTGAAGGCTTCGAGCGCATACTGGTCATAGGCCGTCGTGAAGACCACCGGAGCGGTGACCTCCACGGCGTCGAAGATGCGGAACGAATCGCCGTCGGCCAGGTGGATGTCCATGAACAACAGGTCGGGCTGGGGGTTCGCACGCAGCCACCCGATGCTCTCCTCGACGCTTTCGAGCGTCCCGATGACCTCCACGCCGGGGGCCACCTGTTTCAGGATGGCCTCCAGGTTCAGCGCGGCGGCGGTTTCGTCCTCGATGATCAGGGCCTTCATCCTATGACGGGTTTTTGCAGCGGCATGCGCACGACGAACTCCTTGTCGGTGTCGATGATCTCGATGTCACGGCCCGTAATCAGGTGCCAGCGGTTGCGCAGGTTTTCCAGTCCGATGCCCGTCGACGGTTCGGGTTCGATCTTCGGCACCTTGGGATTGGCGACCACCAGCCACCCCTGCTCGGTGCGGATCGAGATATGGAACGGCTTGCTGCGGGTTATGGTATTGTGTTTGACGGCGTTGCCGATCAGCGGCTGCAACGACAGCGCCGGGAGTGTCCAGGAGCGGTACTTGTCGTCGACGTCGATGTCGAAGAACAGTTTGTCGGCATAGCGTATTTCGAAGAGGTAGCTGTACGCTTCGATGAATTTCAGTTCCTCGTCGAGCGTCATCAGCGTACTCTGACCGTTCTGGATAATGTAGCGGAACGTATACGACAGCTGGTCGATGTAGGTCAGCGCCTTGTCATCGTGCTTCTCGCGCACGAGCATCGCCAGCGAATTGAGCGAATTGAAGAAGAAATGGGGGTTGATCTGCCCGACGAGCATGTTGTAGCGGGTCGTGAGGTTCTCGTTCTTGAGCCGTTCGTTCTCCATGACGACTGCCTGCTGCTTCGAGTTGAGCACGTAGACCCAGCCGTAGAGCATCGACACGGCCACGGCGAACGAACATTTCAGCAGCAGCATGTAGTCGAAGATATGCCCGCTCATGAAATTCAGGACGATCTGCCCCGAATGCCATTCGCGGACGGGGGCGAGGATATAGAGCGCCGCGGCTGCTACGAGGCACCCCATGCAGTGGAGGGCGAAACGCCCCGCCTTGTAATTGCGGCGTGCGGAGGTCAGGATCGAGAGCATGATGAACGATACGACCAGGTAGTAGATCAACTGCAACGTCAGCTCCGAAGTCCTCGACGGCCGGTTGTAGAGCGTGCTGTAATCGAACTCCTCGCCGTTGCGCATACGCAGTTCGTTCATCACCGGATGGGCGCCGTAACGGCGCGGGGCGACCACGTCGACCACCAGCCGGTCGCCGTCCGAAAGATCCATCCGGCGGATGCGCTGCATCGGCACGTAGACGCTGTCGCGGTTCCCGTAGACGATGTACCCGTGGCCGTCGGGGCTGACGTGCAGCACCCCTTCCTCGCTGCGTGTGACGACGCTCGCCCGCGCCGGCCGCGGCTGTCCTTCGCCCTTTTGCTCGACAATCAGCAACAGCACATAGGAAAAGTTGACCACCAGGCTGATGGCCAGCGCAACCAGCAGGTTGAGCATCAGGTCGGAATATTTCGATTGCAGGTTCATCGCATCTCCTTACGCCCCGGCGGGGTCATTCATCCTCCTTGAACCACGAGGCATAGAGCATGTAATCGTGCGCCGTGCGGCGGATGATCTCCTCGCGCTGCTCGGGCGTCACCTCCTTGACCTTCTTGGCCGGGACGCCCGCATAGACCGAATTGGGCTCCAGCTTGGCGTTCGACAGCACCAGCGCATTGGCCGCGATGATGCAGCCCGAGGGGACGACGGCATTGTCCAGCAGGGTAGCGCCCATACCGATCAGGCAGTTGTCGCCGATGACGGCGCCGTGGACGATGGCGTTGTGGCCCACCGACACGTCGTTGCCGATGATGGTCTGCGACGGGTGTTTAGCCTTGTCGTAAATCGTATGCAGCACGACGCCGTCCTGGATGTTCGTACGGTCGCCGATGACGATTTTGTTCACGTCGCCGCGCAGCACGGCATTGTACCAGATGGAGCAGTCGCGGCCGATGGTCACGTCGCCCACGATGCCGGCCGTCTCGGCCAGGAACGTATTTTCTCCGATCACGGGGGTGTGCCCCCGCACTTCTTTAATCAAAGCCATAATTCCGTAATAAAATTTCTTAGTTTCACATGTATATTTCCCTGCATGACCCGCCACCGTACGGTGGTGCCCCGGACATGGAAAGCGCTGCCGGAAGGCAATCTTTTATTCGCCTTTTTTGGCTTCCTGCCACAGGGTCTCCATCTCGCCGAGCGAAAGGTCGTGCAGCGAATTCCCTTGTGCGGCAGCCTGTTCCTCCATGTAATTGAAGCGGCGGATGAACTTCTTGTTCGTACGCTCCAACGCAGATTCGGGATCGACGCCGTAGAGCCGCGCAGCGTTGACCAGCGCAAAGAACAGGTCGCCGAACTCGGCTTCGAGGTTCGCCTTGTCGCCCGAGCGCATCTCGGCCTCGACTTCGGCGGTCTCCTCCTTCACCTTGTCCCACACATCCTCGCGCTTCTGCCAGTCGAAGCCCGTCGCCGCGGCCTTCTCGCCTACGCGGAATGCCTTGACCAGCGCCGGCAGCGAGCGGGGAACGCCGCCCAGCGTACCGCTCTTGCGGTTCTTTTTGCGGAGCTTGAGTGCCTCCCAATTCTCCTTCACCTGGTCGGGCGTATTGGCATGGATGTCGCCGTAAACGTGCGGATGGCGGTATACCAGTTTGTCGCACAAGGCGTTAGCCACATCCGCATAGTCGAACGCCCCGGCTTCCTCACCCAGCTTGGAGTAGAACACCACATGCAGCAGCAGGTCGCCCAGCTCCTCCTTGATCCCCTCCATATTGTGGTCGGTGATGGCATCTGCCAGTTCATACGTCTCCTCGATCGTATTGCTCCGCAACGAGTCGAACGTCTGCTCGCGATCCCACGGGCACTCGCGGCGCAGCGTGGTCATCACGTCGAGCAGGCGGGCCGTAGCCTCCAATCGTTTATCTTCCATTATCCGGTTTGTTTTTTCCGCCGTCATGCAGGGCGCAAACTGCCCGAGGCGCCGGGTCGCCCGGCCGCAGCAGCATGCAGCCTGCACGGCCGCAATTTATCCCCTGCAAAGTTAGCACATTCGGCGGAAAATAGTAACTTTGCATCGAACAAAATTCCGCAACCTCATGAAACTACGCTACCTCGCGTCCATCCTGAGCGCCCTTTGTAGCCTCCTCCACGCCCATGCGCAGCCGCTTCCGGCGCGCCAGACGACCCTTCCCGGCACATACCGCATCTCGGCCGGCACGCAGCTCAGCTACGAGACGCCGCTCGCGCCGCTGGCCGGCTACCTGCGCGAATACATCAACGTCGGAAAGGCCAGCGACAGTATGTCGGCCGACGACGCGATCGTGCTCACGACAGACCCGACGCTCGGCCGCGAGGCCTACACGCTGGCCGTGAAGCCGCAGCGGATCGAGATCACGGGAGGCGACTACGGCGGCGTCTTCAACGGCATCCAGGCGCTGCTGCGGCTGTTGCCGCCCGAGGTCTACGCCAAGGCGTGCCCGCTGCCCGTCGAAGTCGCCTGCACGCGGATCGACGACGCCCCGCGCTTCGCGTACCGGGGCATGATGCTGGACGTGGCCCGCACTTGGATCGGAGTGGATGGAGTAAAGCGTTACATAGACCTGCTTTCCTACCACGGGATCAACAAATTACACCTCCACCTGTCGGACGACGAAGGGTGGCGGATCGAGATCAGGTCACACCCCGAGCTGACCGAAATCGGCGGCTTCCGCGGCGGCGACTCGCCCGTACGCCCCGTCTACGGGAAATGGGACGAGAAATACGGCGGCTTCTACACACAGGACGAAATGCGCGGGCTGATCCGCTATGCCGCCGTACGCAACATCGAGATCATCCCCGAGATCGACCTGCCAGGGCACAGCCGCAACATCGCCTCGGTACACCCCGAAATCCGCTGCAATTACCCGCCGGACACGCTGTCGACCAACGGCTACGACTACCGTTCGGCATGGTGCGTGGCACGCGAGGAGAACTACGCGCTGCTCGCGGACATCCTGGGCGAACTCTGCGCGCTGTTCCCCTCGGAATACATCCACGTGGGCGGCGACGAGGTCGACATGACCCAATGGAAGCGCTGCCCCGACTGCCAGGCGCTGATGCGGCAGCGGGGCATGGCAGACCCGCACCAACTGGAAGACCTCTTCATGCAACGCATGGCGGCGATCCTCAGCGCCAACGGCAAACGCCCCGCCGTGTGGAACGAAGCGGTGGCGACGGGCGACCTGGCGCACGACAGCCGCGTCTACGGCTGGCAGAGCGTCAAGGCATGCCTCGACGCCACGGCCAAGGGATACGAGACCGTAGTGATGCCGGGCGAATATTTCTATTTCGACATGCGCCAGACCCCGCACGAGGACGGGCACGACTGGGCGGCGGTCTTCGACGCGAAAAAGGTCTTCGGGTTCGACTTCACGGACAAAGGGTTCAGCCCGGAGCAGATGCGCAACGTCGTCGGGTTGCAGGCGGCGTTCTTCAGCGAAGCCTATATCTCGCACGAGCCCGAGAAGCCCGACTACCTCGACTACATGTGTTTCCCGCGCATCTGCGCACTCGCCCGCATCGCGTGGCGCGGCAACGGCGAAGGCTGGGACGCCTATTACAAAGGGCTCGTGGAGAAGCATTACGACCGCATGGCAGCCATGGGCATCCGTTTCCGGCTCTTCCCGCCGAAGGTGAGCTATAAGGAGGGCACATTCACCGTGACGGCCGACGACAGGTCGGAGATATACTACACGGAAGGCGACACGCCCGAGGCACACCGTTATACCCGTCCCGTCAAGACCGGCAAACCGCACCTGTACCGCTTCTTCACCCGCTACAAAACGGGGCGCAGCCCCTATGTTGCCGACAAATCCTACTACCGCACGCTCGCACCCGCCGTGGCCATCACCACCTCGATGGGCGAGAGCAGGCAGTTCCCCCTTGCCAATGCCGCGGGTTACAAGGGACTTTCGCGGACAGCGCGCGCCTGCCGGCAGCAGGACTGGGTGCTCTACACCTTCGAGCAGCCGGTGAAATGCCGCGAAATGTACCTCCAGACCGGAAACCGCCAACTGCCGAAGACCATCATAACCACAGGTTATGCCGAGGTGTCGTACGACGGTGCGACGTATGAGCGGGCGGGCGACCTCGAAAAGGGAAGCATAACCCTGAAGCCGGGGCGCGCGGTGAAAGCCGTGCGGGTCGTCTCGACCTGCTACGACAACGGCACGCCCTATGTGACGATCCAGCCGCCGCTGGTAAAGCCGGCATTATAAAGAGACGGCGTGCCACTGAGAAGAAAACGACAAGAGCAGGATCTGGCTGTGAATTTATAATAAAAGAATGCTATTTTTCCAATCCGATTAAAAGGATCGGGACAGTTAGCACACTATAGAAATTCTCCAAGTACCATTTTACCCGTTCAAAGGAAACTATCGAACAGTGATCTTTGGAAACATATTTCAAAAAGTCTTTTGTCCCACAGACATAGATTCCTACATTAATCATATTTTTGATTTCGGCCCCCGCTTGCAACCTCAGCAAATCACCTCCGATAAACGATCTGTGATTGAATGCCACATCGACACCTATATTATTTTTCCAAAAATCAATTACCAAATCGTTATCCGAATCGTTGAATACTTTTTTCTCCGCTTCCCAACCTTTTTTTAAGAACAGATCTTTAAGAAGAGCGTTTATCGCAGGTTGTCTTCCCTTTTGAATTTTTTTGCCGATATTTTCTTTCTCCCGATTGATTTCGCCAAATTTCAATTCTATATTATTAAAATTCAGCTGATCCAATATACCGTCAATTTCATTCTTGATTGTATATTCCGAGTTTAAAATAATATCAGCATATCTGTGTGCATATTTTTTACATTTCATGTCTATAATATTATACACAAATATATAAAATAGATCGACAGGATGGCAAAATTGGTTTATTTTATTTTCTAATTTCGACAGGACCAAGTCTCAGTTGCAAAACAGTCTGTTGCAGGCAATCGCAGTTTGACCGGTTAAAATCATGAACGGAGCGGATTGTAAATATAAGCGAAGAAGGGCTCGGAGTCCGACACAACGCCCTCTCTGACGGCGGTGTGTTTTGCCACAATAGATGGCCAGAACGTCAGCTGGAAGGATTTTCGGAGCCGGAGTTCTGCACATGGGTTGCACTGACGGCAAAGAGGAAGAACAAGTATTGCGCGGCATAATAGGTAATCATCACTACATAGATCCGGCAGGGAACGGCCCCGATGAAACGGCTCCAGGCTATCACGCCGTCGGAAAAAACGAACAGCAGGGCCGCGAAGCGGAACCATGCGGCATACGCCCCGCGATACCGGAGCACGCTGTAAAGCATCCCGGCGATGACCGCACCGTAAACGGCGACGCCGATCCGTTCGGCCGGATCCAAGACCCGGGGCACGACCCCGGCGAAGAGCAACGCGAGCAACGCCGCGGGAAGCAGCCATGCGGCAGGACGGGCAGGAAGTCCCCCGGCGCAGAGGAAATAGCGGATATAGGCGCCGTGGGCCAGCGCGAAAAACAGCATCTGCGGAATGAACAGTCCCTTCGCACCCGCCGCATCGCCCAGTGCAGACAAGAGGAGTGCAGCCCCGACCGGAAGCAACGCTTTCCGCCGGAGGCAGAAAACCGCCACAGCCAGCAAAAGCACCGGATAGGCTACCTTGTACGGAAGAGCCGCCGCCTTGGTGAAGAACAGGGCGGCGCCTGCGGCAAAAAGCAGGGTAGTCAGGGCCAATATGCGGGAAGTCCGATGCATCGTTTCAGGAAAAATCATTTCAGGAAAAAAGCCGCCCGTCAGAAAACTGGCAGGCGGCTTCGGTTCTTATCCGTCACGACGGGTCATGCCCGCACCTGCGCGCCGCACTGCCGCTCGAACTGCGCCGTGAGGTTCTGCATGGCCCGTTCGATGGCCTTTTCGTCCAGCGTGCGGGTCTTGTCCTCGAGGATAAAGCTCAGGGCATAGGATTTCTTGCCTTCGGGCAGCTTGTCGCCCTCGTAGACGTCGAACAGCGAAACGCTCTTGAGCAACTTGCGCTCCGTAGCGAACGCCACGTCGCGCAGCGCCGAGAAGGTCACCTGCTTGTCCACGAGCAGCGCCAGGTCGCGCTTCACCTCGGGGAACTTCGACAGCTCCTCGGCCACTATCCGGTGCTTTTTGGTCGATTTGACAAGCGCCTCGAAGTTCATCTCCAGATAGAAGACATCCTGTTTGACGTCGAGTTTGCGGCGGATATTCCGGCTGACCGTACCGATCTGCAACAGTTCCCTGCCGTTGAGCGCCATCGTGAGCGCCTCGCCGAAGAGGTCGCTTTGCAGCGTTTCGGTCTTGAGCGCATAGATGTCGATGCCGAAGCGGCGCAGCAGTTTTTCGGCCACGGCGCGCAGCGTGAAGAACGATGCGGCCTGCGGCTGCACGTTCCACGAAGCGGGCACGGCGATGCCCGTCACGGCGATGGCCAGGCGGTACTCGGTGACGGTATCCATGGCGGCGCTCATCAGGGGGATGTTAAGCCTGATCCTGCGGGTGAGCTGGGTATGCAGATCGATGTCTGCGGGCAGGACGTCGCTCTCGGCGGGGATGAGCAGCACGTCGTCGAAGGTGAGGCCCTGCCGGGTGAACTTCTGGCGCTCGTCAGTGTTGACCATGGTGCATCTCCTTTTATCTTTTTGCTCTCTCAGAGGTTAAATTTTTTCTATTTTACTCG
>ENA-OPXH01002008-OPXH01002008.1-human-gut-metagenome-genome-assembly--contig:-NODE-2008-length-12264-cov-2.989188_pt1 | contig 12264 bp, 14 predicted proteins | sample MGYA00241521_ERZ502034 | MGnify/ENA primary metagenome ERZ502034 (study PRJEB25962, sample SAMEA2042103) | human gut metagenome | biome: human gut; feature: human-associated habitat; material: faeces... | reverse complement strand
ATTCATCTTCATCCTGCCAGATCTGCATGGTCACACCGATCACATCATATCCCTGCTCCTTTAAAAGCCAGGCAGCCACCGATGAATCCACACCACCGGACATTCCTACTACTACTTTTTTCTTCTCCATCACATCTACCTTTGCGATTTAATACTCTTCTGCCTCATCCTCTTCACCTTCGTGAATATCTGATTTTGGTTTCTGGAGTCCTTCAATTGTAATACCTTTCTTCTGTGCATAGTCCCACAGTGCTGCATGGATTGCTTCCTCTGCAAGAAGGGAACAGTGTACCTTTACCGGCGGAAGTCCGTCAAGTGCTTCCATAACCGCTTTATTCGTAACCTCCATCGCTTCCTGAACCGTCTTTCCTTTTACCATCTCAGTTGCCATACTGCTTGTTGCAACTGCAGCTCCGCATCCAAATGTCTTGAATTTTACATCTTTAATGATCTGATTCTCGTCGATGTCCAGATAAATTCTCATAATATCTCCACATTTTGCATTTCCAACAGTTCCTACTCCACTGGCATCCTCAATCTCTCCTACATTTCTTGGATGTTCAAAGTGATCCATTACTTTTGCTGAATACATTTATATTTCCTCCTGATGTTTGTGATTTATTATCTATTTTTGTTTTTTTAAGAAGTCCTCATAAAGTGGTGACATCTGACGGATATAAGCCACGATTTCTTTCAGACTGTCTACAACGTAGTCGATATCTTCTTTTGTGATTTCCTCATTCAAAGTCAGTCTGAGTGATCCGTGTGCGATCTCGTGAGGCAGTCCGATTGCCAGAAGTACATGGGACGGATCTAAAGATCCTGATGTACATGCGGATCCACTGGAACCACAGATTCCTTTCATATCCAATCTGATCAGAAGTGACTCTCCTTCGATGAACTGGAAGCTGAAGTTTGCGTTGTTCGGAAGTCTCTTTGTCGGATGTCCGTTCAGTCTTGTATACGGTATCTCATCCAAAACACGTTTGATCAGATAATCACGTACTTCTGTTTCTTTCTTTGTACGTTCTTGCATCGTGCGGATCGCACGCTCAGTTGCTGTTCCGATTCCCACGATTCCCGGTACATTTTCTGTTCCGGCACGACGTTTTCTCTCCTGAGCTCCGCCATGAACGAATGAGCGGATTTTAACCCCTTTACGGATGTAAAGAAATCCAATTCCCTTAGGTCCGTTTAATTTGTGACCACTGGCACTCAACATATCAATATGACATTCGTCAACATTGATCGGAACCTGTCCAAATGCCTGTACTGCATCTGTGTGGAATAGTATACCATGCTCATGAGCAATCTCACCAATCTCTTTGATTGGCTGGATCGTACCAATCTCGTTATTAGCAAACATCACAGAAATCAGGATTGTGTCCGGACGTATTGCTGCTTTGAGGTCATCTAATTTCACTACACCATATTCATCTACATCCAGATAAGTTACTTCGTATCCTCTCTTTTCAAGATACTCGGCACTATGAAGAATTGCATGGTGTTCAATCTTTGTTGTGATGATGTGTTTTCCTTTATTTCCATAAGCCTCTGCAGTTGCTTTCAATGCCCAGTTATCAGACTCTGAACCACCTGCTGTAAAGTAAATTTCTTCTGTTTTGGCACCGAGTGCATTTGCAATGATTTCTCGCTGCTGTGTGATCACTTCTTTATTCTGTGCTGCAAAGCTATATACGCTGGAAGGATTTCCATAGTATTCTGTAAAATAAGGAAGCATAGCCTCTACAACCTCTGGAGCTGTCTTTGTTGTTGCCGCATTATCAAGATAAATTAATTTAGACATCTTACATTACCCTTCTTTCTCTATTGTTGACTGCATTCTCCGTGGATAACACCCTCCGGATTCAGTTCTTTGCTTTCTTTTACAAGCTCATCCAGCTTGATTTCATTTACGGTTTTATTAATACTGTCGTTGATTTTCTGCCATACATACTTTGTGACACATTCATCTGAAGCCATACACCCTTCTTCTGAATAAAATGCTGCGCATCTTACTGGTTCCAGATTGCCTTCCAGGGCACGCAGTACATCACCTACCGATATTTCTGACGCATCACGGGCAAGCACATATCCTCCGGACGCTCCCCGGATACTTTTTACAAGCCCTGCTTTTTTCAGTAATGCAAAAAGCTGTTCCAGATATCGCTCAGACAATTTTTGTCTCGTGGCTATGCAGCCGATGGATACCGGTTCTTTCTCGCTAAATCTCGCCAAATCGATAATGGCACGCAGACCATACTTTCCTTTTGTCGACAGTTTCAATATTTTCACCTTCTTTTCCAATCCCTAGCAAAATACTGGGGATTTACTTTAAGTAGAATATCACCCATTTTCCGTTCTGTCAAGCTTTTCCTACGAATATAATAAAGAAATAAAGGCATCTTTTGAGGTACTTTCATGGAGTTACACAATCCACTTATCAAAGGGACATTTATTTTAACCGTTACAGGTCTGCTCACCAGATTTATGGGGTTTTTTTATCGCATTTTCCTAAGCCATACATTTGGAGCGGTTCAGGTCGGACTTTACCAGCTTATTTTTCCCATTTATGCTCTTGGCTATTCCGCAACTTGTGCCGGAATCCAGACGATTCTCTCCCGCAGTGTTGCCAGCCGTCTTGTTCAGGGCAGAAAAAAAGAAGCCCGCCAGCTTCTCTATACCGGACTTCTCATCACGTTGTCCGTCTCCTGCTGTTTTACAATTTTTCTGCAAAAATTCGCGCCATTTTTGGCTGGCTCTGTACTTGGCGACCGAAGATGTGAACATCTTCTGATCCTGCTTTCTTACGTTTTTCCTTTCAGTGCTATACATAGCTGTATTACCGGATACTGCCTCGGCCTAAAAGACACCAAAATTCCTTCATCCTCTCAATTATTAGAACAAACTGTACGTATTTTCAGTGTTCTCGTTATTTGTCAGTTTTTAAACCACACCGAAGGATCTTCCGGCATCTGGATTGCTGTTCTGGGGTTGATATTCGGTGAAATATCTTCTGCCCTTTATAGTCTAAAATGCGTTCGTAATAAACCTGGGCTTCATTTTCTTATTCCGTCTTCCTTTTCCTTACAGCAAATGTTTTCCGATGCAAAAGAGCTTATAAAACTTTCTCTTCCCCTTACCGGTAATCGTATACTTTTAAATATACTGCAAAGTATCGAAGCAGTCTCTATCCCTGCTTCTTTACTAATTTATGGGCTTTCCACCTCAGATGCCCTGAGCACTTATGGTGTCCTGACAGGCATGGCTCTTCCTTGTATCCTGTTTCCATCCGCTCTTACTAATTCTGCTTCCACAATGCTCTTACCTGCTATCACAGAAGCCCAGACTCAAAAAAACGTACAACGCATAAAGAAAATGATTCGAAGTTCCCTCTGTGGTTGCATTTTTCTTGGAACTGGATGCCTGGCCGGATTCTTTCTACTTGGTCCCGTATTAGGAAGACTGCTCTTCCATAGCTCTCTTGCCGGAGAGTTCATACGCACCCTTTCCTGGATGTGTCCATTTTTATACGCCAACAGTGCACTCATCAGCATTATCCATGGTCTCGGAAAAACTGGCATTTCTTTCTTGCTAAATACGCTAAGTCTTTTCATTCGAATCATTGGTGTCTTATATTTTACAGCATATTGGGGAATCCCGGGATACCTGCATTGCCTTCTGGCAAGCCAGATATTCCTTTTCGTAACCGGGATTTTGTATATAAGCTATCATTTACGCCAGATGCTTTTGAGCTCTCATTACAACACATAAAAGAATGTTAGTTTTTATAATGTTCTCAAAAACATTTTCAGCAATACCGGATTGACCAGACACTCTAATGCAATTCCCATAGTAAGAAATAATACAAAACTTAACGTCTTCGTAGAATTCCATTCGCTCACCGGATATCGGAATAAATATAGTAAAAGCATTGCATAAGCCGGTATATAGCACAAAAAATGCGGAAGCATACTTATAATGCATAATATCAATCCTTTGACTCCCAGCATAAGAAGTGCCGATGTCAGAATCATGCCACTTGCCAGTCCAGCCCATAAAAGAAACAGATAAGCTGCTATTTTCCGGAACTTTGTCCCACCAAGTATTGCAAGTCCGCCTGCCGGAAGCAGGCGTATCTGCGCTATATACCACATATAATCAAAAGATTTCAAATCATAGCCAAGATACTGGCTTCTGAACCACTCGCTCCAGATTCCCACATCTACAACATACCTGGTCGAAGCAACATTCAAATATATGATTCCAAGAAAAAAGCCCAGCATATAAATCAGAATAGGATACCTTTGCCTTCTTTGTATCTTCACACACGTAACCTCCTGTTCAGATACTTTTGCATGTAGTCTCCCTCTATTTATATGCCTGGACTTTCTAGATATTCTTATTTACTTGTTGTGATTCTTCTTTGTTCATAAATCTGCTTTTCCATCTCATGTAAACACTGATGTCTGCAGATTGCTATTTTCCATATTTGTCCGCATATGCGAGAAGTGCTGCCACCGTCTTGGAATCTTCAATCTCACCGGAATAAATCTTTTTTCTCAATTCATCAATGGTGTAAGCTCCCACATTGATAAATTCATCCTCGTCCAGATGCTGGTGTGACGGAATCAGATTTTTCGCAACGTAAATATCAATCTTCTCATCGCAAAATGCCACTGTTGTCCGAAGTGTAATCAACCATTCAAGATCCTCTGAACGATATCCCGTCTCCTCCTCCAGTTCTCTGGAAGCGCATTCAATTCCAGGCTCTCCCGGCGCATCCAGTTTCCCTGCCGGAATTTCAAGCGTATCTCGCTCCAACGCATTACGATACTGGGTAACCATGAGAATTTTTCCATCATCCATGACCGGAACAACTGCGGCTGCCCCGTCATGATGGATAAAATCCCATTCTGCCGTGTTACCATTTGCAAATTTCATATGGTCTTTATAAACTTTTATGACTGTTCCTTCATATGCCAGATCTCTTCCGACACGCTTCACTTCTTCGCTCATAATTCATCCACCTTTCTTATATAGATGATACAAATGCTTCCATCATATTCATTTTCTTCTTGAGAGCTTTTTCTGTCATACCTTCATAAGTGAACCACAGCAGTTGGTCTTTTTCTGCGTCCGGTGTCACAGCCGTCATATATTCCTCTGTCAAAATCTTCGCAGCATTTGCCGTATTTCCAATCAGAACTCCATTGTACATCTTCTCATCCACTTTTGTAAAATCGATGCAGACTGCCCCATCTTTTTCCTCCGTTGCCAGCGTTACAAGCGGCATCTCTTCGATTCTCTGTACGATATATTCTTTGAAATCCATCACATACATCTCCTTTTATTTACTATCAACCATAATTGTAGCATTTTAGGACTATTATAGCAATTTCTTATTATACAAAAAAGGAACCATCACCATAAGCTTTTATGCTTTATATGTGATGATTCCTTATCATTTATCTTCTACTTGGCATAATCTGTAACTCTTGATTCACGAATTACATTTACCTTAATCTGACCTGGATATTCAAGTTCAAATTCAACCTGTTTCGCAATATCTCTAGCCAGCAATACCATGTCTGCATCAGATACTTGTTCTGGAACTACCATGATACGAATCTCTCTACCTGCTTGAATTGCAAAAGATTTATCAACACCCTTGAACTGGTTGGTGATATCTTCTAATTGTTTTAACCTGTTTGTATATGTTTCTAATGTTTCTCTTCTCGCACCCGGTCTTGCAGCAGAAATCGTATCTGCAGCCTGTACAACACATGCAATCAGAGTTTCCGGTTCTACATCTCCATGATGTGCTTCGACAGCATTAATAACCGTTGCAGACTCTTTGTATTTTCTACAAAGATCCACACCAATCTGAATATGCGATCCTTCTACATCATGATCTATAGATTTACCGATGTCGTGCAGAAGTCCTGCTCTCTTAGCAGTACGGACATCCAGTCCGATTTCCCCTGCAAGAAGTCCAGATAACTGTGCAACTTCCATAGAATGTTTCAGCGCATTCTGACCATAACTTGTTCTGAACTTCATACGTCCAAGAAGCTTGATCAGTTCCGGATGGATTCCGTGAACACCGACTTCTAACGCTGCTGCTTCTCCTTCTTCACGAATCATCGTATCGACTTCTTTCTGTGCCTTTTCCACCATCTCCTCAATTCTTGCCGGATGAATACGTCCGTCAACAATTAATTTTTCAAGTGCAATACGTGCAACTTCTCTTCTTATTGGATCAAATCCGGATAAGACAACTGCTTCCGGTGTATCATCAATAATCAGTTCAACACCTGTCATCGTCTCCAGTGTACGAATATTACGTCCCTCTCTACCAATAATTCTGCCCTTCATCTCATCATTCGGAAGCTGAACTACAGAAATCGTAGTCTCAGCTACATGATCTGCTGCACATCTCTGGATAGCAGTGACAACACATTCCTTTGCCTTCTTATCTGCTTCTTCCTTTGCCTGCGCTTCCATCTCTTTGATCATCTTCGCAGTATCATGTTTCACATCTTCTTCAACAGTTTTTAACAAATATTCTTTTGCCTGTTCGGAGGTAAGTCCTGAGATTCTTTCTAGTTCCTGTACACGCTGTTGACTCAGCTCGTCAACTTTCTTCTCACGCTGCTTCAACTGTTCTTCTTTTGCTGTAAAGCTTGCTTCGCGCTTCTCAATTGCCTCAGACCGTTTATCCAAAGCTTCTTCCTTGGAAAGTACACGCTTCTCATATCTCTGTAATTCAGATCTGCGTTCCTTTGACTCTCTCTCAAGTTCATTCTTATTCTTGATTGATTCCTCTTTAATTTCCAAGAGAGACTCCTTCTTCTTAGCCTCGGCTGTCTTCACTGCATCATCGATAATCTCACGCGCTTTGTTCTCCGCATTACCAATCTTAGATTCCGCATTCTTCTTCAGATTAGAAACGGTTACAAAGTGACTGATGACTGCTGACACAATGACAAGCACTACTGCAACAGCAATTACTATTCCTATCGGCACAGGAGCACCTCCTTATTTAGTTTTCATTGTACAAATACAACAGTTAAATTCTATACTGTTTTGTGAAAGATGTCAAGCTTAACCATTGGAAACTTCTATAATTTAAATATGTTTTCTTTATATCAACTGTACATCTCACACTCATATATCTGCATGGTTCTTCTGATATCATCATAGCCAAAACCTTTTCTAACAAGGTAAGCCATTATTTTTTTCTTTTCCTCCGGCGTCGTATTTTCCCGATCATAATGCTTTTTCTCTAGCAGTCTGCGAATTGCCTCCGTAGAATCTTCACGCTCATAGCTCTCTTCAAATGCTTCATCAATTAATTCTCTGGACACTCCTTTTCCCACAAGCTGCATATAAATCTCCCGCCTGCTTTTTCGTTCTTTCCTTGATTCAATAAAACTTCTTGCATATTCATAATCATTGATATAACCAAAAGATTTTACATAACTGATTGCAGCCTCCACGATATCTGCCGGATATTCATTACGCGTAAGTTTCTCCCTAAGCTGCGCCTCTGTACGCCACATATCATTCAAAAGATGCATTGCCCGAAGCTTTGCTCTTTTTAATATAACCTCTGTTCGAATCTTCTCATAGCTTTCCTGCGACAATTCCTGATCTTCGGCTATATGAAAACGGGACAGTTCACCCTTATACAATATAAAAGCAAACTGTCCATCTACATATACCTTATACTTTGTCTTTGTCACAGCTTCAACTCTTGTGACAACCATCTGTTAGTCCTCTTTTTCTGCCTCTGCTGCTACTTTGACCGCACTGTCAGCTTTACTGCTTTTTCCTTCCTTTGTATCCGCTTCCTCTGATGCTGATCCGTCAAAATTATAGTGTGCACGAATCTGCTTATCCAAAGACTCCATAAGTTCCGGATGCTCTGTGAGATAAATCTTAGCATTCTCACGTCCCTGGCCGATCTTATCTCCATTACAGGAGAACCATGCACCACTCTTGTTGACAAGTCCAAGATTTACTGCAAGATCCAGAATATCTCCTTCTTTTGAAATACCTTTTCCGAACATAATATCAAATTCTGCCTCTTTGAACGGAGGTGCGATCTTATTCTTCACAATCTTCACACGGGTTCTGTTACCAATCATCTCTCCGCCCTGCTTGAGCGTCTCGATTCTTCTGACGTCCATGCGGACAGATGCATAGAACTTCAATGCACGTCCACCGGTCGTAGTCTCCGGATTACCGAACATAATACCAACCTTCTCACGAAGCTGGTTGATAAAGATTACCACACAGTTAGACTTGCTGATAACAGGAGTCAGCTTACGTAGTGCCTGGGACATCAGTCTTGCCTGAAGTCCTACATGGGAATCTCCCATATCTCCTTCAATCTCCTGCTTCGGTACAAGCGCTGCAACAGAGTCAATGACAATAATATCCATCGCGCCGGAACGCGCCATTGTCTCAGCAATCTCAAGCGCCTGATCTCCACTGTCAGGCTGTGAAATGTAAAGTTCATCAATATCTACTCCAATGTTACGCGCATAAACCGGATCAAGGGCATGTTCAGCATCAATAAACCCTGCAATCCCGCCTCTTTTCTGAACTTCTGAAATCATATGCAGTGCAACTGTTGTCTTACCACTGGACTCTGGTCCGTAGATCTCAACCACACGTCCTCTTGGAACACCTCCGAGTCCCAGTGCAATATCCAGACTTAAAGATCCTGTCGGAATTGTCTCCACTGATACCTGGGCTGCCGGATCTCCAAGCTTCATGACCGTACCTTTACCAAAATCCTTCTCTAACTTTGCAATCGCCGCATCCAGCGCTTTTTTCTTTTCATCACTTGCCATACCGAATCTTCTCCTTTTTCACTCGAACAGTTGTTCGCTTCTGTTTATTATACTATTATATGCTCCTTGAATTGTCAAGTAATTTTTTCCATCCTACTCCGTCCCCCTCCTTTCGTTACTGTTTTTCTACAGAAAACAGAGATGATAAAACCATAGAATATCCTCTTTTTATCCATCACAGGGGAAACTCTCTTGAACAGACCTGGAAGAACTCCTTGAACGTCTGGGTTATAACCGAGTATGATACAGCACAGGCGGCTGCATGATAAAGTTCTGTTTTCTATAACTTACAGAACTATCTTATCATGCGGCCGCCCGGGATGCAATCTATTTATTTTAATTCCTGATGAAGAATTTCTCCATTGGTTACTGTCCAGGATATTTGCCGGTTCTTCCAGGCGTATCAAAGGCTTTTAACTTTGATAAATCATTTTCTGCATTTGACACAACAACATGAAACCAATACGGATTTTCATATATAGAAGAAGAAACAAATTGTAGTTCCTCCTGCCCATAGGACCGTCGATTTCTCGGTTGCCTTTATATGTGAGTTTTTTGACAATTCCTTAATTTATGCCTTTTGATTCAATAACATGTCCATCTAAATCATAAAAAGTAAAACGAACAGGGTCTGGTTTTGGTTTTTGAGCAAGCGGATCATTTCCACCGCTTCCATAATACTCATACCCTAAATTCTGACCATAAAAGAACCAATTTTTATATTCATAGTATTCTACTTGCTCATCCAAAAAGCTGTGAACACTCGCCACCATCTTTATTCCATATTTTGTAACAATATGTTCTGGATCATGTGAAAATCCCATAACAAACAAACCAGTTAAGGTAACAACTCCAATCAGAAAAACTGATATAATTCTTAGTACAAACGAAAATATGCGATGAGCAGATATTTTTTTGCGTGTATTTAGCCATAATAGTAGTATTCCGATACTTATTATTCCTGAACATATCAATATATTACGTGGAAGTATTCTAAATGTATTGTCCGTTACTTTTTCTATCACTGCCACTAAAATACTGCAAAATATAATTATTAGAAATGGGAGCAACCCCAAAAATTTATTAATTGCTTTTTTCATTCTGCATTCTCCTCAAATGATTTTTGTAATTCCTTAATAATCCGTTTCATCTTTCATATCCCGATATACCGTTAGTGTCCCTGTTTCATTTATAACATCTTTACCATTTACAATAGAATTTTTTCGCAAAATTCCATGCAAGATAGAATACAATGCTGCCACAAAAAAGAACTAATGTAAAATTGAATTTCCTGAACTATTTTTTGTCCAAAGCATCTTCTAAAATTTCAATCGCCTTATTGATAAAACTGATTTTTCTCTTACTAATCACTTCCCCATCTTCTGAAATAGACACATACACTATAGCCAACAAATCCTCTTTTGTTGGAGTAGGATTCCCCATGATTGTTGTCCATTCGATATCGATATCTTCCTTTGTAATATCCGTACCAGCCTCCACTTCATATTGTAGCGGTTGAAAACCTGCAAAATTAGAATTGGCATTGACAAAAATCATATAATCATCATCTTGATATACTTCCACGGTATAATTCACAATATCTTCCTCTTTTTCAACATATTCTTTATTCGGAGAAATTGTTTCTTCATATATCAACTCCATATTTTGAGTTGATATGAAATTATTACTTTTCTCCCCATCTTTTGGCGAACAGCCAACTACGCTGAATACCACTAAACACATAAGACAGGCAGAAATCATTTTATTTTTTATCGTCATAATCAATACCTCAACCCTTTATCTCTGATTTTTTTCATATATACCAGCCTTTTCGCCTCGTCCTTTTACATTCGAGCTTATATTACATGTGCAAGATTTTATCTTAAAAAATTCTTTGTCTTTCCAAAATATTACACCCGTAAGATTTCAATGTCAAATCTAAAATAAAACAAGCAGATGATATACACCTGCCCGTCCCGTTAATGGAATATTCATTGTGGTTCTTTTTCTGCCATTTCTGTATTCTTTAACTCTGGATATTTTAAAATGTATTTTCTTAATTTCTTTTGCCCAGTTTCACAGAGAATGACAATCAGTTTATCAAGGGCTGTAATAAAATCCTTTCCACTGGTAGGATTCGTAACACCCATTGCAATAGCCATTTTTATCATGTTTTCTTCTGATGCTTTTCTTTCAGCAAAGAAATCATAATAAGCATGTGCAATTTCGATAAGTCCGGCGCCATGAACGAGTTTATCATGAAAGCTTCCCATGGCATGTTCCATTGTGTGGGCAGAAGTATACATCATATAATAACCTGCAAATGTGTTGGCAAGAGCCATATATGCACGTGCTTCTTTGTCATTTCCGTCTTTTACTGCACGAGGAAGATATTTTGCAACATACTCTATTGTTTTTAAAGCAAACATTTCAGCCATAGGATGATGATTGATATTTACTACTGTTTCAGAAGCATGGAAAAATGCATCCATATCCTGATAAGCAGTAAACTTTGACGGAACACTCATCATCAGATCACTGTCAACAACAAACCATGACATTGATATCAGTAGGATTTGGACGAATTCCTTCAAACAATACATGCTCAACATTAGCAGCATCTAATTCTTTTTCGAGCCTTTCAAGATATCCTTATTTCTTTCCGGACTGACCATATATTCGTCTGAAAATTTATCCGCAATTATTCATGACACAGTTGTGAATAATTGAGGAATAGATTTCTTAAAGTCTGTATGGTCAAATATGATTTTAAACAAGTCGAGATTTACCAGAATAAAAGAAAGGTTCATAAAAACGTATGAAGAAAGAAATTAAAGGGAAAAGGATTATTTTGCGTGAACAAAGAGAAGAAGATGCGCCATTTTTTGCCTATTGGTTCAATCAGCCGCAAGTCATGTTTCAATGCGGCTTTGAGAAGTCTACCGATGAAGAAGAGGTAAAAACTTGTATTAATGTGGACCATAAATCGGAAAACTCGGTTTGGTTCACGATTACAGACCTCGACGGCAATATAATAGGTGAGACTGGTCTGCTCCGGATGTTTCCTGCATGGCACCAAACCGATCTTACGATTATCATTCCCGATCCAAAGATGCAGCATAAAGGATACGGGACAGAAGCAATTCGTATCATGCTTGATATGGCCTTCAATAGGTATGAAATGCATCGTGTCTCAATCGGAGTCGTAGGATTGAATACAGATGCACTGGAATTCTACAAAAAAATCGGATTCAAGCAGGAAGGTATTCTGGAAGAGGCATATTACTACAACAATGAATATAGCGATTTTATTATGATGCGAATTCTCAGTCACGAATGGAAATAATGGACAAATTCTAATTTAAAGGGGCTGTCGCACTAAGTTCATGAACTTAGTGCG
>ENA-OPXH01002007-OPXH01002007.1-human-gut-metagenome-genome-assembly--contig:-NODE-2007-length-12274-cov-2.362550_pt1 | contig 12274 bp, 8 predicted proteins | sample MGYA00241521_ERZ502034 | MGnify/ENA primary metagenome ERZ502034 (study PRJEB25962, sample SAMEA2042103) | human gut metagenome | biome: human gut; feature: human-associated habitat; material: faeces... | reverse complement strand
AAATATGAAAGCTAAAGAAATAATTAAAATAATTGAGAATATATGTCCCGAAAGATTGGCGTATTCATGGGATAATGTCGGTCTTTTGTGCGGTGATGAAAATAAGGACGTAAAAAAGGTATTTGTAACGCTTGATACAAATATCAATACCGTTAAAGAGGCTATATCAAAAAATGCCGATATGATTGTTTCACATCATCCAATACTGCTTGGCGGTATAAAGAGAATTGATTATTCCACATCTGTGGGACAAATGCTTAAATTGCTTATTGAAAATAATATACCGCTTTTCGCCGCTCATACTAATATGGACACAGCTAAAGGCGGTATAAATGATAAACTTGCCGAAATGTTTGAACTTACAGATGTTAAAATACTTGACCAACATACCGATGATTCATCAGCAGGTTTGGGACGATACGGCAGACTTGAAAAAACGATTAAATTAGGTGATTTTGCAGAACATTGTAAAAAGATACTCGGCACACCTTTTTTGCGTGTTTCCGGCGATTTTGAAAAGAATATTAATACAGTTGCGGTTGCATCGGGCAGCTGCAGTGAAATTATTTCGCTTGCATATGAAAAGGGTGCGGACGTTATTATAACGGGTGATATGAAGTATCATAATATGATTGATATGACCGAACTTGGAATATGCGTTATTGACGCAGGTCATTATCCTACTGAAATATGTGTTATGGATATATTTGAAGATATTTTGAAGGATACTGATATTGAGATAATAAAATCAGAAAATAAGGATATTTTTAAACTTGTTTGACATAATTTAAAATATATTGTATAATATTTTAAGAGTAAGTCAGATAATCGCGCCGTTTACGGTGAGGAAAGTCCGGGCTTCACAGAGCAGGGTGCCGGCTAACGGCCGGTAAAGGTGACTTTAAGGATAGTGCAACAGAAAATAAATGCCTTGATTTATTAAGGTGATTGTGGAAATGTGCGGTAAGAGCGCACAGGGAAGATGGCAACTGAATTCCCGTGTAAACCCCACCTGAAGCAACTTTGGGAATGTTAAGCTTGCTCGGCGTGTTCCCTTGAAAGGCTTGAGCGTATAGGTAACTGTACGTCGAGATAGATGATTATCTAATACAGAACCCGGCTTATAGATTTGCTCATTTTAAGAAATGCCTTTTGGCATTTCTTTTTTTATTCCAGCACTCCGTCACTTCGTGACACCTCTCCTCAAGGAGAGGCATTTGTATGGCTCCCATTGAGGGGAGCCGGCAACGCAGTTGACTGTGGGGTGGCTTTTTATAACTTTAATACGAGCTTACTTATTTTTTAACTTGTCATAAATACATCGTTCGTATGGGGACATCACCCACGACGTCCCTTTTTATCTAACCTTTTTCTTTCCGTAGAAGCGATCATTTTTACTCCACGAAAAAAGGGATTATCGTGGATAATCCCTTTTAATCATATCACCATACCGCCGTCAACGTTGACAACCTGACCTGTTATAAAATCCGCATTTTCGCTTGCAAGAAATCTTACCGTCTTTGCAATCTCCTCCGGTTTACCGAGTCGTTCAAGCGGTGTTTCTTCACAAAGGCTATCAAAATCTTCTTTTGTCAAATGGCTGTTCATTTCAGTTTCAATAACTCCGGGTGCAACACAATTTACGCATATACCCGACGGTCCCAGCTCCTTTGCAAGTGCTTTTGTAAAGCCTATAACCGCCGCCTTTGCGGCACTGTAATGAACCTCACAGCTGCCTCCGGTAACACCCCACATTGACGAAATATTAATGATTTTACCGCTCTGTTTATAAATCATATCATCAACAAAAGCTTTTGTAACGAGATACATACTTTTCATATTCACATCAAACATTCTGTCCCAATCATTTTCAGTTATATCTGTAAACAGTTTTTGTTGTGAAATACCTGCATTATTCACAATTACATCTATTTTACCGTAATTTGTGTGAATAAATTCAGCCATATCATTTACTTGTTTAGAGTTTGAAACATCTGCTTTTACTATAACCGCACCTGTTTCATTTTTTATCTTTTCCGCCTCATCGCTGCTTTTGTTATAATTCAAAAACACTCTGTATCCGTTATTTGAAAATTCATATACACAAGCCTTACCTATTCCGCGACTTCCGCCTGTTATCAAAACATTTTTCATAATCTGTCCTTCTTATTCTTCTTCCGGTTTCATTTTAGGTATAAACACCCTTGATGTCTTTTTCTCAACAACCTTGTTTGCACGTTCAACAGCCTGTTCCATGCAATATTCCTGACAGTCAAGTTTTTTCTTTCCGCGTCTGTCTTTTGTATAAACACCGTCATGCTGAATATGTGCACGCATTGTATCGCTAAGCTGTACATCAAGCACGTTTATAACTTCTTTCTTCAAATTTTTATCATCAATAGGGAACATTATTTCAACACGTCTGTTAAGATTTCTCTGCATCCAATCGGCACTTGCACAGAACACATTTTCTTGACCGTCATTATAGAAATAATATATTCTTGTATGTTCAAGGTATCTGCCGACAATAGAACGAACCGTAATATTTTCCGACAAATCCTTTACACCTGCTCTCAAGGCACAAATTCCGCGCACAATCAAATCAATCTTAACACCGCTGCAACTTGCTTTATATAAAAGTTCAATAATTTTAGGGTCAACAAGCGAATTAACCTTTGCAACTATTCTTGCTTTACGTCCTTCTTTTGCGTGTTTAATTTCACGTTCAATCATTTCTTCCGTCTTTTTTCTTAGCCATAGAGGTGCAAGAATAAGTTTGTTCCAGTGTGACGGCTCTGAAAATCCCGAAATCATATTAAAGAATGCACCGGCGTCATCATCGATTGGTTTTGAACAAGTCAAAAGTCCCATATCGGTATAGAAATTGGCGGTTATATCGTTATAGTTACCGGTTCCGAGATGAACATATCTTCTGATACCGTCCTCCTCACGTCTTACTATTTCGGTAATCTTTGAATGTGTTTTAAGTCCCAAAAGTCCGTATATAACATGACAACCGGCTTTTTCAAGTTTTCTCGCCCAAATAATATTATTTTCTTCATCAAATCTTGCCTTTAATTCAACAAGTACGCTCACTTGCTTACCGTTTTCCGCCGCACGCGAAAGTGCCTCTATAATAGGCGAATTACCGCTTACTCTGTACAATGTCTGTTTAATTGCAAGCACATTTTCATCAACTGCCGCCTGTTTTATCAAATCAACTATTGTTGAAAAACTGTCATACGGGTGATGAAGAAGTATATCGCCCTCACGGATTTTTTCAAATAAATCAACATTTTTAAGTTCAGGTCTTACCTGTGATTTAAACGGCTTATATTTATACTTGTCAAATCCGTCCTCCGAATACAGCTTATTCAAGAAAGTAAAATCAATAGGTCCGTTGATTTTATAAATATCATCATTCTTAACTTTCAATTCTTTCTTTAAAATTGAAAGCAATTCGCTTTTAACCTTACTGTCCACTTCAAGACGGATTACACCGCTTCTTTCACGTTCCTTAAGGCTCTTTTCAATTTCAATAAGCAAATCTTCACTGTCGTCCTCATCAATAGGAATATCCGCGTCACGCATAACTCTGTATGAATACGAGCAAAGCACGTCATAACCCATAAACAGCATAGGCAAAAACTCCTGTACTATTTCTTCAAGCAGAATAAATTGTTTTTTACCGTTTTCAGACGGAAGTTTTACTATACGTTTAAATACTGACGGTATCTGTACCGTTGCAAAAGCCTGCTCCTTGTTTTCCTTTTTGATAAGTGCACAAATGTTAAGCACCTTATTTTGAATAAGAGGAAACGGTCTTGACGAATCAACCGCCATAGGCGTCAAAACAGGGTATATTTCATTTTTGAAATACTTTTCAATAAACTCCTTTTGTTCTTCAGAAAGCTGATTTCTGTTTAAGATTAATATGTTTTCAACAGCCAGCTGCGGCAGAAGTAATTTTTCATATGTACTATACTGCATATCAACCATATTATGAGTTTTTTCAGATATTTTTTCAAGCTGTTCGTGAGGTGTAAGTCCGGACGCGTCTTTTTTCTTATAGTCGGAAATCTCCATATTTTTAAGTGACGCCACACGTACCATGAAAAATTCATCAAGATTTGAGCTTGTTATGGCAAGAAATTTAAGTCTTTCAAACAACGGATTTTCTTTATCCCTTGCTTCATGTAATACACGCAAATTAAAATCAAGCCAAGAAAGTTCTCTGTTTATATAGTTTTCGCTTTTATTATAGTCCTGCATAATCATTTCAATCCTTTCTTCACAAGTACGGCTTTGATACCGAACACTTCTTCAAAAAATTCCTGTGCTATGTTAAATTCACGTTCTTCAAGACTTATATCACTGTCCGTATAAGCGGTTATCGTAAGTATTCCGTTTCTTATTGATGTTTTTATTTCGTCTATTTTTTGATTATATTCAACATCAAGTGACTTGGCAAGTGAAAGTATTGCCGCAAGTTTTGAAATAAGCAATCTTCTGTTCTTTGAATATACGTTGTATTCATTAAAATCAAAAATACCGTTTTGGAACAGCACCGCACCCGATATTACTTCGTGTTCCTTTTGTGACAAGCCTATAATAGGATTTGATTTTACAATGTCGTATGAGTATTTGCTGTAATCGTTTATATTTATATAGTAACCCGTATCCGCAAATATTGACGCAACTTTAAGCAATACCGCGTGACGCTTTGAAAGTCCGAACTTTTTAGAAAGCGTTGCCATTATATTTACTCCAAACTCCATAATTTTAGTATAATGGCGGTGGCTTACATCATATTTGCCTGCATAATATTTTGCACTTGATATAATATCATCTGTAAATATATGCTTTGTATGCGTATAAGCATTTTTTTCGACATATTCGACAAGTATTCCGTCAACAAGCGATATTTCAGGTGCAATGATTATCTGATTTTTGTCTTTTGACATAAACATCTTATAGAAAAGAATTGACGGCATCATCAGCTTTGCAATATCATAAGGTACCTCCACATATTGCGGTCCGTATTCAGATATAATCTTGTATACATCATCTATATTTTCTTCTGTTATGCTGTCCGAACTTATACCGCAGATTTTTTTGATATATCTTACTTGATTACCCATTATTACGAAATACTTATAGTTTGGATTTTTGTAGAATACATTTTTATAGTTATTGATACCCGCCTTAATAAAATCCTCAAGCACACTTGAAAAAGAGATTGTACTGTTTTTTACCGTTGAAAGATTTTCAAGTACACGAAGTGAACCCATAGGCAGGTTTTGAGAAAATTGAAGTTTGGACTGCTCATAATGTGATACCTGTACACTTCCCGACGCAACGTCAACCAAAACAGCACCTGCCTCGATAATATCGTCAAAATAGCTGTTGTTAAGTGCAAATGCCTTGTTATGCAAAAATCTTTCCTCTTCATTCGATATAATAGTGACCTTTATCCCCGTTCTTATATTAATCTGGTCAATTATATACTCACTGTTTGACGCCTCTCTTACGGCAGTCGTTGCATAACAGACGTATTCGTCAACTCCGTAGCTTTTCATTATCCTTAAATATTCTTCAAAGCAGTTACATATCTTGTCCACAAGGTTATAGCTTATTTTTCCGACTGCATACGATTCTTTGCCTATTGACAAATCATATTTGACGGTATCAAGCACTGAAATGCCGTTTTTCTTTGAAACTTCCGCTATCTTCATTGTTATTTCCGTAGACCCCAAGTCTATTGCCGCAAAAACTTTATATCTCGGCACATTTCATCATTCCTTCCTATAGTTTTGTATTAATTTCATTATACATAAAACTTAAAAAAATCTCAATATTTTTCTTGATTAATTTACTTAAATTTGATATTATAGAGTGTAGACTTAAATATAATGGCGATATGTTTGATTTTAATACAATTTGTTAACAATAATGAAAAAAAGGAGGAAAATAATAGATATGGATATGTTAGAGATTTGGAATCAAGTTCTTGAAAATCTTGAAGGCAATGTATCTCCTGTCGGATTTAATATACATATAAAAACAGCAGTTCCCGTATGTTTTGAAAACTCGACTTTTACTATTTCCGTAGCTACTTCTATTAATAAAAATCTTGTAGAATACCGTTACAAAAAATACATCGAATCATCACTTGAAAAAGTTACGGGTGCTAAAATTTCACTTGCTGTTTTGGTCGGTGACGCAAACGAGTTAAAGCAAGAAATCGAATCAAAACAAAACTCGGAATACGACAACAGTGAAATAATAAGCAGTGACGGTTTAAATTCAAAGTATACATTTGAAAATTTTGTACAGGGTTCTTCAAATTTATATGCGTATACCGCCGCAGAACAAGTTGCCAATCATCCGGGTGAAAGCAATAATCCTCTTTTTATTTACGGTAACAGCGGACTTGGAAAAACACACTTAATGCAGGCAATCGGTAATAAGATTAAAGCTAATAATCCAAATGCAAAGATAATATATGTTTCAAGTGAAAACTTTATGAATGAATTTATCACATCAATCAGAGAAAAAACAGGCGATAAATTCAGAAGTAAATACAGAGCCGCCGACGCACTTTTAGTGGACGACGTTCAATTTTTGAAAAATAAAGAGGCTACACAGGACGAATTTTTCCATACCTTTAATGAACTCTTTAATTCAAAGAAACAAATTGTTTTGACAAGTGACCGACTTCCGAACGAACTGAAAACTCTTGAGGACCGTTTAAGAACAAGATTCGGACAAGGTCTTACCATTGATGTATCTGTACCTAACTTTGAAACAAGAGTTGCAATTCTTCAGCAGAAGGCTTTGGAACATAATAAAGAAATTGACGAGGACGCATTATTATATGTAGCGGAGCATATTCGTTCAAGTGTCCGTGAACTTGAAGGTGCACTTCTTAAAATCATATCAATGTCGGAATTTAAAAAATGTAAAATAACAAAAGATTTTGCGGAAGAAGTTCTGAAAAAATTAATTCCAAAGAGCGAAACAGTAACTCCTCAGAATATTATAAAAAAAGTTTCTACTTTTTATAATATTTCAGAGTCGGATATTACCGGTAAAGTTAAGACAAAAGAAATAGTAGTTCCAAGACAAATTTCAATGTACCTTTGCCGAAAGATTTTAAATATGAACGATACAAACATAGGTAAAGAGTTTGGAAAAGACCGAACAACAGTAGGACATAACATTGAAAAAATAGAGGAAAGCATCGATACTAACAGTACGATTAAATCAGATGTAAATTACATATTAAAAGACCTAAATTATAACGAGGGATAAGTTGTTGATAACGTGTGGATTTCTGAATAAGGAAATTTCAGTAAAAAATAAGATTTGGATTATCCAAAGTTATCCAACGACAATACATACGGTATGTGTTGATAAAATATGGCTTGTCTATGCACTCTGAAATGACTTTTCCATCAATCCACGCTCTCTACTACTACTACTATTATATTATATATTATTTATATATAAATATATATGCAAAACGAAATTGCAGTGATATGTTGATAAATTTATACACAAGGAGATAATTAAAATGAAATTAGTATGCAGTAAACCACAACTTGTTGATATAATAAATACTGTTCAAAGAGCTATTGCTCCAAAGACATCTTTACCTATACTTGAATGTATTAAAATTGATGCTAACGGTGACGGTAATGTTGTGTTTACAGGTAACAATATTGATATATGTATAGAATATAATACCGAATGTACAGTTACAGAGGGCGGTACTATTGCACTTGCTTCAAAGATGTTCGGTGAAATTGTAAGAAGACTTCCTGACGGTGATGTTACTATAAGTGTTAATCCGTCTAACTATGTTACTAAAATAAAGAGCGGTTCAAGTGAATTTAATATTCAGGGTATTGCTCCGGATGAATTTCCCGATGCACCTATACTTGAAGAAAAGTTCAGATTTTCGATTACACAGGACGTACTTAAAAAGCTTATAAGAAAGACAATAGCGTTTGTTTCTCAAAATGAGGGTAAAAAGCCTGTTTTGACCGGTGCATTGTTTGAGATTAAAAACAATTATCTTAACGTTGTTGCGTCAGACGGTCACAGACTTGCTGTTGTTAAAGAAGAAATAAATGATAATGTTGAAAACAATAAACTTGTTGTTCCGGGTATGACACTCCGCGAACTTTTGAAAATTCTTAAAGATGATGAAGAAAATGTTGATATTATAGTATCGGACAGAACTGTTTTGTTTGATTTTGGATATTATCAGGTTTATTCGAGATTGCTTGACGGCGAATTTTTGAAGTATGATGCGATTATATCGGTGGTAAATACGTTAAACGTAGTTGTTGAAAAGAGCCTTATTACAGACAGCTTGGAAAGAGCGTTGCTTTTGATTAACGATGATATATCGGCAAAATCTGAAAATAAAGTTCCTGTACGTTTTAATATCGGCTATGATAAGATTGACGTTTCTTGTATAACAGGTAAGGGACAGGTTAATGACACAGTACCTGTTGAGCTTGACGGTGATAACCTTTTGATTGGGTTTAACTGTAGATTTTTGCTTGACGCATTGAGTGCTTGTGACGAAGAAAAGGTTAAAATGGAATTTTCTGCTCCGACAAGCGGTTGCTTTATAAAGAGCGTAGAGGGTGACGACTCTTATATTTATATGATTCTTCCTGTAAGACTTTATAACTAAGAGGTGCTTTATGAAGATTAAGACAGTCAATAATTATTATACAGATGAAAATACTTATATAGTTTATGATGAAAATACAAAGAACGGTCTTGTGATTGATCCGGGATATAAGTGTGACGGAATATTGAAAGCGGCTCAAGACGACAGAGTTAATATAAAATATGTGCTTATAACTCATTGTCATTATGATCATATTTCAGATATGGAACAGCTTCGTGAAAAAACAGGCGCTAAACTTGTTTCCGGCGATAAGGCGAGCATAAATATAACAGACCCGGACATTAATTTGTCGTATTCGGGACTTGGTTATGAATTGTCAGCTAAAAAGTCTGATATTGTTTTGAAAGATAATGAAGAACTTAATATTGACGGACTTAATATCAAATGTATCTATACGCCAGGTCATACAAATTGCGGCGTATGTTATTTGATAAATAATGAAAAATTGTTTACGGGCGATACATTGTTTTTAAGAAGTGTCGGCAGAAGTGATTTGCCGACAGGTGACGGAGATACTCTTGTAAAATCAATAAAGACAAGAATATATACGCTTGATGATGATACAGAAGTTTTTCCGGGACACGGCGGACAGAGTTCTGTTGGGTACGAGAAAAAGTATAATATGTATATAAAGGGCTAAAAAATGTTAATTATTCAAAACGGTTATGAATGTGATTACGAAATGAAGCTTTTTTATAAGCTTTATTTTGATATGAACGAAGATATATATGTGTATTCAAACTTTGAATATAAGGATAAAGTTATAAACGTGTATACGGAGATAATCTATAACGGCGATACATATTTTGACGATTTCTATTATGATTTTGATACTGAAAATCAAAAAGCACAGTTTATAAAAAAGATATTTACCGCGTCATGTACAAAGTCGTTTTGTCACGCGGCGGAAAAAATTAAGCATATAAATCTTCCTTGGGGAGTAATGTGCGGTATTCGTCCGGCTAAAATTGTCCGTGAACTTATGGAAGAAGGACACAGTGACAGTGAAGTTGTTGAAATATTAAAGAAAATTTATGAAGTGTCCGATGAAAAGATTGACCTTGCATATAAGGTTGCAAAGAATGAAAAGATTTTGCTTGACGAAATCGGCGAAAATTCAGTAAGTATATATATCGGCATACCGTTTTGTCCGACAAGATGTTTGTATTGTTCATTTGTTTCAACAGATATACGCGTAAGCGGAAAATATATGGACCCGTTTGTGGATAAATTGCTTTTGGAGATTGATAAAACTGCGGAAGTAATTGATAAAATGGGTGCATATGTTGAAAATATATATATCGGCGGCGGAACACCGACAACTCTTGAACCGCACCACTTAAAAGCAATATTTGACAGATTGAAAGAAAATTTTGATTTTTCAAAAATAAAGGAATTTACTCTTGAGGCAGGCAGACCGGATACAATAACAAAGGATAAATTGTATGAGGCAAAACAGGGCGGTGTCAACAGAATAAGCATTAATCCGCAGACTATGAACGAACAGACTTTGAAAAGAGTCGGCAGAAAGCATACTCCCGATATGGTGCGAAAATGCTTTGAAATGGCGAGAAAAATGGGCTTTGACAATATTAATATGGACCTTATAGCCGGTTTACCGGAAGAAACCGTTGATATGTTCAAGTACAGTCTTGATGAAGTAATTAAACTTGATCCTGAAAATATAACCGTTCATTCAATGTGCGTAAAAAGAGCGGCTTCACTCAGATTTTCAGATGCGGAGCTTGCAAAAGCAAATGATATGAACGAAATGCTTTCGTATACTCAAAAACATATGGAGAAAACAGGAAGAAAGCCTTATTATATGTATCGTCAAAAAAATATTTCGGGTAATCTTGAAAATGTCGGTTATGCAAAAGACGGCTGTATGAGTACATATAACATAAACATTATGGAAGAAAAACAGACTATTATTGCACTTGGCGGCGGCGGTTCTACTAAAATTGTTATGGACGACAGAATTGAGAGAGTGTTTAATTTTAAAGACCCTCTTGAATATATAAGACGTTTTGATGAAATATTGAAGAAAAAAGACGAAATACTTGATATATTGGCAGGTGAAAAAAATGGCTGACGAACAAACTTTAAACCATATAATGAATGAGTACGAAGAACTTCGTATCAGTGCGGCTAATGAAAGAAAAAAACGTATTGAAGAAGTTAATAAAAAAATTCCGCGAGTGGCTGAAATTGACAGAGAGATTTTTCAATGCGGTATGGAGAATACTAAAAGAATATTTAAAAATCCCGATAAGGCTGATGAATATAACAGGAATTTTAAAGAAAATCTAAGAAAACTCGAAAATGAAAAGAGTAATCTGCTGAAAGTAAACGGAATTTCTGCCGATTATAATAAATATAAATATAAGTGTGAAAATTGCAGTGATACAGGCTATGATAAAAACGGTAAAAAATGTCAGTGTTTTAAACAGAAACTTATAAATGCGGCATATTCAGTGTCAAATATTGAAGAAACAATAAAAACACAAAATTTTGATACATTTTCGTTTGATTATTATTCAAAAGATGTCGGTGAAAACGGTGTTTCGGTGTATGATAATATGACGAAGATATATAATAACTGTAAACGTTTCTGCGATAATTTTGATAATGAAACCAAAGGACTTGTTTTTTACGGTTCGACAGGTTTGGGAAAAACATTTTTGTCAAGTGCCATTGCAAAAAAACTTATGGATAAGGGAAAAATGGTTATCTACATAAGAGCGACAAAACTGTTTTCAATAAATGAAGATTATAAGTTCGGCAGAAATACCGACAGGTCTGTTATTGACAATATATATAAGGCTGATTTGCTTATAATTGACGATTTGGGTACAGAGCCGTTCAATAAAAATAATCTTGCGTTTTTATTTGACGTTATTAACGAGCGTACAGCAAATAATAGAAAGATTATTATTAATACTAATTTGCAAATAAGCGAAATTACAAAAATGTACAGTATGCGTTTTACTTCAAGATTGTATGAATATTTTATGATGTACAAGTTTTACGGGGAAGATATACGCATACAAAAATTAAGAAGAAGCTAAGAGGATTGATAAATTGTCTGGACCGTGCATAATATTTATAATTCAATAAAAACAAAAAGCAAGCCTATCTTTGATATAAGGCTTGCCTTTGCACTTTTTTTAAAAATAAACTCTAACGTACCTATGTAAGCCGACGAGTTCATTTTCAAAAAATCCAAACTAATTTTTCAACCTCTTACAGTATGAAGGGACTGCTATACAGTCCCTTTAATGATTATTTGCCGTTGTTGTTTGCGTCATTACCGCCTACGGCGTCACTTACACCCTCAGCAACATCGGCTGCTGCATCACCGACACCTTCGATAACGTCGCCTGCCGCGTCACCGACGTCTTTAACTGCGTCGCCTGCCGCATTACCTGCGTTATCTACATCGTTTGAAACATTGTTATTGTCATTTTTATTTTCATTATTTGTATTTACCGTTGATTCCGGTGATGGTGAAGTATTGTCATTTGTATTATTCATACCGCATGATGTAAGCATTGCGGCAGC
>ENA-OPXH01002006-OPXH01002006.1-human-gut-metagenome-genome-assembly--contig:-NODE-2006-length-12279-cov-3.572480_pt1 | contig 12279 bp, 7 predicted proteins | sample MGYA00241521_ERZ502034 | MGnify/ENA primary metagenome ERZ502034 (study PRJEB25962, sample SAMEA2042103) | human gut metagenome | biome: human gut; feature: human-associated habitat; material: faeces... | reverse complement strand
AAGGACAGCTACCGCAACATGCTGGAAAAAATCAAGCCGCATTTCCACTTAGTAGAGACCGCCCGCAAGGCCACCCGCATGGCCGGGCTGGAACCGGAAGAAATTCCGGTGCGCGGCGGCACCGACGGTGCTATGCTGAGCTGGAAAGGCCTGCCCTGCCCCAATCTGGGCACCGGCGGCTTCAATTTCCACGGCGTATGCGAGTGCATCACCGCTGAGCGCATGGACCGCTGCACTGAGATCTTGCTGAACATCATAAAGCTGTACGCAGAGTAAATTTTATTTTTCAATATACAAAAAAGTGGGTGCTATTTTCGGATAGCACCCACTTTTGTTATACTCTGACGCTTATCTCTACGACTCCACTCGTGAAAATGCATTTGGAGCAGCCCTGCGGTTGCGTAGCAATGAAAGCCCCAGTGGGGCTTTCAAACAGGCGAGCGGTCTGCGTTAGCAGATGGAAGGGATTCGCCCTGACAAGCGTCAGGGCTGCGACAAATGCGAAAAATAAAAATCAAATTCCACTGAACATGCCCAGAGTACAACAACGACGACCGCTGCCTGCGGCAGAAGCAGGGAGGAGTTGTTGGGGCCGCGGCCAGCAAGACACGAATGCCGCTCAAGGCATGAAGTGGATGCTGGGAGCCGCAACTCTAGGAGGGCATTCAAAATCGTTTAACCAACGTTGATATGCCCCACCGGCATGATCTTCCGTTTGTTGTCGTCCGGCTTTGCTGTCAGGCTCATGGCCAGCGACACCGGGCCGACACGGCCCATGAACATGACCAGCATATACAGGATTTTTGCGCCCCGGTTCAGCTGAGCGGTAACGCCCACCGAAAGGCCAACTGTGCCAAAGGCAGAGCAGGACTCGAAAATAGCGTCAATGACCGACACAGCGTCCGAGGTGTTATAGAACACCACCACAGCCGAGCCAACCGCCGCCAGCCCGCCGAGCACGATAATGGTCAGAGCACGATAAACCGTCTTGGACTCGATGTGGTGCTCTGCGATCACACAGTCGTCGCGGCCCTGAGCCACACTGCGGATCGTCAGGATGATCACAGCGAACGTAGTCACCTTCACGCCGCCGCCGGTGGAACCGGGTGCCGCACCAATGAACTGCAACGCGCTCATCAGCAGTTTGGTGATGGGGCCGCAGGCCGCAAGGTCGATGGTATTCATGCCCGCAGTACGAGTGGACACCGACTGGAACAGTGCCGCCATCAGCTTGCCGGGCACAGAGAGCCCGCCCATGCTGGCAGGATTGTTCCACTCCATCAGCGCGATGAGCGCCGCGCCGCCGAGCCACAGGATCACCGAGAAGCTCAGCACCACCTTAGCCTGCAGAGACAAGCGGTGTTTTTTGTGGTACTCGCCGATCTCCACCCATACCATGAAGCCCAGACCGCCGGAAATGATCATGAACATCACAACGGCCTGAACATAGTAATTGTTCACATAGGGTGCCAGTGAGGAATACTGGCCGAACCGGCCAAACAGATCAAAGCCCGCGTTACAGAAAGCCGAGATGGCCGTGAACACGCTCACCCAGATGCCTTCCAGCCCGAACTGCGGCACAAAGGCGAACAGCAGCAGCACAATGCCAATGCCTTCAAACAGGCCAGCCAGTCCCACCACGATCTTCAGCACGTCCTTGGCCTGCGCATATCCGTCCGCTGAGACGCTTTCTCCCAGCAGCCGCAGATCGCGGAAGCCCATACGCCGCCGCATAGCCAGCGCGAAGAAGCTGGTGAGGGTGACCAACCCCAGACCACCCACCTGAATGAGCAGCAGGATCACCGCCTGCCCAAAGTAGGTGAACTGGGTCCAGGTATCCCGCACGATCAGACCAGTAACGCAGGTAGCGCTTGTAGCGGTGAACATGGCATCCAGTACATCCAGCCGCCCGTGCTTGCTGGCAACAGGCAGGCTGAGCAGAAAGGTGCCCAGCGCGATCACGATGACAAAGCTCGCACAGATGATCTGCGTAGGCGTATACATCCCCTTGCGCTTGCCCGCCGGGCGGTAAAACAGCTTTTTCCCTTTTGCCTTTTCCATAAGTTCCTCCGCACGCGGCAAAGCCTGCCGCGGCTATTTTCATTTCCTCTATAGCATACACCATTTTGCCCTCCGGTTCAACTTGATTTTATCCGCAAAATGCTGTATTATAATAGGGCATTCGTCTCCGTAGCTCAGATGGATAGAGCGCAAGCCTCCTAAGAATTCGGTCAACCTGATACCTTGGGGGCAGAAGTGATTGCTCTAATCAAAAGCAAGACCGGGAATCGAAGTTTTCTCAACAATTTTTGATGCAACAAGTTTAACACCGTTCCGGTTGCAACGCAGTCGGTCACTTCGGTGTGAAAATCATTCTGCATATTCGTTTCCAAGTGCGTTGAATTTCAAAAAATCAACGATAATACATATATGTCTCTATACCTCAGCTGGATAGAGGGTTCGCCTCCTAAGCGAAACGCCCCCGGTTCGAACCCGGGTAGGGACATCCTTTTAAGAAATGCGAAGGTCATTTTTCCATGTGAAAGACGATCTTCGCATTTTTCATTTTGAACCTATCACCAAAATTAGCCAGCTAATGCCCTTAGCAGAATTTTCGGTTTCAGCTAATAAAATCAGGTTTCCAGCTAATGAAGCCCCATAAAGCACCTTTTGAGCTCTGTTTTCCCGCTCTCTGCTAAAATTGGTAGCCGCTTTCCTGTAAATCCATGTAAATACAAGATAAACTGTGTAAATCTATTTTCCACATTCCCGCCCAAAACCGTGCAAAACACTTTTCTCCATACATAGCGCGTTCACTCGCTGTTCTCTCGGAACAGAAAGAGGAACGCGCTTTTTTGTTTTCGGGCTGAACTTCCCGAATCCATCAAAGGAGGGTTTACCAATGAAAAAAGTTCTGACCGTCACGATGGACGGTATCCGCTACCATGCTTCCCGCCCGGCAGATTGCCGGCACTGCTTCTTCTGGAAGAACCGAAAGAAGGGCTGCGTTCTCGGCAAAGAGAACTGCTACTATCTGATCGAGCCGCCCAAAGGCCCCAGCAAGTGCGAAGGGTGCCCCTACAAGCGGGCAAAGCCCTGTGTGCTGGTTCCCTGCTACAAAGACCTGATGGCACCGCTGGAGAAACGAGGTGATGCCAAGTGAGCCACAAGCGAAACGAAGCTCTGCGCCATGTTCAGCACTCCATGCACCATGTGATCGCCGCTGGCGAAGGTTCCGACCGTGCCCCGGACAGTTGCAAGCTGTGCCCGTACTATCGACCCGATTTCAAGTTCCGCACCTGCCTGTATGCCCACTGCCCTTATAAGAAGCAGGTCAATGTATTCCGTTCCACACCTGAAAAATGGGATATTCTCTATGCGGAATCATTGACACCATCTTTGCAGAAAAGCCGAAGGACTTTGAAGTTTTTCTGCAAAAGCTGGAGCGGCAGGGATATAAGGCGAAGCGTGGCAAGCACACGGCGGTAAAGGGCAAGGGGCAGAAACGCTTTATTCGATTCCAAAAGGGACCACGAGTCTGTATTTTATTAGCATTCAAGGTTTCTATAAAGTCTATTAACTCTTGAATTTCAACATCTTGTGTTTTTTCTTGATTTTGTTGTGTATTTATAACAACATCATTTGAGTTTGAACAAGAATAAAAACAATTCATTACAAGTAGTAATGAGACACAAAATACAATTTGCTTAATCGTCTTCATAATTTCAATTTTTAAAGTAGGTACTATTAAAGAATTACATTGCATCATTTTTCTATTTGCCATTATACCAAAAGAGAACTATATGATACTAATTTAACACCAAATATATTCGTTATTTTTGTAACGTCCAACTTATTATCGCATAAAGTGTAATAATTTCATCCTCTCCAGTACATTATCCGCCGAGATATTTTATATAATATGCCATTAAGATCAATGAAATGTTCAGTCTAAAATCCTTCACTTACGTTGATTCTAGTGCGTAAAATATCATAGATACAATTATGACACATAGTTTTTTATAATAATCATCTATTTTTTATGCAAACTTCAAGATTACAAAAGAACAATAATATCGTCTTACTATATGACGAAGTTAAAAAACAGAAGTTATGGGTAAACTGAATATGAAAGACTGGATCGGTCAGACGATCCTAAATAAAAAGGTCATTTCCATTCCTATCATGACACATCCGGGCATCGAGCTTATCGGAAAGACGGTTCATGATGCAGTAACGAACGGACAGGTGCATTATGAAGCAATCAAAGCGCTCTGCGACAAATATCCTGCTGCTGCCGCAACGGTTATCATGGATTTAACGGTAGAGGCGGAAGCATTCGGAGCCGAAATTATATTTCCGGAGAATGAAGTACCAAGCGTATCCGGTCGTTTGCTTGCAGACGAAGCTGCCATTGATGCCTTGGAAATACCAGCACTGAATAAAGGAAGGATCGCGCAATATCTCAAAGCGAATATGCTGACTGCAAAGAATATCACAGACCGTCCGGTGCTGGCTGGTTGTATCGGTCCTTATTCATTAGCGGGACGCTTATATGATATGTCTGAGATCATGATGCTGATTTATATCAACCCCGAGGCAGCCAACACTTTGCTGCGCAAATGTACCGATTTCATTATTCGGTACTGTATGGCCCTGAAAGCGACCGGAGTGAATGGAGTGGTAATGGCGGAACCTGCTGCCGGATTATTATCCAATGAAGATTGCCTGCAATACTCTTCTGTATTCGTAAAAGAAATAGTTGAGAAGGTTCAGGATGATCATTTCACCGTTGTACTTCATAATTGCGGGAATACAGGAAATTGCACCCAGGCTATGGTATATACGGGTGCGGCAGCCTATCATTTCGGAAATAAAATCAACATGGAAGAAGCATTGAAAGAAGTTCCTGCCGATGCTCTTGCGATGGGTAATCTTGATCCGGTCAGTCTTTTCAAGATGTCGAGTCCGGAGGAAATGAAAAAAGCGACTCTACAGTTATTGGAAGCCACTGCCGCATATCCGAACTTCGTTCTGTCGAGCGGTTGCGATATACCGCCATATACGCCATTAGCTAATATAAATGCTTTTTATACAGCATTGGAAGAGTTCAATGAAACTCGAAATTAGGCCGTCATTCAGCTAATGTCAGTTAATAATGATTGAGCAAGAACTCACTTATCAAGACTTACGAATCCTATCGTCCGAAATTTATGAAGCAATGGGATACAAAGATTCTATACCGGATCAGATGGTAATAGATGAGACTAATACGTTGCTAAAACGGGTTATTCCCCTGCTTCGCCCTCGGTTCGCATTCTTCTTTATGGAAGGTACACTTGATATCGAAAAAGAGACTCTTAGCGTACAAAGCATCCATCCACCCACTGTCAATCCTATACAAGACACCATTCCCACACGGAGCCCTGAGCAAAACACTTTTTCTACACAAAGTAAAAGTACCGTTTTCTCTGTTGGTAAAACCATCGCCCGTCAATTAAGAGGATCGGAAGCGTTTGTCTTTTTTGCAGCTACTGCCGGAACTGAGTTTGAGGTATTCCAGCATACGTTGCAACAAGAAGAAGATATGGTCAAAATATACATAGCAGACTCGTTAGGGAGTATTATTGCAGAAAAGACGGCTGATTGCATGGAAGTCGCTTTGGCTGAATATATACGGGAGAAGAACTGGAAACATACCAACCGATACAGCCCAGGATACTGTGGATGGCACGTTTCGGAACAACAAAAACTGTTCCCATTGTTCCCCATAGCTGCTCCCTGTGGCATCCGGTTGACAGATTCCAGCCTCATGGTACCCATCAAATCAGTTAGTGGCGTCATCGGAACGGGCACTAATGTCCGCAAGCTTGAATACACTTGTGGACTGTGCACTTACGAAAACTGTTATCGCAAAAGAAAACACAGATAAATTTGTGATCGGGGGCTTACTAAAAGTCGGTAGTACCACCATTCTCCTCCTTCGGGAAGGAGTGGTCGAAGACCGAGGTGGTAGGTGAAGAAATAAATTAATGATAATAAACAAGTTATATATTCACCTACCACCTCCCCCTACGGGTACTCCTCCTTCCCGAAGGAGGAGACTTAAGATACTATCGACTTTTTAGTCAGCTTTATATCTTCTTTAATGGCCATTAAAGAAGATATAAAGCCCTATCATAGTTACGATAAGCAACCCCCATAAGATAAGTACAATGCGGGCAGGCTTTTCTTCGATCTTCTCCATATTCAATATTGCCGTCTGAGGAGTCTTATCCAATAGACCGACAACTACCATCCCTATCCCGATAATAACGAACAGATAGAAGGATAATAACATAAAATGAGGCCATGCAGAATATTGATCCGCAGGAAATACCCATAGATACAATACACCTACTCCTATACTGAATACCGTCCCCACTGTCAGGGCAGCGTTAGCAGCCAACGTAGTCGTACGCTTCCAGAAAACGCCAAAAAGGAAAACTGCCGCCATAGGAGGTGCAATGAATCCCAATACAGACTGGAAAACATTGAATAAATTCAGTCCGTGAATGCTGTCAATGGCAATCGTTATGATTACCGATATCAGAGCACCGGCTACCGTCACCACTTGTCCGACCCGGATGATCTCCTTCTGCTTCGCCTGCGGGCGAATCTTCTTCACATAAATATCCATTGTAAACACGGTACTCAAAGCATTCAATGCCGATCCGATAGTACTGACAAGCGCGGCAGTCAACACAGCCAACACCAGCCCCACCATCCCGACAGGAAACAAATGGGTTACCATCGTCATATACGCCTCATCGGGATTCTCCAACTGCGGAAACAAGGCCAGACAGATGATACCCGGAAGAATATAAAGAGGAACATCCAGTATTTTGAGCCATCCGGTAAAGTTCGTTCCCAACTGTCCTTCTTTCAGACTTTTGGCTGCCAACACAGGCTGTACCATCGACTGATCCGTACACCAGAACCATACTCCCATCACAGGATATCCCAAAATAATCGGCAACCAAGGGAAAGCGGTATCATCATTCGGTCTGAACAGATTCCAGAAGTCTGCCGGAACGGCATCTGTCAGAGCCGATATACCACCAACTTTATAGATTCCTACAATAGCCAACGCAGCCGAAACAAGAATCAACAGGATCATCTGATAAACATTCGTGTAGGCAACCGCTTTCAATCCTCCGAGCATCGTAAAGAATGCGGATATGATCAGCAATATCAAAGCGGACTGCCACATCGGTATATCGAATACCTGACGAATCAGAACGCCACCCGCAAACAATGTCAATGCTAGCCAGGAAATCAAGATTGTAACAATCGTATACCATGCCAAGATATTACGGGTAGACTGTCCGAACCGCTTTCCCATAAACTCCGGCAAGGTGGAAACACGAGAACCCAAGTAACGGGGAGCGAAAACAAAAGCAAGCAGGCATATAAAAACGAAGGCATACCAGGCATAATTGCCCGAAACGATGCCGGTAGTAAATCCGGCACTGGCAGAAGCTATCAACATAGACGGCCCCACATTAGTCCCCCACATGGAGAATCCGATATGGTGCCATCTCAAAGAATGTTCCGCCAAAAAGAGACTGCTCCCCTTCTTTCGTTTGGAACTTGCCCATATACCAATGGCGATAAGAATCAGAAAATAGGCAATCAGAATGCCCCAATCCAGTGTGTCTAAGAATTTCGCATGCATAATTCAAGTATTAACAATTAAAATATTCTTAATCTCTTTTCCCCATCAGCACTTTGGCGACCGCCACGGCAGTATTAGCATTATCACTATACCCGTCAGCACCGATTTCATCGGCAAATCCCTGACTCACGGGTGCTCCTCCGATCATCACTTTCACCTGATCGCGGATCCCCGCCTCTTCCAATGCCCGAATCACATCCTGCATATAAGTCATAGTGGTAGTCAGCAAGGCACTCATACATAAGATGTCCGCTTTGTTTTCCTTCACCGCTTCAACAAACTTGTCGCAAGTGACATCAATACCGATATTAATCACTTCGAAGCCACAACCTTCCAGCATGGAAGCCACGAGGTTCTTTCCAATATCATGCAAATCTCCTTTTACAGTACCGATCACAATTTTCCCGATAGTAGCAGATGCATTCCCCGCCCGTAAAGGATTCAAAAGTTCCAAAGCTCCTTTCATGGCACGCCCCGCCATGAGAAGCTGAGGAACAAAGGCCTTGCCGTCCTGAAAACGCTGACCGACTTCGCCCATAGCCGTAATCATATAACCATTGATAATATCCTGCGGGAGTACCCCGGCAGCAATGGCATCCTTTGTAACTTCAACAGCCGGTTCCAATTTTCCGGCTACAATGGCATCATACAAAGGTTTCATCCGATCCTCTTCCTGAGACTTTTCTTCTCTGATCCGAATACTTTCCTGTGCATTATCCTGTTCTCCAACGGGTTGATTCGTGTGAACATCTGCAGACACAGACGAAGAAGAGCCGGTATATTCCTCAATGATTCTCATTGCCTGCTCCACTTCCCTCTCATTGTGGAAATCCATTTCCAGATGCACTCCGTCTGCCCCGATATGGTCCAACAAAGGTTTCAGTTCCTCCAGAGTCACCCAGCAAGCCATTACGCTCTTGCCTCCTGCCAGTATCTTCTTATATAAATCGTACCACTTCGGAGAACCTCCCTGCGGCTCGCCGACACCGGGCGTCCATTGGATGGCATTCAGTTCTTCAATCTCCAGCAAGGCGGGAAGGTGATGCATCGCTCCCACTCCATCAAGATGATAGAGCGTATAATCGATTTTCTGACATTGCTCACGAATAAACGGCTGCACAAAACGACGATAATCATCCTGACTGATCATGGTAGAAATATCGCTCTGCAACTTACTCATCTTGCCCGGAGCCCATGAAGAGAAATAGCAGAATGCCATTTCATCCCCTTCACGGATAATGTCGTAGAGTTCATCAAAGACTTTAAAATAGATGTCATTGATCTGCTGCATCTGTTGCTCCAGCACTTCGGACTGCATCACCGTATCCAGCAATACCATATCCGTACCTTTCAAAGCCGCCAATACATCCAGTCCTTCCATCAGGTCGGGCATACCGACAAAGTAGTTTCCGTTGGCTTTAGCCTTACAGGCTTTCAGAAGTTCTTTATGCAAGAGCCAGTTCGGATGTTCGGGATTGAATACGATCTCATCATTAAAGTTCGGATCGGGATGTATCCAGATCGTATCTTCGCCTCCTTCAAACACTCCGCCCAGAATAGCAGCCAGTGAGCCGGGACCCAACTGAGTATTTGCAACAGGCAGCATATCCGCCATCAGACTACTGTGAGCGACATACCAATCCAGATATTCCGCCCGCCATTGAGGGTCGAACCACTTCTGCGACAAATCCCTTGCCGGAGCAGGTGGAGCAATGTCGGCGTGCGGTTTCACGCCTTCCTGAAAGTGTTCCCACATAGAAAGAATAATTCCTTTATGATTCCACCAATTTATATAACGCTGTTTCGTTTCTTCTAAGTTTGTTTTCCAAGTTTTCATCGCTATTCTTTATTTAGTCCAAAATCCTTTGTAATTATGATCTATGCGCAAGGCAATACTTTTGCCTAAATCCATCTCGTCCGTACAATTCACTTCCTCCGGATAAATCGGGATAACGGCATTCTCACGCACATAAACAGGCATCTCTTCCAAGGGCACATACACCTCTTTCAGCCAGCGTCCGCCTTGCAACCGTTCGCCGGTAAAGAAATTCACCCACTGTCCTTCGGGGAGATAAATGTCGCGACGGTTTTCGCTATTCATCACCGGAGCTACCAGGAAATCATTGCCGAAGTAATATTCGTCATCGATATGCCAGCAGAGTTTATCTTCCGGATGATGCAGGATGAGTGCCTGTAACAATGGCCAGCCACTTTCTACTGCCAGTTTACTTTGCTCTATGATGTAGGGAATCAACGAGTAGCGCAGTTTCCACCACTTCTTCACCAGCGGGGCGATAGCCGGATAATGCCAGGGTTCCCGCTTATTGGTTCCATGATAACGGATGTGTGAGGTGAACACTCCAAACTGGGTCCAGCGCATATAGACGTCCTCCGCTACGATTGAGTTCATAAAATTGGGCAAGGTATGGAATCCGGGGACATCATGGCTCCAGAAGGCAAAGCCCGATAAACCGAAGTGCAGGCCTCCTTTGAGTGAACCGGCCATGCCATCCCATGAACTGCAGGAGTCACCTCCCCAGTGCAACGGATAACGTTGGCAACCCGCCCAAGCGGCACGTGCCCAGACAATGCCGTCCCCTGTTACCTCCTTTGTTATTTCGTAAGCTGCTTTCTGATAGAGCAAGGCATACAGGTTATTCAACAGTTCCGGTTTCATGCCCTTGTAGACAGCATCCATGTGGATATTTTCTCCGAAATCGGTTTTAATACAGGTGACTCCCATATCCAGAAGTTGCTTTAATAGCCCCTTGTACCATTCGGTTGCCTTCGGATAAGTAAAGTCGATAGTACCCGCATAATCCAGAGCCGAGAAGTTGGAACCGTCCGTGTCCTGCTGCTTCGTCAGAGGAGCTATATACTCATTCGCCTTTGCCTCCTCGATCTGTTCCGCATCTTCAGCAACATAAGGTAACTGCCATAAGGACACACGATAACCGTTCTTCTTCAATCTCTGAATGAATCCTTTCGGGTCGGGAAAACGTTCCTCGTTAAACTTCCATTCACACAGCCAGTCGGTTCTGAACCATCCGGTATCCAGATGGATGACATCGCAGGGATAATGTTCGGCACGCATACGGTCGCAGATCTCATTTACTTCGTCGGCACTGAAATAAGTCATCCGGCTCATCCACACTCCGAAGCTCCAGAGAGGAGGCATCGAAGGATATCCGGTCAGGTCACGGTAGCCGCGAAGTATCTCTTCCATCGTATCGCCGGCAATGACAAATGCATCCAGCATAGCCTGATCGCTCAGGAACTGTACGGAGCGGGTGGAATGTCCCGCCAGCGAAAGTTTGCTGTGGGCGCAGGTATGGTAAAAAGTCCCGTACATCCGGCTGGAGAGATAGAAAGGTATATTCTTATAGGTACGCCGGTTATTTACTCCCTGCCCATCCTGATTCTTGAGGAAAAGCGTCTGTCCGCTCAAGTCCATTTTGAAGAAACGCTCTCCGGTTCCTGCAAAGCATTCATCCGGCCGGCTCTCGAAAGAAAGGGTGGCACGTTCCTTTTTGCCCGTCCATTTGCAGAAGGCAATGGGCAGTCCGTCATAGCGGGGAGGCGAGAAATGATCGTATGCTGCCAGGCGGATTTCCCGTTTGCCGTCAGGATACAGAGTGATGTCCAGTGTTTCCTGAGGATCGGGCAGTAACTCGCTCCATCGGTCCAAAGCCGGCTCTTCTACATTGATAACGGCACGCTTCGTCCCGTCTTGGGTGAAAAGAATCCATTTGCCTCCCTGCTTCTCTACAGACAAAGGTACTCTGCGAATCCGTTCGCTGAATTGCAGCATTTCCGACTGATCTGTCAGTTCATATTCACCAAATCCAAGAAACAGACGGGTAATGCCGATATTATACTGGCGTATGATCAACGTATATTCTTCTCGGGGGACAGCCGTATCCGCAACCATATCATTAGCTAACAGCTGTTTTTGAAAGGGGACCGTGACACAGATATCCCCATCCTTTTCGTAAACGGCTGTCGGTTTACAGGCTTTCCAAAGTGACTCATCCCTTAATAACTCTGTATCGAAATCAAGGAAATCGAACAAATGGTAATTAGTAGGTTTCATTTATGATCTATTATTATTAGTTTTATCTTTATTTATCTATACTCATGCAGACTTCACAAGTCTCTATGGCCCCACTTTTTGCACAGCCCGACACTGCGATAGGCTCAGTGTCGGACTGTACTTACTCCGGTTTTATCCTTCCGGCCTTATTCTTAATGCTTTCTGTCACTTGTGGTCCGTTATTTTTCCATACATTCCGATTGCCGGGACGATTCGAGTCGAAACGTTCAGTCGGACACCAGTTGTTTTCAATCGTATATCCGTCCGTAGCTTCATCCAAATAAATATAAAAGGCCCTGTCATTGGTGGCGTAAGGTGCTTCTTCGAGATGTTCGATCCGATTATTCCGCATCACGGAGCCCGGTTGGTTGGAAAGCGTATAAAGTCCTCCGGCATCATACAGACGACGGGCAAAGTGATGTACGTAGTTGGCTTCTATCCGGTTGTTTTTCATTCCGCTTTCCAGCGA
>ENA-OPXH01002002-OPXH01002002.1-human-gut-metagenome-genome-assembly--contig:-NODE-2002-length-12307-cov-2.426053_pt1 | contig 12307 bp, 10 predicted proteins | sample MGYA00241521_ERZ502034 | MGnify/ENA primary metagenome ERZ502034 (study PRJEB25962, sample SAMEA2042103) | human gut metagenome | biome: human gut; feature: human-associated habitat; material: faeces... | reverse complement strand
AGAAGTGATTGGTATAAAGCCAGTCGCTTTTTTTGTTATAACGACGAGAAAAACGCATGTATCCGTGCAAATACAAACAAATCTTCTATAAAAAATATATAAACTCTCTTGACATTTATATAAGAAGTGAGTATCCTAAACGTTAGACTTTTAATGATTAGTCATCTAATTATTAAAAGTCTAACGTTTTTGCTATAGAGACAAGTTTTATCACTGTTTCCATAGATTACAGAGGAAGCTGCCAGTGGCAGGTTTCGCAGGTTAAATAAAGGAAAATAAAAAGAGAGCGCGGTGATTATGGGAGGGGAATACAACATGAAGAGAAAATGGATGGAATCAGGTTTTATGCTGATCCAACAGGTCGCTCATTTAGTAAAATATCAGGCAATGAGAGAGATGGAATCTTTTCATCTTAAACCGAATCAGGTAGGTATTATGTTTATTTTACGTTCAGAAGGCGAATTATCGCAGCGTGAACTGGCAAAGCTGATAGGAATTACACCACCATCGATGACGGTAGCACTTCGAAAATTGGAAAAACAGGGATATGTGCAGAGAAAAGTAGATGAAAAAGATCAAAGAATTCAGAGAATTACGATAACAGATCAGGGAGCAGATTGTCTGAATGAATTAAGAGAGACGATGCACATGTTGGAAGCAGGTCTTTATGAAGGTATTTCCGGAGAAGAACGGAAAGAACTGCAAAGAATTATGCTTCGCATGCGGACAAATATGTTGAATTATAAAGAAATCCAGGGCATGGATATGTGTTCAATTATGGAGGAGAGACATCTATGAGTAAACTTTTTAAATTTATGAAGCCATATGCAGGCGTTGTAGCGGCGATTTTGTGCGTACTGGTTGTGCAGGCATACTGTGATCTGTCATTACCGACATATACTTCGGATATTGTAAATGTCGGAATTCAGCAAAACGGAATTGATGAAAAGATTCCGGAGCAGATTGGTGAGGAAGATCTGGAGCATTTGTTACTTCTGGTTCCGGAGAAGGATCAAAGTACTGTGAAAAATGCTTATACGAAAAGCAGCAAAAAATATGATACAAAGCAAAAAGTATGGCAGTTGAAATCCTCTGTTAAAACAGATGAGAATAAAATGAATAAACTGTCGAATCTGTTAGCAAAACCAATGCTTCTGGCAGCGGGATTTAATTCTGGAAGTGACATGTCGAAAAAGATAGAAATCCAGATGAAAGATCAGATGAAGCAGCAGATGAAAGCGCAGATGAAGAGCCAGATGCAAGATGCGAGCCAGGCAGCACTTTCGTCACAGGTGCAGCCAGAGGAAGCCAAGCAGACTGCTAATGCAAGCCAAGCAGCCTCACAGTTAAAGAAATCAGAAAAAGAGATTGATAAGAAGATTGACAAAATGTCCATTTATGACATATTTGGTCAGATGAAAGGCGCACAGCGTGAGGAGCTTGTGAAAAAGATAGAAAAGAAGATGGATAAATTCCCGGACTCTATGCTGGATCAGGCAGCCTCAACTTATATTAAAGGTGCATATAAACATATCGGAATAGATATGGATAAATATGAGTCACATTATATTTTAAATACAGGTGCGAAGATGCTTGCACTGGCAGCGTTGGGAATGATCGCAAGTATTATAGTCGGTCTTATGGCATCACGAGTAGGTGCGGCAATCGGACGTGGACTCAGAAGGGACGTATTCCGTAAGGTAGTAGGATTTTCCAATGGAGAATTTGATAAATTTTCAACTGCGTCTCTGATTACTAGAAGTACGAATGATATTCAGCAGATTCAGCTTTTAACGGTTATGATTCTGCGTATGGTATTATATGCACCGATTATGGCAATCGGAGGAATTACGAAAGTGTTCCATACAAATGTGGATATGTCCTGGATCATTGCACTTGCTGTTGGATTGATCGTATTGGTTGTAGCAGTATTATTTTTCGTTGTTATGCCAAAATTCAAGATCGTACAGGATCTGGTTGACCGGTTGAACCTTGTCAGCCGTGAGATTTTAACAGGACTTCCGGTTATCCGTGCGTTCAGTACAGAAAAACATGAAGAAAAAAGATTTGATGAAGCAAATAAAAATCTGACAAAAACAAATTTATTTGTCAACCGTGCCATGACATTTATGATGCCGACCATGATGCTGATTATGAACTGTATTACCGTTCTGATTGTATGGATCGGTGGGTACAGTGTCAGTGACGGGCAGATGCAGGTTGGTGATATGATGGCATTTATCCAGTATACAATGCAGATTATTATGGCATTCCTGATGATTTGTATGATCTCAGTCATGCTTCCGAGAGCAGCAGTATCAGCAACCCGTGTAGACGAAGTATTGAAGAGCGAGACAAAAATCAATGATCCGGAAACACCGCGGACATTTGCGAAAAATGAGAAGGGTGAAGTTGCATTTGAACATGTTTCGTTCCGCTATCCGGGAGCTGAAGAAGATGTACTGCATGATCTGTCATTTACAGCAAAACCGGGAGAGACAACCGCATTTATCGGAAGTACCGGAAGCGGTAAATCTACGCTGGTAAATCTGATTCCGAGATTTTACGATGTGACAGAAGGAAAGATTACAATTGACGGAACGGATATCCGGGAAGTTTCGCAGCATGATCTGCGTGCCCGTCTTGGATATGTGCCTCAGAAAGGAATTCTGTTCTCCGGTGATATTGCTTCCAATATTATGTATGGTAATCCAGACGGAAGCGAAGAAGAAATGATCGAGGCGGCCGGAATTGCACAGGCACAGGAATTTATTGATACAAAGAAAAAGAAATATCGCAGTCCGATTTCACAGGGCGGTTCCAATGTATCAGGAGGACAGAAACAGAGACTTTCAATTGCGAGAGCAATTGCCAAACATCCGGATGTATATATTTTCGATGACAGTTTTTCCGCGCTGGATTACAAAACGGATGCGGTGCTTCGAAAAGAGTTAAAAGCGAAGACAAAAGACAGTACTGTCATGATTGTTGCCCAACGAATCAGCACGATTCTTCATGCTGAGCAGATCATTGTTCTGGATGATGGACAGATTGTCGGAAAAGGTACACACAAAGAATTGTTGAAATCCTGTGAAGCATATTATCAGATCGCATCTTCCCAGTTATCTGAGAAGGAGCTGGAAGCAGATATGAAGGAGGTGGACTAATATGGCAAGAGGACGTATGCGCAGAGGTCCGGGAGCCCCTGTAGAAAAAGCAAAAGATTTCAAGGGTACGATGAAGAAGCTGTTACAGTATCTTGGAGCTTATAAAATGTCCATTGTGGCAGTAATTATATTTGCAATTGGGAGTACAGTATTTAACATTGTCGGACCGAAAATACTCGGAAGAGCAACAACCGAGATTTTCAAAGGACTTGTTCGGAAAGTTTCCGGTGGTTCAGGAATTGATTTCACGAAAATTGGGAAAATACTTGGAATGTTATTAGTATTGTACCTGTGCAGTGCATTATTTTCCTTTATTCAAGGATATATCATGACAGGTGTATCGCAAAAACTGACTTATCGTATGAGAAAAGAGATTTCGGAGAAGATCAATCGTCTGCCGATGAATTATTTTGATAAAATGACACATGGAGAAGTGCTTTCGAGAATTACGAATGATGTCGATACACTTAGCCAGAGTCTGAACCAGAGTGCGACACAGGTTATTACATCGGTAGCAACAATCATCGGTGTACTTGTTATGATGCTCAGCATCAGTCCGCTTATGACATTGACGGCACTTTTACTGCTTCCGATTTCTATGGGATTTATTTCCGTAATTGTAAAACGCTCGCAGAAATATTTCATGAGTCAGCAGGAATATCTGGGACATGTCAACGGACAGGTAGAAGAGGTGTATGGCGGGCATAATATTGTAAAAGCATTTAATAAAGAGCAAGATGTAATTGCAACATTTGATAAAGATAACGATATGTTGTATCAGTCCGCATGGAAATCGCAGTTTTTATCCGGAATGATGATGCCGATCATGCAGTTTGTCGGCAACTTAGGCTATGTGGCAGAAGTTATTCTGGGCGGTTATCTGGCAATGAAAAGCGTGATCGAAGTTGGAGATATCCAGTCCTTCATTCAGTATGTAAGGAATTTTACGCAGCCGATCCAGCAGGTAGCGCAGGTGGCAAATATGCTGCAGTCTACAGCAGCCGCATCTGAGCGTGTATTTGAATTTCTGGAAGAAGAGGAAGAAGAACAGACAGTTACGGATTCCGAGCCGGTCGATGATCTGGAAGGCCGCGTAGAGTTTGACCATGTACATTTCGGATATAACCCAGATCATATAATCATCAATGATTTCAGTGTGAAAGTGGAGCCGGGACAGAAGATTGCGATCGTAGGTCCAACCGGAGCCGGTAAGACAACGATGGTAAAACTTCTGATGCGTTTCTACGATGTGAATGAAGGCGCGATCAAAGTAGATGGACATGATATCCGTGATTTTAATCGTTCCGAGCTTCGAAAAATGTTTGGCATGGTACTGCAGGATACGTGGCTGTTCAAGGGAAGTATTGAAGAAAATATCCGTTATGGTAAATTAGATGCCACACATGAGGAAGTGGTAGAGGCTGCGAAAGCGGCACATGTACACCGGTTTGTACAGACACTTCCGGGGGGCTATAACATGGAACTGAATGAGGAGGCAAGCAACGTGTCACAGGGGCAGAAACAGCTCCTGACCATTGCGAGAGCAATCTTGGAGGATCCGAAGATCCTCATTCTCGATGAAGCAACAAGTTCCGTAGATACACGTACAGAGATCCAAATCCAGAAAGCGATGGATAACCTGATGCGTGGAAGAACAAGTTTCATCATTGCACACCGTCTGTCTACGATCAGAGATGCAGACCTGATCCTTGTTATGAAAGACGGAGATATTGTGGAGCAGGGAAATCATGAGGAACTGCTCGCTAAAAATGGATTTTATGCGGATCTCTATAATTCACAGTTTGAGAGAAGCGCTTAAAGGAAGTGACAGGTGTTTCGCACTGGCAGCCTTTCGGACAAATTGATCAAATAAACGGCGCATTGCTTCGCAGTTTGTGTACATGAACTCGGGATGCCACTGTACACCGATTGCAAAAGTGTGACCGGTAGATTCAATGGATTCGATGACGCCGTCGGAAGTGATACCTGTCATTTTTATATGTTTTCCTAATGTTTTGACACACTGATGGTGATAGCTGTTGACAGCACAGGAATTCCCACAAATTTCATATAGCAGGCTATGAGATGCGAAAGCAACCGTATGGCAGGGATCGCTGCGGTCGAGAGAACGTTGGATATGATTGAAGGAGTTCCGGTTACGAAGAGACAGATCCTGATAGATTGTTCCGCCGAGCGCAAGGTTTAACACCTGCATACCGCGGCAGATGCCTAGTACAGGAAGATGAAAATCCAGTACTTTCTGCATCAGCGTAAGATGAAACTGATCGGTTTTTCTGTCGGTAGTACCGTGATCAGTCTGCAATTCTTCACCAAAAAGTTCCGGTGTGATATCATCACCGCCGCAGAACAGAAAACCATCGCAGATGCTTAAGTAGCTGGAGAGTGAGTCCGCGTCAGAAAGATAAGGAATAATGACAGGAATTCCATCACTTTTTTCAATTGCCTGAATATAGGAAAATGGCACAAACAGGCGGTCATCTGAAAAGCCGCAAAATACAATGCCGATTACTGGTTTTGTTATAGATTCCATAAAAAGCCTCCCCTGTACATATATTTATTAAAAAATATATGCGTCAGGGAAGGCTTTTATGTAATAGGAAACTTCGCTCCTATTACATAAACCCTCCGGGGGATGCGCACTCGCACGAAGCGGTAATATGTTGCAGGCAACCGTGCTCGGCGCGAGAATGTGCCAAAACACATTCTATCTTATTCTACATGAAAGAATTCTTTCACCTGTCCGAGAATGATCTGCATGAGTCTGGTTCTGGCTTCAATACTTGCCCATGCCACATGCGGTGTGATGAGGAGGTTCGGATAATCCTTTAATTCGCGCAACGGACAGTCTGGGCTCATCGGTTCTACAGCAAGTACATCCAGACCGGCTGCCTGGATGAGACCGGTTTTCAGAGCCGTTGCAAGGTCTTTTTCTACAACGATCGGGCCACGTCCGAGATTCAGGAAAATGCAGCTTTTCTTCATCTTACAGAAAGCGTCGAGATTAAGTAGTCCGTCGGTATATTCATTTAGTGGTGCGTGAACAGAAATAATATCCGAAGTACGGTACAGCGTATCCAGATCGACCTGATGATAACCGTTCTGCGGGGCACTGCCGGATGGAGAAGCGTAGATAACATCAGCACCGAAAGCGGAAGCGATAGAAGCAACGCGGCGGCCGATGTTGCCAAGTCCGATGATTCCCCATGTTTTTCCCTTTAATTCGTAGAATACTTTTTCAAAATGTGTAAATATTGTGTCATTGGTATAACGGTCAGATTTGACATATTCATCATAGTATCGCAGATGTTCCAGCAGATAGAAGAACATGGCAAATGTATGCTGCGCAACAGATTCCGTAGAATAGCCGGCAACATTTCTCCATGCAATTCCTCGTTTGTCGAGATAATCCTTGTCCAGGTTGTTCGTGCCTGTAGCAGTGACGCACACCAGTTTCAGATCCTCGGCAGTACCGATGGTAGATTCATTTATCTGTATTTTATTAACGATAATGACATCGGCATCTTTCACGCGTTCCGGTACTTCTTCGGATGTAGAAAATGCGTAGCGTGTGACATCGCCGATTGCATCAAAACCGGACAGATCGATATCATCGCCGATAGTTTTTGCATCTAAAAAAACGATTTTCATATATAGTTGGTCCTCCTTGTGAGTATTGGATGTGTATGTGGTTAGGATAACTGTATTTTGAGAACATGTCAAATTTTTCTTCTTTAAGAATTGTTAAGAAAATTATAAGATGACTCACCTTGTAATTATTTTGTAACATATTGTATAATGTCTCTCAGATAAGGAGAGTCATATACAGATGAAAGAAATCAAAAAACAGAAAAATAAAAAACGAAAACAGATTCTCAGAAGAAGGATTTACATGATGACTGCAGGACTTTTTGTGCTGCTTGCAGTCGCGTTTGCCAGAGGACATCACTCGGCGGGAAAGGAAGATGATCTGTCGTCGAAGACGAAGGAAGTAATACAGAATAAGACACAGGAAGAGATTTACACAAGCCGTCTCGAACGGGTGAAAGCAATGGCAAAGAACCAGGGCTATCCGAAAGGTGTCATTGAGCTGCTGGACAAGAACGAAGATACGATTGACTTCGTGGAGGACTATGGAGAGAAGAAAGATCAGGCAGTAGCAAAAGATATTGGCGTGAAGATACAAAAGGGCACGATACCGGAGCTGATCCAGTGGGATGAACGCTGGGGATATACAAAGTATGGAACCAGCATTGTTGCGGTCAGCGGCTGCGGACCGACCTGTATGTCCATGGTTGTGTCAGGGCTTACCGGTAATACGAAGATCACGCCGGCAAGAACAGCAGCATACAGCGTACGTCACAATCTGATCGATGAAGAAAATAACACGTACTGGGAATTTATGGAGAAAGCAGCAAAGCATTGGGGACTGAACTGCTATGCAGGAATGTTAAATAAGAAGCAGTTGAAAGCAGAGCTTTGCAAAGGACATCCGGTTATTTGCAGTGTAGGACCGGGAGATTTTACAAAGAATGGACATTTTATTGTGTTGTCAGGATGGAAGGACGGAAAGATTCAGGTAAATGATCCATTCAGCCGTCAGAACAGTCAGAAACTGTGGACTTACAGCAGAATAAAGAAACAGGCAAAGTCTATGTGGGTATATAGTTATTCTAAAAAACAAGTGCAAGAGCGGTAAAAGTGTGTTACTATGAATGTACTATATTAAAGTAGTAACGTAAAAGAGAACGGCAGCAGGAGGAAGAAGCGATGTATATTACTTGTTTAGATGTAGAAGGTGTATTAGTACCAGAGATATGGGTAGCATTTGCTGAAGAAAGCGGAATCCCGGAATTAAAGAGAACAACCAGAGACGAACCGGATTATGATAAATTGATGAACTGGCGTCTGAGTATTTTAAAGGAGCATGGACTTGGACTGAAGGAAATTCAGGAGACAATTTCCAGAATTAATCCACTTCCGGGCGCAAGAGAATTTCTGGATAAATTAAGAAGCTTTACACAGGTTATACTGATCAGTGATACATTTACAGAATTTGCGGCTCCACTTATGGAGAAACTGGGGTATCCGACCTTGTTCTGCAACAGTCTTGAAGTAGCAGAAGATGGTGAGATTACCGGATTTAAGATGCGTATTGAGCAGTCTAAGTTAAGCACAGTAAAAGCATTGCAGTCTATCGGTTTTGATACGATCGCCAGCGGGGATTCTTATAATGACCTTGGCATGATTAAGGCAAGTAAAGCTGGCTTTTTATTCCGGAGCACAGAGCAAATCAAAACAGACAATCCACAGATTCCGGCATATGAGACATATGATGAGCTGATGCAGGCAATTAAAGATACAATGGTATAGCAAGATATTAAAATAACAGACATCATAAAATATCAAAAAAACAGAGTGCGTTCTAATTTTTGCTTGACTTTTGAAAATTCAGGTATATAATAAATAACGTAAGTACATAAAGTTCACCGAAATTCGTTGATGAGAACAAAGCCGGATTTATATTTATTTACAGAGAGCCTGTGGCTGGTGTGAACAGGCAATAAGTGAATCGGGATATCCTCTCTGAGAAGCAGGTTGAAAGAAAGATTAGTAAACCTCGCCGGTATCCCCCGTTACAGGGATGGCATATGTCAGTATGCGACAGAGTGTTGCAGAGATTTTCTGCAGAATCAGGGTGGTAACGCGGATAGAATTCGTCCCTCTTCAGATGAGAAGTCTGAGGAGGGATTTTTTATATAATCAGGAGATGTAATTTCCTGTTATATAGAAAGCTTCCGGCAGGATATGCATTGGGGCGTACAATGATGATGTCACAGGCAACCGCCGTAGGCGTTGAAAAAATCGGTGAGCAGTATGATGAAGGAGGAATAAACAATATGAAAGCATTACAAAAAGCAAGCAAATTTTTATCAGACTACACATCGATTGTTGTAATTGCAATCGCAGTTGTGACCTTTTTTGTACCGTCTATGATGGGATGGGTGAATCAGGCATTATTTACAGACATGGTGGCAAATAAATTTACCAGTCAGTCCGTGATCATCGGAATTATCATGTTCAGTATGGGACTGACGTTGACAACAGAAGACTTTAAGATCCTTGCACAGAGACCATTTGATATCTGTGTGGGTGCGATCGCACAATATTTAATTATGCCATTTCTGGCATTTGCACTGACAAAAACATTGCATCTGCCGGATGGAATTGCACTTGGACTGATTCTGGTTGGCTGCTGTCCTGGTGGTGTATCATCCAATATCATGTCTTATCTGTGCGGTGGAGATGTAGCATTTTCTGTAGGAATGACAACAGTTTCCACGTTGATTTCACCGGTTATGACACCGCTGATGGTATCTTTCCTGGCAAGTGGAACAAAAATTACGATTCACGGACTTCCGATGTTTGTATCTATTATTGAAACCGTTATCTTACCGGTTGCAGTTGGATTTTTATTTAACTATTTATATGGAAAGAAGAGAATGTTCCACGAGATCCAGCAGATGATGCCTGGTGTTGCCGTGCTTGGACTCGCCTGCGTAGTCGGTGGAGTTGTATCTTCACAGGGAGATAAGTTCTTCCAGTCAGGAGCAGTTATTTTCATAGCAGTGCTTCTTCATAACGGACTTGGTTATCTGCTTGGATATGGAGCCGGAAAGCTGGTTGGCATGAATACATCAAAGAAGAGAACGATTTCTATCGAAGTCGGAATGCAGAATGCCGGACTTGCAACGAACCTTGCAACAACAACAGCTCAGTTTGCTTCCACACCGGAATCTGCAATTATCTGTGCGGTATCTTGTACATGGCACTCCATTTCCGGAACGTTACTGGCAGGAATGTTTGCAATGTATGATAAACATAAAGAAAAAGCAGCAGATGCAGTAAAAGTTAAGACAGCATAATAGCGAAAGCAGAAAAAGATTCCATGGATGCGATCAATGCGATTGAATCTTCAATGACTGCAAAACGGAGAGAAACAGTAAATATAGAAGCTGTTTCATCTCCGTTTTCTAATTATGCATGTGTTTTTATGTAGAAAAGAAAAATTTTTTCTGGTTGAAAAAAGGATTGTTTATCTTGTACAATAAAGGTACTGTAGAATTATCTTGGGGGAGGGAAATTATTTATGCACATGTCAGATGCATTACTTTCACCGGTAGTTGGCGGTGCGATGTATGCAGTCAGTGCGGTATCAATCGCATATGCAGTACAGAAGGTTAAAAAGGATGAGTTGGGAGAGAAGAATCTGCCGATGATGGCAGTTGCAGGGGCATTTACTTTCGCAGCACAGATGATTAATTTTACGATTCCGGGGACTGGTTCCAGCGGACATATCGGAGGTGGAATCCTGCTGGTGGGACTGCTTGGCGGAACTCCGGCTGTAGTGACGCTGACCGCAGTTTTACTGATCCAGTGCCTGTTCTTTGCAGATGGAGGACTTCTGGCATTAGGAGCGAATATTTTTAATATGGGAGTCATTCCCTGCCTGTTTGTATGTCCGCTTATTTTCAGACCAATCTTAAGAAAAGGCGTGACGCATAAGAGGATTATGATTGCTTCCGTTGTATCCTGTGTAGTGGGATTGCAACTGGGGGCTTTTTGTGTTGTTCTACAGACACTGACATCAGGTGTGACAGAGCTGCCATTTCATACATTTGTACTGCTGATGCAGCCAATTCATCTGGCGATTGGCTTTGTGGAAGGCATTATTACAGCAGGTATTCTGAATTTTGTATACCAGATGCGTCCGGAGATTCTGACAGATGTATTGGAAAGATTGGAGAAACCAGTAGAGAGAATAAGATACATAGAAGAAGCAGATAAGGGCAGGTCTGACAGTGTGTCTGCGAAAAAAGTGATTTTGCTATTTGCAGATGGCCAGGCGGAAGATTTATTATATAATAAGGAACTGATGGAATCGGCAGATGTTGAAGCAATAGGAGGACTAAACTCATGAATCTGACAGGATTTTTTAAAGAGAATCCTAAAATTGCACTGGGGTTTTCAGGTGGCGTAGATTCTTCATATCTGCTTTATGCTGCAGCGCAGTGTGGCGTAGATATCAAACCGTATTTTATAAAAACAGCATTTCAGCCGGAATTTGAACTGGAGGATGCAAGACGTTTTGCAAAACAGGTGGGTGTAGAGCTGACAGTGATTTCGCATGAAATCTTAAGCCATGAAGAAGTGGTAAAGAATCCGGCAAACCGTTGTTATTATTGCAAGACAGTGTTGTTCGGACTGTTGAAAGAAAGAGCAGTCTCGGATGGATATACTGTGTTGATCGATGGCACGAATGCATCTGATGATGTCGGAGACCGTCCGGGAATGAGAGCATTGAAGGAAATGCAGGTTCGTTCTCCGCTCAGAGAATGTGGACTGACAAAGATGGAAATCCGCTGCCTCTCAAAAGAAGCCGGATTGTTTACCTGGAACAAACCTGCATATGCCTGTCTCGCGACAAGAATTCAGACAGGGACAGGGATTGAAGCAGAGATGTTAAAGAAAGTTGAGCATGCAGAAGAAGAACTCTTTCAGATGGGATATACTGATTTCCGCGTGCGCGTATTTCATGGCGCAGCTCGTCTGCAGTTTCAGCCGGAAGATATGATGCATGCGATTGAGAAACGAAAAGAGATCAGAGAACGGCTGGCACCGTGGTTTGACACGGTGTTACTGGATATGAAAGGCAGGGAATCGTAGTGGAACAGAAGGAAGTACGTGTTTTGCTGGAACAGGTTGCCGGTGGGGAACTGGATATAGACGAAGCAATGTTAAAGCTTAAGGAGGCGCCGTTTGAGGATCTGGGATTTGCGAAGCCGGATTATCACCGGGCTCTCCGGCAGGGAATTGGAGAGGTGATCTATGGTGCAGGAAAGACGCCGGAGCAGATTCATGATATTGTTGCATCCATGGTACAGCAGGGACAGAAAAGTATTCTGATCACCCGCATGAGCAGCGAAGCGGCGGAGGCGGTTGAACAGGATTTTCTAATAAAATATGATAAATACAGCAGAATCGGGCTGGTAGGAGAGATACCGGAGCCGGATGGAATCGGTAAGGTCGTTGTGCCGGCTGCCGGAACGAGTGATCTGCCG
>ENA-OPXH01001999-OPXH01001999.1-human-gut-metagenome-genome-assembly--contig:-NODE-1999-length-12318-cov-3.085053_pt1 | contig 12318 bp, 10 predicted proteins | sample MGYA00241521_ERZ502034 | MGnify/ENA primary metagenome ERZ502034 (study PRJEB25962, sample SAMEA2042103) | human gut metagenome | biome: human gut; feature: human-associated habitat; material: faeces... | reverse complement strand
TTCATCTTTGAAAAGATCTCGCAACGGTTCTATAATTTCTTTAAAATCAACATAATCCGGCAAGCCGCCTACATTATGATGCGACTTAATAACCGCAGACTCGCCTCCAAGACCGCTTTCTACTACATCCGGATAGATTGTTCCTTGCACAAGAAAATCAACTGCACCTATCTTCTTTGCTTCTTCTTCAAATACACGTATAAATTCTTCACCGATAATTTTACGTTTTTCTTCCGGCTCTTCCACACCTTTTAATTTTGCATAAAATCTTTCCTGAGCATTGACACGAATAAAATTGAGGTCATACGGTCCTTCCGGTCCGAAAACGGCTTCAACTTCATCGCCTTCATCTTTTCTCAGCAAACCATGATCGACAAATACGCAAGTAAGCTGCTTTCCGATTGCTTTTGACAACATAACTGCAGCAACAGAAGAATCTACGCCTCCCGAAAGAGCGCACAGCACTTTTCCGTCTCCGACTTTTGCGCGGATTGCTTCAATCGTGCTTTCTACAAACGCATCCATCTTCCAATCTCCGGTACAGCCGCACACATTTTTCACGAAATTATTGATCATCTTCGTTCCTTCTACCGTATGAAGCACTTCCGGATGAAACTGAATTGCATAAAGCTTCTCTTCTGCATTTTCTGCGGCAGCTACAGGACAGTCTGCCGTGTGTGCGGATATTTCAAATCCCGGAGCAATTCGGGAAATGTAATCGAAATGACTCATCCAGCAAATTGTAGATGGTGAAACATTATCAAAAATCTTTGAAGAAGTTTTATCAATCAAAACCTCTGTTTTTCCATATTCTCTCACATCTGCTTTCTTCACTTCCCCGCCAAGAACATGCATCATAAGCTGTGCACCGTAGCACAAGCCAAGTACCGGAATGCCCAGTTTAAATAATTCCTCTGTATAGGTAGGTGAATCCGGCAGATAGCAGCTATTCGGTCCTCCTGTCAGGATGATTCCCTTCGGATTCATTGCTTTGATCTTTTCAATATCTGTTTTGTAAGAATAGATCTCGCAGTATACATTACATTCTCTTACGCGCCTGGCAACAAGCTGGTTATACTGTCCGCCGAAATCAAGCACGATCACAAGTTCATTCTTCAAGATTGTCCTCCTGTTTAACACGGCATGATGACCGCTTTTTATGTACTCATTATAGTTGGGCGTTTCCGTTTTTACAAGTGCAACAAAAATTCCCAACGTATTTTATTATACGTCAGGAATTTATTATTCTCAACTATTTTGTAGTTTCCATCGTTTCGGTTTTAATTCGGTTTTAATTCAAGTTCTATTCATGTTTTATTTGCAAGATTGTAATTTCAAGATTCGGACAACCTTTCATACACATCTCTTTAAACATAAAATTTCTTATGCTGCATATTTTGCAATTTCTCTGCAAAGTTCTTCACAGTCATCTGTGTACATCTGCAAAGCAATTTCATTATTAATACCAAGATGCATAATTCCAAGTAATGACTTTGCATCTACGACTACATGTCCTTTTTTCATATCCATGTCAAATTCATACTTGGAGACCGTGTTTACAAAATCAAGAATCTCATCAGGATGCTTGAATGTAATCTTCATTTCACTCATTTTTCACCTCTCCTTTGAATATTTATGCGAAATTTAATTGTTTTTATATTTTTAGAATATTTTCTTTCTATTTTTCCCTAAAAACAATCATCTGTAATTTCCAGACCTCATATTATCATATTTTTCCAAAGTTAAAAGGGTGAATTTCTTTATAAAAGAGTACTTTTTTAATGCATTTATCGTATCAGCAATGCGCCGATTTACGGAATTCACTTGGCAGTACGCCCACTTCATCTTTGAATACTCTGCTCATGTATTTTGCATCTGAATATCCTGCCAATTCCGCAATCTGATTCAATTTCAGTTTCGTGTTGGTAAGCAGTTCTTTGATTCGTTCTATTTGTAATGTACGAACCATTTCTTTAAAGCCTACCCCGATTTCTTTTTTAAACTGACTGCTCAAATATTCTTCTGATACAAATAATTTATCTGCCATTTCTTCCAAGGTAATCCCCTGATCGTATTCCTTTTTTACCATCTGCAGCGCTTTTTGAATCAGCGGACTTAAATCGGCATTTTCGTTTTCTTCCTCTGCCTGAAAATTCAGTGTCCTGAAAAATAATTCTACCGCGGCGCGAATTTCTCCCCAACTCATCGCCTTCGCAATATCCTGCATGCTTTTTTGCACCTGCAGTTCCGAATGAATTTCTCTTTTCAGCTTATATGCGTTCAAAACAGCCATGTTAAAACGAATCAAAACTTCTTTTATCTGACTCGGACTATGCGGGTCGCGTTTACACAGATCATACAACGTATAATAACACTTTATGATTTCTTTTCGATTGGAAATAACTGCCGACCGGCGCAGCCTGTTCTCCAGTTCTGCCGGATATTTAAGAGGAACGATTTCCATAGATTCTACATCCTCGCGTCTGATCAGATCTCCTCTGTCAAAGAAAAGATTCCACTCCCGTATCATCCGTAGATTTTTAAGTGATACATTCAACATTTCTAAATGCTGCACATCCTCCCACAAACAGACCAGTTCCCCTCGGATCATTCCGCTTAATCGTGACACTACCTCATTTTTGAAAAAAGGATACCGTATTGTTTTTTTCTCCGGTCCATATATGATCACAGTAAAAAGATGCCATTCATCAATAGGAAGCACACAAACCGAAAATTCTTGATTCTGTCCAAGTTTTTCTAATATTTTTTGCGTCATCTCCCTCTGCTCCATATAGCCGTTTCCAAGCCATACCACAAACAGGTTTCCGCGATCGGCAAGCGTAAATCCATACTTTTCGTGTGTAATTCCGTCAACAATCTCATCTCTGTGGATCTGTCCGTTTAAACATGCCATAAAAATATTTTCTACGGAAAGAGCTGTTTCTATCACAAGTTCTCCCGCCAACTTGTCCTCAATCATCTGCAGCGCTTTTGCAATTTGCACTTTTTTCACCGGTTTCAGCAAATATTCGTCCACTCCAAAACTAATTGCCTGTCTTGTCCTGTCAAAATCATTATCTTTTGTAATTACAAGCACTCTGCTGTGAATTTGCTCAGACCGTATCTTTTTCAAAAGTGGCAAACCGTTTTTCCCCGGCAGTTCAAGATCCATGATAATAAGATCCGGGCGTTCTTTCACGATTATCTCACACCCTTTCCGTCCGTCTGCCGCTTCCCCGACAATTTTGCACCCTGATTTTATTTTATGTGTCTCAACCACTGTGTTTATAGCTTGTTTAATGACTTCTCTGGATGTCTCTTCGCTGTCAACTATTACGATCCTCATTCGTCACCTCCGCCTAAATATAAACCTTCGCGTTTATCTCTTACTGCTAATTCGTACCTTACTGTATCTTTCTAGTATATTCGGCTCTGACTCGATTTGTAAAGAACTTTCACTTCTATTCAGATAACATTTTGTGCAAATATTTTTCCCGCGTAGCCATCCCTCCCCGAATATGACGTTCTGACTTATTCGTATCCAATACCTTTCGCGCCTCTTTTGCTAAAGCCGGGTTGATCTGTATGAGTCGTTCGGTTACATCTTTATGTTTGGTCGTTACTATTTAGAGCTGTTTTATTTTCACATTCGTCTTCCACTAAAATGCTTTCATTTAATCCCAAATCGCCTAGTAAACGAAGGTAAATATCCACATTTCCATCTTTGTCTACTTCTATTTTCTTAATCAGTCTCTTTAATTGTACGTTGGTCATCTCATGAACATCTGTAATATCCTCAATCTGCTTAAAGGTATCATTTAAGATTTTTTCCATCTGATCTCCTTTTGTCAAATTGCTGGATACCATTTTCAATTCATTTTCCAGACGATTCAGTTCTTGGCGAGTACCACCCAACTTATCATTCAATTCTTCTCTTGAAATCAAATCGTCGGTATACATATCCATATATTTCTGTCGCAGTCTCTGTAATCTGGCAATCTGCAAATTCAGTTCCTTCTCATACTCTGCATTTTCATCTTTTGCTTTGTACACTCTTTGAAATTCTTTCACCACATAATCAATCACTTTATTTTTTTGCTGAAGAACCCGATGAAAATATTCCTGTAAAACCTGAATTAATTCTTCTTCATCTACAGCTGTTTTATTTGGACAACTATCTGCTCCTTTTCCATTTCTTCCGGAACAAACCCAACGCACATACGTATTTTTGTAGGTACGAACTGTTCTTCGGAAAGACCATCCACATTCTTTACATTTAATCAATGTAGAAAACAAATATTTATTGCTTTGTCGCTCATGATTCAAATTGAATGCATCATTTCTTCCACGAAGAATTTCCTGTGCTTTTTCAAACACTTCATCTTCAATAATACGAAGTTCTGGACGTTCCACAACAAGCCATTCCGTTTCATCCTTCTCTCTTCTCTGACCAGTCAGAAAATCACTGATTTCCTGCTTTCCATTGATAATCTTTCCCGTATAAATCTCATTGGTCAAAATCCGGCAGATGGCATTCTGGCTCCATTTGCAATTTCGCTTTGTTCGATACCCTTTTTCATTCAGCATATTAGAAATCTTGGCAGCACCGTAACCTTCTTCTGTGTACCACTTGTAAATTTGTTTGACAACCTTAGATTCTTCTTTGTTAATCTCAAGGTTAAAATAATCCCCGATCGTTTTATCATAACCGTACACAATATTCGGAACTCGTCCCTTTTCTGCATTCAGTTTCTTTCCAAATTTCACTCGCTTAGATGTATTAGCGCTTTCTTCCTGAGCCAACGCACCAAAAATAGTAAGAACAAACTCACTGTTTCCCATGCTCGTCATATTCGCTGTAAGGAACTGGGTTTCAATTCCCAACGCTTTCAATTTACGAACATTCTGTAAAAGATCTACGGTATTTCTGGCAAAGCGAGAAATATCCTTTACAACAACCATGTCAAACATTCCCTTTTCTGCATCTGCCATCATACGAAGAAATTCTTTTCGATTTTTTATTTTAGTTCCCGAAATACCTTCATCTGCATATAATTTCACTAAAACATCCCCGGTACGCTGCGTATATTCGGAGAAGAATTCCTTTTGGGCTTCTAAACTGTTGAGCTGGTCGGCTTTATCTGTGGAAACACGGCAATATGCTGCGATCTTCATAGTGTTACCTCTCTGTATTAAACTTATTTTCTGTTACATCTATATTATATATCAAAATAAAGATTCGTAAACAGAAAAACAAGATATTACTGATAAATTCAATAATACCTTGTCTAAAGCTTGATGATTTTCCTATAATCCAATCATTTTATGACCATATTATTTTTCAAAAGCTTCCTCTCAAGTTTTCTACTCAACTTTTCTGCCGCACTTTCTGTAAAACGACTATTTTTCAAAAACTCCATTGTTGCTTTAAAACCATTCTTCATCCTTAATATTATTCTTATTGCAGAAAACAAATTATATGGCAATACGGTATATTTTGCATCATCGCCATGATATAATTTCTTAACACGCCAAACCGTCATAATCTACTCCTTCTTATCTATTTTCGTCGATTTGTAATAACACACATCTAATTCTTGACGAAAACCAATTACATTGTTCAATTTTTATTGGCTTTTCTATATGTTTTCCCTTTCGTTACTCCATTATCTTCAAGTTTTTTATCTGCAACCAATGCTCGAAGTAACATTTTCGTTCTTGTTTCTTTCACTCCCAGCAACTCTGTCAATTCATTAGCCTTATACCATCTTCCGTTTTCCATAAAGGATAAAATAGCATCGTACTGTTCTTGCGTTTTTTTCGTCACTTTTTTTCCGTCACTTTTTTTCGTCGCTTTTTTTTCATCACTTTTTTTCGTCGCTTTTTTCGCAAAAGAAAGCGTCAAAATTGTTCTGTCAGGATCAAATCTTTCTTCTATCTCTGGTTCAACAAATCCCTCATCATTCCATACATTGAAAATATTGGGAACACCACTGCCAGCTCGTTCACCTATATTAATCAAATTAAACATTTTCATAAGCGATTTATTTCGGGGATCAGATTCTCCGCCCAAACGCATTTGCTTTTTACCTGTTCGCACATAACCTGGATTCGCAAAAGTAATTTTATCTGCCTCTTTTCTAATCACCACACCCCGAACCCCATGATAATCTGCATTAATCAAACAATTTGCCAAAGCCTCGCGTAGTGCTTTATGAACTGGTGTATCATCTACACGTTCTCCTCCAACCATTTTAAATGGCACTTTAACATCCTTGATTATCTTATTATAAACTCTGAAATAAAAGTCACAAACATTGCCAGACCATTCGCCCGAGCTAGATTGTAGCCTATCAGTCCACCGAATTGCAGAATCCATTTCTTCTCTATAATCTAAAAAATACTCAGGAAAATTCCGAACAATATCATACTCATTTCCAAACATAAGCATTCCTGCCGCTGTCGGATGTAGCTGTCCATCTTCTTCTGAAACAGCCGCAGCTCCGATACTTCTTAAATACTCAGGATCACCCAATCGTTCAAAAGGATGGCCTTCTTTCAAAGTTCTATGACTGTTACGATATCCATGAATCGTATCATAATTCAAATCCTCAATAGAAACCTTATCCAAAATCTCCATATCCATCGTTCTTTCCGTCTGATCTCTGAGCATAGCTTTTACCTGTAATCTGGTGCAATGATAATCCCCTTCATAGTTTCTCCGAAACGTTCCATTAAAAATATCATTATTAATATAAATTGGCTTTTGCTCCCTCTTTGCCATAGGAACATATATTACCATAATAATATCGTCATTTGGACCATATAAATATGTTTCCACATCATCATCCGTTAGGAGATTCAAGTTGACTTTTTTCGGATTATTAATTGTATCCCAAAAATCTTTTCGCAATTTTGCTTCATTTTTTAGTCCTGTTGTTCGCCAACTTCCATCTTTTTCCTCTTTTACCCCTAAGATAATTACCCCACCATAGCAATTCGCAAACGAAGAATACGTATCCCACAAGGAATTTGGCAGACCACCATTAGCTTTCTTCACTTCTCTTCTATTGTCTTCTCTATATTCATCAAATTTAGCAAGACTAAATTCTTGTCTCATAACAATTCAGGTCTCCCTTCAATATTTTAACTTCTTATTTATCAGTTTACCCCGTCTCCATCAAGAACACAAGTAAACTTGCACTCCAAAATCTTTTATTTTTCCACCTGCTTGTCCTCTTCCAAACTTCTTCCAGCCATCTCCTGCATAACTCGTTCAACTTTCTTCGAATTCACCTCAATAAATACTTTTAATATGTAATCGGCGGTCACTTCCGCAGTATTCGGATTATGAAAACGATAATTCAGTTTTTGTTTCTTCATAGCGGTGCTCCCACCTCCCTTTTCTCTTTGTCCATTACTATGAAAATACCTATTAAAATAGACCTTAACTATCATCTATTCGTAATTACTCTGACATTGGCGGCTGGCAAAGGTATCTATAAAGACTGCCAATGCCAAAGTTGTTTTTTGCCAATGTCATCTTTTATTCTGTGATTAACGCAACTGTTTTTCTTCCCTGACACCAGTCATAGCTTAATCTACTTTCCAATTGCTTTCTTGCATCTCTTCCTGTTCTGGAAGAAATCCCATAGGCTAGTAGTTCTGCCTCTAATTCTTCTAAACACATCACTTTTCGTTTGGTTAATAACTCTAGGATCAACTTCTGTGCCTTTTCCAGTTTCGTTTCCTTTTTCGTTCCTGCTTTCCCCATCAGCAGATCTTCAATGGATATATCGTATTCCCCTAACCATTTTAAGCCTTCTTCTCCTAAAGAAAACGCTACCGGATTTTCTTTTTTAGCAAGAGAATCCTTTTGCTGATATACCACTCGAATATCCTGTTCCTTCTCTTTTTCCACCTTTTCTACAAATAAGATGCTTCGTACTGCCGCTGCAATATCAATGGATCCCAAGGAACGGTAATCGCTCTGACTTCCCGATGACTTATTCAAATGTCCAATGAGAACAATGGCACATCCAGTTCTCTCTGCAATCGTACTGAGATGTCGAAATAAGGGACGGATCTCATTTGCCCGGTTCATATCCACATTGGCTCCCAGATAAGCCTGTATGGGATCCATGATCATGAGTCGTACATTATTCTGTCGGATGGCTTTTTCTATCCGATCGTCCGTCATAGAAAGCTGTTTTTCTTCTTCATTGATGAATCGCACCCTTGTCATATCTGCACCACATTTTGCTAATCTAGGCTTAATGGTATCTGCTATCCCATCCTCTGCTGTTTGATACAATACATTAAAGGGTTCTATGGGAAGTGCATTGGGAAGTTCTTTTCCATTCGTACAGTATGCGGCGATTGCCATTGCAAGCCATGTTTTTCCTTTTCCCGGATTCCCCTGGATCAAAGTAACCTTTCCAAAGGGAATGAAGGGATACCATAACCACTGGACCACCGTTTCTTCAACCTCCGACATCTTCATGACCGGAACTGGTTTTTCCCTGGCATCTCTCCAGCACATCTGCTTTGCCATATTTTCTACCGGAACTTCTGCTACCAGACATTCATTCCAGTCTTTCTTCACCGGTTCTAATCGGTACACACTCAGTTCCTCCGGAATAAGAGAAACAAACTGCCTGCATCTCTCATTTCCAGGCTCATCATTATCCAGACACAAGTAGATGGAATGGATATGAGGATATTCTGTATACATCCGTTTCATTGCTTTTTCACTCAATCCTCCTAGGGAAATATAACTATGCTTTTCCCATTCTTCCGGAACTGCAGTGATATAAGACAAAAGATCAATGGGAGATTCAAACACAAATAGTTTTTCATCCGTTCCTATATGGCCAAATCCATAGGCTTTTTCCGAACCTTTTGCTTCCCCACGATATCGGTTCTCATCGGTTCCCCGCATAGCTGCATATCTGGGATTCTGTTCTTTGTCTCTTCCAACGAATACCACATTGTGATAGTTTTTACTTTCATAAATATCCCCCTTTGCAATCATCTGATCTACCAGCTGTTTGGATAGTTTTCTCTGCTCAATGAGATACTTCCTTGCAATCTCACAGCTTTCATTTCTTTCTGGCAGTTCCAATCCAGGCAAGGGGATGGGGCAGACCTTCTGTCTGCCTGCATCTTCCTTGCCCGTTCTTCTGTTGGTTTCTCCAACTCCCTCTTCTCCTAATAATTCTTTAACTGCCTCTGCAAAAGAAAGACCGTAGAATTCTTTCATAAAGTCAATGGCATGGCCGCCTTTATTCTGACTAAAACGATACCATTCGTTCTTGTTGATCATCACACTGTCATGTCGTAACCACCGGTATTCTTTTCCACATCGTTTGAACTGTTCTCCTCTCCCAGAAAGAAAAACATATAAATCGGTATCATCTGCTCTTTGAATCTGTTCTCTTGTATATTCTTCCATTTTCTAAAATTCCTCCTATAACTCCATTCCATGATGTTTCTTCTTTGGTTTCACAGTTCTTACTGCTTCTTTTGTTTCTGTGGATTGCTCCCTCTTGTTTATTTCTGGAAGAGAGACACCTTCTCCTTCCTCTGCCATCAAAACTTCCACATGATTTTTGACTTTCTCATACTTTCGTAACATGGCATGGATCCGTTTATCTTCCTTTCGTAAAGTAGCAATCTCTTCCGATAAACGATCTGCTTCTCGCTTCCATTTTCCTTCTGGTATTTTTCCATTCGCATCCAGATTTTCTTTTAAGATTCTTTCCGAACGATAATATCCACTAAGTTCCTTCTTATGTTCCTCTTTGAATTTTTCCCTGCCAAAATATTTGTTCTTTAATTCCAGATAAACAGGTCTCGTTTCAAAATACTCTTTCATCGCATAAAGGTTGCTGTTGACACTTCGCAGAGCAGACAGTTGTTGATTCAACCGCTGACTTACCTCTTTTAGCTGAGTATCTAATTCCTGGATTTTCTCTGTCAGCTGTTCTGGGGTTCTCACATCCTGCTCTTCCAGAAAGCGGATCGTCTCTGCAAATTGTTTCAGATTTATATTCTTCGCCTTTTGTGTTCCATAAGCGTAGGATTCTGCGACTGCATTTCTCTTGTCATAATAGTTTCTCAGATAATCCGCTAAAGTTGGCTGATGTAAGAACAGCATCCGTTCTATCAACTGGCTTTGTCGAAGCAAAGACCATTGAAGAAGGTTCTTTGCCCGTTCTTTCATATCATTTAAGGCTCGGATGAGTCGGTTTAAACTTCCCAGTGCGGTTGAAATTCCTCTTGCTTCCATTGCCTGTACATTCGGTCCTTCATGCACCATCGGGATCTTATCAATCCCCCGTTCCTCATAAGACCTGGCATCGACTCTTTCTGTAAGTCCTTTTTCTTCATACAGTTCGTTACACATCTTCGCCCAGGCACTTCTCAATTCTTCCAAGGTTTCTTTCCTGCTCCAATCCGTTGTATGTACCGCCCGAAATACCGGTTGTCCTTTCTGATTCAAAACCGGCTGTCCATCCGGTGTCAGTACTGGAACCTTTTTTTGCTTTTGTCCCCAGGTACCATCTTCCTGTAAAGGGCGGATGGGCACCATGATGTGCATATGAGGATTGGGGATTTTATCCTTTGCCTTCTTCGGATTATGGATCGCCAGATCTGCGATCATCCCTCTTGCGACTAACTGTTCTTCTACAAATCTTCTTGCAAGCTCAATATTTTCTTCCATAGAAAACTCATTCATCAAGGCAATATCAAAGCTGTGTGCCAGCTGTGCTTTCTTATTCCCTTCGATCCATTCCACCTCATTCCAAAGGGTCTCCCTGTCTTTGAATCTCTCCGGAGCCTGTTTGGGAAGATGGATCTCCGCTAATACCACACCGCCTTTTCTCGTATAATCACTTACTTCTCCATAATACGTACATTCCAGTTTTGTACCGGCTCGATAAGCAGCACTGGCAATGGCAGACTGCCCTTTTCCTCTGGATAATTGATTCAGATGAAAGTGATAACATCCCATCTTACTCATCTCCCTGTGGCAATTCACCTCGTTGCATTGCCTTTAAAAGTGTTTCCTCTTCTGCGAATTCTCGTTCCTTTGCTTCTGCCGCTTCCGCCCGTCCACGAACCATTTCATGAACGACATCACAAAACTTACAAGCGGGATTATGAAGAAGTTCATCCATCAACTGATAAAATTCTGCCTCGGTCAAATATTTGGTATCTTTACAGATTGCTTCTATGGCTGCTCCTTTCTGAATCAACAGATGGGTTCGTGCCTTTCGTTTTTTCTTTTTCTGTGTATCTAGATAGTTCAAGGATCTCTGGATCCTATGCTCTGCCTGCTCCTTCTCAAGCTTTGCCTGTTTCAATGCAGCTTCTGTTTTTTCAATCTCAAGAAGTGCTTCCTGTGTATATTCCTGAAATGTTTTCTTCTTCGCCATATAGTTCTTTTCCTCCTTTTTCAATTCTTCCTTTTTCTCTGTTACGGGATAGGCATTTCTGCCGGAAGGGGAACCCTTCTTCGGATGGATCATCCGCAAACACTTTCGGAATTCCCCTTCAGAAAGATGCAAACTCCGTAGGACGCACATACCTTGTAAGGTATATAAGTGCGCTCTTCTGCTTTCAGCATCCGAGTTTTTCTTACTCAAACGGAAGTTCTTCTCCGTCTGGAAGATGCATAAATCCATCTGGATCGGTATCTTCTTTCTTTTCTGATCCTGACAGTTTCTTCCCTTCTGCCAAATAATGTTCTTCTATGATCACGTTAGTGGCATAAACTTTATTCCCCTCCTGATTCACATAGCTTCCAGTCTGGATCCGTCCGCTCACTAAAATCTTCAAACCTTTTTTCAGATATTTTTCTGCAAACTCAGCATTCTTCCCAAAGCTGACGCAAGAAATAAAATCTGTTTCTGCCTTTCCATCCTTTCGATATCGTCTGTCTACTGCCAGCGTGTATCTTGCCATTGCAGTACTGTTTTCATCCTGGAGACATTTCACCTCCGGATTTTTTGTCAGTCTTCCCATTAAGATTGTTTTGTTCATGTAGTTTCTCCTTTCTCTTTTCGTTTTTTCTTTGTTCTTGAATCAGGCCCGATTCTTTTAAGGCAACTATAATTTGTTCCTCATATATCAGAACGTAGAGAGGGATTTTTACAAATAAAAAATGAATTTTATTTTTTTGTCCTCATATAACGAAAGGCTCAGAGGGGAAAATACAGGGTGTAAAAGGAAATTTTTTATTTTTCTGATCGAGTAGGAGGCGGTGATTAACCGCCGTCCTCTCACACCACCGTGCGTACCGTTCGGTACACG
>ENA-OPXH01001997-OPXH01001997.1-human-gut-metagenome-genome-assembly--contig:-NODE-1997-length-12330-cov-3.447413_pt1 | contig 12330 bp, 14 predicted proteins | sample MGYA00241521_ERZ502034 | MGnify/ENA primary metagenome ERZ502034 (study PRJEB25962, sample SAMEA2042103) | human gut metagenome | biome: human gut; feature: human-associated habitat; material: faeces... | reverse complement strand
AAAGCCTGTCGGTACTGTATGGATCGCCGTGGCGACCCCGCACCGGACGACCGCAATCCTCAAACAGTGCGGTTCCGACCGCGGACAGATCATCGACCGGGCCAGCGCCTTCGCCATCAGCCTGCTGCGCGATGAACTCAACGGGAAATAATACATTCGCCCCATGTATAGAATACTTGCCTCAACCATCGGTGCACTCCTCGTCCTCACCTCCTGTATGCGTCAGCAGCCCGAGGAGCGGGTGCACAAACTCCTGACCGACCGCATCCAGACCCTTGCCACGGCAGAAAGCTGCACGGGCGGTACCATCGCCGCACGCTTCACGGCCATGCCGGGCGCCTCGGCCTATTTCAAATGCGGCGTAGTGACTTACAGCCTCGATGCCAAGCAGAACTTCGTAAACATCTGCTGCGATACGATAGCCCGCTACGGCGCCGTCAGCGAACAGGTCGTACGCCAGATGGCCGAAGGCGTCCGCCATCTGGCAAATGCGCACTATGCCATCGCCACGACTGGGATCGCAGGCCCCACGGGCGGCACCCCCGAATACCCGGTCGGTTCGGTATGGATCGCCGTCAGTTCGCCGCTGCGCACCACGGCCCGGCTGATCCACGCCAAAGGCGACCGCACGCAGATCATCCGCAAAGCGGGAACGGCCGCCATCGAACTGCTCGAAGAGGAGTTGCTCGCCGCACAACCGGACAAATAGTTTCAATTCATCGGCTGTTCCCTTGTTTTTCTAAACAATTTAGCTTATTTTTGCATCAATTCAGCCCGATGCAAAATGAAAAGAACCTTATTCCTGTCGGTGTTGTTCGGTATGCTCCTCGTTACGGCCCATGCTGAAAACGAAAGCCACCAACAAGTTGACAGTACGCTTTACGCCTATTACCGCTGGTGTAACAACAACATACGCGACACGGCCGTCCTCAGCAAGGCGGACACGTTGTTCCGGCTCTCGGGCGAGAAGCACGACATCCGGATGCAGGCCGTTGCGCTGAGCATGAAAGCCGACCATTACTATTTCAACAACGACCTCGATTCGCTCAAGGCATGGATTCCCCGCGTGCAGGATTTCGCCCGCAAGCACAACCAGCTCAAATATTATTACTTCACATGGTCGCGGCTGATCCTCTATTATACCAAGCAGGCGCAATACACGCTCGCCCAATACGAGCTGGAGCAGTATATGTCGCAGGCCGAAAAGGACAACTACAAGCCCGCAACCGCCGATGCATACAAACAACTCGGGCACATCTACCGCACACGGGGGCTGAAAGAGGCATCGGTGGAATACTACCGCAAGGCAATCGACTTCATGATCCAGAACGGGCTCGACAAATTCCAGCTCTCGAACCTCTATTCGGAACTCGCGACCATGCTGATGGATCTGCGACGCTATCCCGAAGCCGCAGAGGCGATCGAAAAGGGGAAGGCCTGCATCCCCCTGCCTGAGTATATCTGGTCGCTGAAAATAAAGGAAGTGCTCCTGCTTCTCCAGACCGACCAGATCGCCAAGGCCAAAGCCCTGTTCGAAGAGATCAAGGCCGGACACGGCGGTTACCTCACCGATATCAACCTGACCGAAATCCAGCTGGCAATCTACAAATCCTCGCACGAATACACCAAGGCGCTCGCAACGATCGAGAGACTGATCGGACTGTTCGGGAACGAAGGCTACGCGGAATCGTATTTCTACTATATTTACAAAACCCGCGCGGACGCCTACGCAGCACTCGGCAACTTCGGGCCCGCCTATGAGGACTTGCAGCACTTCATCGACCTGTATCACAAGCGGGTCAACGACGACAACGAAAAGACACTCGGGGAATTCGCCACGCTGCTCGACGTCAACCGGCTGAACGTGGAAAAGGCCGAACTGCACCAGCAGGCGCAGGAAGAGCGCCTGCACCGCACCCAATTGGGCACCATCGGCCTGGCGTGCATCCTCCTGCTGGCCGCCGTCTTCATCGCGGTGATGCTCCGCATGAACCGCCACCTCGCCCGCGCGAAGCGGGCCGCCGAAGAGAGCAACCGGATGAAGGGCATCTTCATCCGCAACATCACACACGAAATCAATACGCCGCTCAACTCCATCGTCGGGTTTGCGGAGCTGGCCGCAGCCTCGGACGATGCCGATGCCGCCGAACGGCAATCCTATATCGGCATCATCCAGGAAAACAGCGGCTACCTGCAAAAACTCGTGGACGACGTACTCTACGTCGCCGGGCTCGAATCGTCGGAAACCCCGCCGGTCATGGGGCCGACCGAGATCAACGAATGCTGCCTGGAGTGCATTCAGAAGGTCTCGCAGTACAGCCCCCGGGCGGCCGACATCCGTTTCGTCCCGGCATGCGAGAAATTCCACCTGCACACCTCCCGCGTGCTGATATCCAAAGCCATCACCGAAATGCTGCGCAATGCCGTGCACTTCGCGGCCGACGGCGATATCACGCTCGCCTACACGCTCGACGGCGGCAACCGCCGCATCACGTTCACGGTAACCGACTCGGGCCCCGGCATCCCGGCTTCCGAGGCCGAGCATATTTTCGGCCGCTTCGTCAAACTCGACACCTTCTCGCAGGGGCTTGGGCTCGGGCTGACGGTATGCCGGCTGATCGCCTCAGCCCTGGACGGCACGATAAAACTCGACACGGACTACAGCGGAGGGGCACGTTTCGTACTTTCGATACCGCTACGTTAAACACTAAAAACCAACACAATAGACCATACACTGGAAAATTAATATGAATTATTAATCTTTAATTCTCATTTTTTCCTTATATTTGCACTCCCTTACGGGAATAACGAACAAATTTAGCGAAAACAACAATGAAAGTTTGCGAAATCACAGGCAAGGTAGCGATCGTGGGCAACAACGTCTCGCACTCGCACCACAAGACCAAACGCAAATTCAGCCCCAATCTGAAAACCAAGCGTTTCTGGTCCGAGCAGGAAGGCCGCTGGATCACCCTGAAGGTGTCGGCAGCCGGAATGAAAACAATTAACAAGAAGGGTCTTGCAGTAGCACTGCGCGAGGCTGCCGCACCCAAGTCCGTTTACTAAAACACCGAAGTAACAAATGGCAAAGAAAGGCAACAGGGTTCAGGTCATTCTCGAATGCACCGAACAGAAACAGAGCGGAGTTCCGGGAATGTCCCGTTACATCACGACGAAAAACAAAAAGAACACCCCCGACCGTCTGGAGCGTAAAAAGTACAATCCGTTTTTGAAGAAGGTCACCGTTCACCGTGAAATTAAATAGTTTTGAAGCTCTATGGCAAAGAAAGTAGTCGCAACACTGAAAACCGGCACGGGTAAGAACTTTACGAAGTGCATCAAGATGGTCAAGTCGGACAAGACCGGTGCTTACATGTTCAAGGAAGGCATCATTCCCAACGACCAGGTCAAGGAATTCTTCGAAGAGAAGAAATAAGTATTTTAAGAGCTATTCTTAAATACAAAGGGCATCCGATCGGATGCCCTTTGTGTTTTACCGACCTTCCCGGCGGATCAGAATTTGTGTACCGCGCGCACCAGGAAATTGTTATACTTGGGAATTTCGACGACATAGGGAGGTTCGATACCCATATGCGACGTAAAGGCCGACTTTTCGTCCTTCTCGGTCGAGGAGAAATAGTAGACCAGCCGATCCATACGCTTGCCGCCGTTATTCTTGAGGGCGTTGTTGAAACGGTTGCGGGCCTGGCGGCTGGACTGCACACGCGTCCCGCCGCTGTAATTATGGCCGATGTTCAGCAGTTCGTCGATCGACGGAAGGTACCAGCCCTCGCCTTTCTCGCGGCACCACTTGAATGCCGGGAAATCGTCCCACGAGAGATTGTTCTCGGCAATGTAGGCCGCGACTTTCTCCATATTCACACTGCCGTCGGAACGGTTGTCCGTACCGATGACGCGCAGGTCGGGTTTGCGGAACTCGCTCCAGTGCAGGTAAATCTCATCGAGCGAGATTACCAGCCCGTGCTGGCGGTCGTCGGAGAGCATGCATACGACGCCCTTGATCCCGTTCTGGTTATAGAATTCGCCGATCTCGTACTCCTTGACCACATACTTCACCCCACCGGCCGGGCTGGCGGCAGGCGCCTCGGCCGCAGCGGGAGCGGCGGAAACCGTTGCAGGCTCTTCGGCCGGGAGGGCCGGGGTCAACGGTGTTGCAGGAATGCTCGCGGCAGCCTTGAAATACTCTTTCTCGCCGTTTGCATATTGGATATAGCTGATTTCCGACACGGGCAGGACATAAGTCGGGCCGTCGGGATTGGAGAAACGCTTGTAGCGGACGGACTCAGGGGTAATCTCCGTCACTTTCGCTTCGACCTTCGAGGCGTCGGCCTTGATTATCAGGTCTTGGGCTGCGACAGTCAGTACGCCGCAAAACGCTGCCAACAGCAGCAGGATCGTTTTTTTCATCATTGCAGGAAATGTATATAGCGCAAATATAACGTTTTTTTCCAAACTTTCTTATTATCTTTGTCAGGATATATTAAATAAGTATGGGATTTTTCGATATTTTCAAAAAGAAACAGGATAACGCTGCAGCAGACATTCCGGAAAGCCGGCAACAGCAACAGGAAGAGCTCAGCGCAGGGCTCGAAAAGACCAAGACCGGAATCTTCTCGAAACTCGCCCGCGCCGTAGCAGGCCGCTCGACGGTCGATGCCGACGTGCTGGACGACGTGGAGGAGGTGCTGATTACGTCGGACGTGGGCGTGGAAACCACGGTGAAGATTATCCGGCGCATCGAAGAGCGCGTGGCGCGCGACAAATATATGAACACCTCCGAGCTCCAGTCCATCCTGCGCGAAGAGGTTATGTCGCTGATGGAGGAGTCGCACGGCTCGGAGAAGCATTTCGGGCTCGACGCCAGGCAGGGCGAACCCTACGTGGTGATGGTCGTCGGCGTCAACGGCGCGGGCAAGACCACCACCATCGGCAAGCTCGCTGCACAGCTGACCAAGGCCGGACTGAAAGTCTGGATCGGCGCCGCCGATACGTTCCGCGCCGCAGCCATCGACCAGCTCAAAGTCTGGGCCGACCGCGCCGGGGCGACGATGATCCGTCAGGAGATGGGTTCCGACCCGGCATCGGTAGCGTTCGACACGCTGACGTCGGCCAAGGCCAACGGCGCCGACGTGGCAGGCCGCCTGCACAACAAAGTCAACCTGATGAACGAACTGACCAAAATCCGCAACGTCATGGGCAAGGTCATCCCGGGGGCCCCGCACGAGGTGATGCTGGTGCTCGACGGTTCCACGGGACAAAATGCCTTTGAACAGGCACGGCAGTTCACGCAGGCGACGCAGGTCACTTCGCTCACCATCACCAAGCTCGACGGCACGGCCAAGGGCGGCTGCGTGGTGGCCGTCAAGCAGCGCCTCGGTCTGCCGGTGCGGTTCATCGGCGTGGGCGAGGGCATCGACGACCTCATCCCCTTCACCCCGGAGGGCTTTGTGGAAGAGCTCATCCCCCGCACGGGATGGAAGCATTAAGGAGCGATCTTATGAAGATTTGTGCAGCCACCGGCAACGCCGGAAAGCTCCGCGAGCTGCGGCGCATCCTTGAGGCACAGGGCCACGAGGTCGTCAGCCAGAAGGAGCTTGGCATCACCATCGAGCCGGAGGAGACCGGCACCACCTTTGAAGAAAACGCCCTCATCAAGGCCGAGACCATCTGCAAGGCCAGCGGGCTGCCCACCATCGCCGACGATTCCGGCCTGTGCGTGGACGCGCTGGACGGTGCCCCCGGCGTCTACAGTGCCCGCTACTGCGGCCACCACGGCGACGACGAGGCCAACAACGACAAACTCTTGGAGAAGATGAAGGACGTCCCGGCGGGGCAGCGCGGCGCGAAGTTTGTGGCGGCGGTCTGCTTCATCCTGCCGGAAGGCCGGCATCTGACCTGTGTGGGCGAGTGCCCCGGCCGCGTCGCCTTTGAGCGGCTGGCGGGAGACTACGGCTTTGGCTACGACCCGCTGTTCATCCCCGCCGACTGCGGCGTGGGAAAGCACGATAAGCGCCCCAACACCGAGGGCCGCAGCTACGCCCAGCTGACCCCCGACGAAAAGGACGCCATCAGCCACCGCGGGAACGCGCTGGCCAAAATGGAGAAGAAGTTACCGGATTTTTTGAAATAAAAGGAGAAACAACTATGCTGACGAGCAAACAGCGCGCGATCCTGCGCGGCAAGGCAAACACCATGGACCCCGTTTTTATCGTGGGCAAGGGTGAGATCGACGAGACCATGATCCAGGGCGTGAAGGACTGTCTGGATGCCCGTGAGCTCATCAAGCTCAAGGTGCTGGAGAGCAGCATGTACAACGCCCGCGAGGCCTCGGTGCTGCTGGCAGAGGCCACCGGTGCCGACTGCGTGCAGGTCATCGGCTCCAAGTTCGTGCTCTACCTCCAGAAGAAAAAGGACAGCGCCTACGCTGATCTGCTGAAGTAAAAATGAAAGTTCTTCTCTACGGCGGCACATTTGACCCGCCCCATAACGGCCACCTGAACAATCTGCGCGCTGCCGCTGCCCGCGTGCAGCCGGATAAGGTGGTGGTGATGCCTGCCGGGCTTTCGCCCTTCAAGCAGAAGACCTCTGCGCCGGGCGCACTGCGGCTGGAAATGTGCAGCTGCTTCCATGCACTGGAAGAGGATGCGGACACGATCCCGCAGCTGGAGGTCAGCGGCTGGGAGATCGAGCAGGCCGCTGCCGGAAACCGCAACTATACGGTGCTCACGGTGGAAAAACTGGCTCGGGAAAATCCCGGGGCACAGCTGTATCTTGCCATTGGCAGCGATATGCTGCTGAGCTTTGACGGCTGGCACCGCTGGCAGGATATCCTGCGCCTTGCCCATCTGGTGGTCACCAGCCGCCATATGGGCGACGACCCCGAGCTGCACGCAAAGGCTCTCCGGCTGGACCCCACCGGGGCACGCATCCTGTTTGCACCGGTACAGGCGCTGCCCATGGCCAGCAGCGACATCCGCACCCGTCTGACTGCAGGCGAAGGGTGTGAAGCTGAGCTGCCGCAGGCCGTGCGGGAGGTCATCCGCCGGGAGAAACTCTACAAAAAGGAAGTATCAGCCAATGAACCTCAAACAGGCAAAGGAGCTTGTGCGCGGCCGCTTGAGCGATAAGCGCTATGAGCATACCTTGAATGTGAAAAAAATGGCCGTCAAGCTGGCAAAGATCTACGGTGAGGATGAGGAGCGCGCCGCGCTGGCAGCCCTGCTGCACGACTCGGCCAAGGAGATCAGCAAGGATGAGATGCGCGAGATCCTGCGCGCTTACCCCCAGTATGCCGAGGGCGGCGAAGAGCGCCCGGCCCCGGTGTGGCACGGCGTGTGCGCCGCCATTCTGGCCCGCACCCAGTGGGGTGTGACCGACGAAGCGGTGCTTAGCGCTATTGCCTGCCACACGGCGGGCAAACCCGGCATGACCCGGCTTGACAAAATTTTGTATCTGGCCGATATGACCAGCGCGGAGCGGGACTGGCCCGGCGTGGAAAAGCTGCGCAAGCTGGAAAAAAAGAATCTGGATGCCGCTATGCTGGCCGCGCTGAAGCAGACCAACGATTTCGTGCTCTCGCAGGGCAAGCCCCTTGACCCGATGTCCAAGGCTGCCTATGAGGATATCCTTGCCCGCAGCGGGAAGAATGAACGGTGAGAGCACAGCTGCTCTGAAACAAGCGGAAACAGAAAACGGATTGCAGATTTCGTCGGATAATGCTATACTTAAGAGCATGACAGGTCTGCAGGAACATTTTTTTGCAGGACCGCGAAAATCTGGAGGATACAAAAAAGCATGAGCCAGACGCCACGCCATATCAATACTTCGCGTTCTCTGAACCGGCCGGATCCGGCAGCAGCCGCACCGCGCCACGCTGCGTCCAGCACGGATGCAAAGCAGAGCGCAGGCGGTGCACACAATGAGCCGCCGCGCCGCCCGGCACAGGGAGCAGGGCAGAAGCCGCCGCGCCGCCGCAAAAAGAAAAAGAAAATGCCCCTCTGGCTGCCTTTTGCAGTGGTCATGGCCATCATCGCGGTGATCTCCGGTGTGGTGGTGTACGGAGTCAGCCTTGTAAACAAGGTGGAGGACAGCATCCGCCCGGACGACAGCACCCCTACCATTGAGGAAGAGGTCAAGACAGCCGAGGAATACAAGGGCGATGTGGTGAACATCCTCGTCTGCGGCATCGACTATGAAGAGGGCCGCGCCTACTCCTCGGACGGCACCAACGACGGCATGACAGATATGATCCTCTACTGCCAGTTCGACATCAAGGGCGGCGCACTGCGGATGCTGCAGATCCCCCGCAACAGCCTTGTGGCCACCAAGGGCCGGAAGGTGAATCTCTCCAACGGCAAGACCTACGCGGTCTCGAACTACCAGATCAACTCGGTGGCCCTGTCCAACGACGGCAACATCGCCGCACTGGCGGAGGTCATCTACGACCAGTACAAGCTGCCCATCGACTACTATGTGACCATCGACATGCAGGCGCTGGTGGAAATGGTGGATAACTTCGGCGGCATCGAGGTCTATATCCCCCACGACATGTCCTTTGCGGGCAGCGCGCTGAAGCAGGGCTACCGCAACTTGGATGGCTCTTCGGCGGAGTTCTTCGTCCGCTGCCGCCACGGCGAGGGCTATTCCAACTCCGACATCGACCGCCTGAACATGCAGCGCTACTTCTACGCGGGCCTGTTCAAGCGGGTGCGCAGCATGGGCATTACCGATGTGCTGAGCCAGTTGGATCTGGTCTTCCGCAACTATATCCACACCGACATGGACCTGACCACCATCGCCAAGATGCTGGTCTCCTTCACCCGCATCGACAGCGCCAACATCATGCTGGCACAGACGCCGGTGTTCATGGGCGTGCCCAATGTCGGCAAGACCGACAGCTTTGACGGCTACTCCTGCGTGGTGCCGGACGCCGGTTCCATCGCAGAGCTGCTCAACACGTATTTCCGCAATTATACCGGCCCCGTCAGCGCCGAGGAACTGAACCTTGTGACGAGCGATTGGCCCCACGGCACGGCATCCACCAGCGCCAACGTCCAGTTCGTGGGCCAGCTGGATAAGGAGTCGGACGACGCCATCCTCAGCGGCGACACCGACGTTGCAGGGGCCACCACCACCGACGGACAGGCCGCCGGCCAGTAACCCAACAAAGATAGGAGAATTTCAGATGGAGAACAACATCGACAGCAAGGCGCTTGCCATTGAGATCGCGAAGATCCTTGATAAGAAAAAAGCACAGGACGTCCGGGTGCTCAAGGTCGAGAGCCTGACCGTCCTGACCGATTACTTCGTCATCGCGTCCGGCACCTCCACCACGCAGGTGGGTTCGCTGGCCGACGAGGTGGAGTTCGAGCTTTCCCAGAAGGGCATCGAGCCTTTGAGCACCGAGGGCTTCGACTCGAAGAACTGGGTCCTGCTGGACTACTCGAACGTCATCGTGCATGTGTTCGTGCCCAACACCCGCACCTACTACGATCTGGAGCACCTGTGGGCCGACGGCGAGCCCATCGACATCTCGGAGTATCTGACGCCGGATAATAGTCTGTAAGGTTAGAGGTGCTGTGCGTCCGCCCTTGCGGGGGCGGCGCGCGGCGTTTGACATAAGAGAAAAGTCTGGAGCTGAAAACAATGAAGTATGATTACAAGGCCGTTGAGGCCAAGTGGCAGAAGGTGTGGGAGGACGAAAAGACCTTCCATGCCGAGATCGACCACAAAAAGCCCAAGTTCTATGCCCTCGTGGAGTTCCCGTATCCTTCGGGCGCGGGTCTGCATGTGGGCCACCCCCGCAGCTATACCGCGCTGGACGTGGTGAGCCGCAAGCGCCGTCAGAACGGCTACAATGTGCTGTACCCCATGGGCTGGGATGCCTTCGGTCTGCCCACCGAGAACTTTGCCATGAAGAACCACATCCACCCGGCCATCGTCACCAAGAAGAACGTGGATCACTTCCGTGAGCAGCTCAAGGCTCTGGGCTTCTCCTTCGACTGGGACCGCGAGATCAACACCACTGACCCCGAATACTACAAGTGGACCCAGTGGATCTTCCTGCAGCTGTACAAGCACGGTCTGGCCTACAAGAAGGAAATGAACGTCAACTGGTGCACCGGCTGCAAGTGCGTGCTGGCCAACGAGGAAGTCGTCAACGGCGTGTGCGAGCGCTGCGGCAGCGAGGTCGTCCACCGCGTGAAGAGCCAGTGGATGCTGAAGATCACCGCCTATGCCGACAAGCTCATCGACGGCTTGGACGGTCTGGATTACATCGAGCGCGTTGCCACCCAGCAGAAGAACTGGATCGGCCGCAGCCACGGCGCAGAGGTCAACTTCGGCACCACCGCAGGCGATACCCTGACCGTGTACACCACCCGCTGCGATACCCTGTTCGGCGCTACCTACATGGTCGTCTCCCCGGAGCACGCCATGGTCAAGGAGTGGCTGGAAAAGGGCATCATCAAGAATGCGGATGCCGTTAAGGCCTATCAGGCTGAGGCTGCCCGCAAGAGCGACTTCGAGCGCAGCGAGCTGAACAAGGAAAAGACCGGTGTCAAGCTGGAAGGCGTCATGGGCATCAACCCGGTCAACGACAAGGAGATCCCCATCTTCATCTCCGACTACGTTCTGGCAACCTACGGCACCGGCGCCATCATGGCCGTGCCCGCCCACGACACCCGCGACTGGGAGTTCGCCAAGAAGTTCGGTCTGCCCATCATCGAGGTCGTCAAGGGCACTACGCCTTCGAACCTCGACGAGGCTGCCTTCACCGACGTTGCCACCGGCACGCTGGTCAACTCCGGCTTCCTCGACGGCCTGTCCGTCACCGACGCCAAGAAAAAGATGATCGAGTGGCTGGAAGGCAACGGCAAGGGCAAGGATAAGGTCAACTACAAGCTGCGCGACTGGGTGTTCAGCCGCCAGCGTTACTGGGGCGAGCCCATCCCCATGGTCAAGTGCGAGAAGTGCGGCTGGCAGCCCCTGCCCGAGAGCAGCCTGCCCCTGACCCTGCCGGACATCACCGATTTTGAGCCGGGCCCGGACGGCGAATCTCCGCTGGCCCGCCACAAGGACTGGGTCAAGACCACCTGCCCCTGCTGCGGCGGCCCCGCTACCCGCGAGACCGACACCATGCCCCAGTGGGCCGGTTCCTCTTGGTATTTCCTGCGCTATATGGACCCCCACTGCAAGGACGCCATCGCTTCCAAGGAGGCGCTGGAATACTGGTCTCCGGTGGACTGGTACAACGGCGGCATGGAGCACACCACCCTGCATCTGCTGTACAGCCGTTTCTGGCATAAGTTCCTGTATGATATCGGCGCTGTGCCTTCTCCGGAACCCTACCAGAAGCGCACCGCTCACGGCATGATTCTGGGCCTGAACCCCCACAGCTTCGTCAACCTGCCCGCAGAGGAGCAGGACAAGCTGCTGAAGGAGTACGGCAGCCAGAAGGCCGCCGAAAAGGCTCTGGAAGAAAAGTACGGTGAGATGGCCCGCCATCCCATCGTCAAGATGTCCAAGTCTCTGGGCAATGTCATCAACCCGGACGAGGTGGTGGACCAGTACGGTGCCGACACCATGCGTCTGTACGAGATGTTCATGGGCGACTTCGAACAGGCTGCTCCGTGGCAGACTTCCGCCATTGCGGGCTGCAACCGCTTCCTTGACCGTGTGTGGACCCTGAGCGACAAGCTGGTGGACGGCGAAGGCTACCGCCCGCAGGTGGAGACTCTGATGCACCAGACCATCAAGAAGGTCGGCGCAGACATCGAGGGTCTGAAGATGAACACCGCCATCGCGCAGCTGATGACGCTGGTCAACACCCTGTACGACAACGGCGGCGCTACGAAGGCCGAGTACGAGACTGTCATCCAGCTGCTGAACCCGTTTGCTCCCCACATGACCGAGGAGCTGTGGGAGAAGCTGGGCCACAGCCACGACGAGCAGCTGGCCTACTATCCTTGGCCCCAGTACGAGGAAGCCAAGTGCGTCGAGGCCACCGTCGAGATCGCAGTGCAGGTCAACGGCAAGGTGAAGGCACGCCTGAAGGTCGCTGCCGACATCACCAGCGAGGATGCCATTGCCGCCGCCAAGGCTGAGCCCGCTGTGGCCGAGGTGCTGGCCGGCAAGACCATCGTGAAAGAGATCTATGTCAAGGGCCGTCTGGTAAACCTCGCGGCCAAGGGGTAAGCTCTCTCAGCCACGCTCTGCGGCAGAGGGTCAGTGAATTCTTTCGAAAAAACTTTCAAAAAAAGGTTGACGAACGCATGAAAATGCGCTATACTGTCTACTGTTAGTTACCAT
>ENA-OPXH01001989-OPXH01001989.1-human-gut-metagenome-genome-assembly--contig:-NODE-1989-length-12356-cov-2.388342_pt1 | contig 12356 bp, 12 predicted proteins | sample MGYA00241521_ERZ502034 | MGnify/ENA primary metagenome ERZ502034 (study PRJEB25962, sample SAMEA2042103) | human gut metagenome | biome: human gut; feature: human-associated habitat; material: faeces... | reverse complement strand
GCTGTACAGTTGAGAGTACTGGGTGAATTAAGTCGCGCAGAGTCAATGGGAGCCTGTGAAATTAATCAGAAAGATTTGGAAAAAGCACTTGCTGTGACGCATCCGACAATGACTGAAATTATTAAAAGACTGGAAAAGAAAAAAGCTGTTATCTGCACGCAGAGTAAGGTTGATGCACGCTACAAAAAGATTAACTGCGCAGATGAGTATAAGAATATTCACATAGAACTTAAGAAAATGGACTGGGAGATTTTTAACAAAATCTGCGCAGGGATTCCGGAAGAAGATATACAAACATTTTTGAAAGCATCAGAAAAAATGCTTGAAAATATTGAAAAATAGTGTACTCACATGTGTGGGTACACTTTAAAAATAGATAAATAGGTAGTACACTACCTAAATGAGGATATGATGAACGAAAATAAAATGGAAACAATGCCGGTTAATAAACTGTTGATTACAATGGCGGCACCAATGGTTTTATCAATGCTGATAGGTGCTTTGTATAATGTGGTAGATAGTCTTTTTGTAAGCCACTATGGAGAGAATGCTCTATCAGCGGTATCTTTAGCTTTTCCGATACAGAATATTATTATTGCAACAGGAACCGGAATCGGTGTCGGAATTAATGCATTGCTATCCCGTTTTTTAGGCGAAAAGAAACAGAAGAAAGTAAATCAGACAGCTTTGCATGGCATTATTCTAGGCATTGGGTTTTATATACTGGTATTATTATTTGGCATTTTCTGTGTAAAAGGTTTCTATATGGTTCAAACCAATGATACTGAAATTATTTCCATGGGAGTAGATTATCTTACAGTTATCTGTGTTTTTGGATATTTTGGATTACCGGAAATGGGAACAAAAGGTGCACCAATAGCTACCGTAGTAGGACAGATTATAGCAATGTTATTAGGATTATATTTTAATCTGACAAAGAATACAGATGTACAGTTTAATTTCAAATCAATCGAATTAGAGAGCTATTATTTTAAGGGAATTTGTACTGTTGGAATTCCAACAATTATTATGCAGTCAATGTCCAGCATCATGTGTTTTGGAATCAATAAACTTCTTCTGAATTTTTCAACAACTTCAACAGCAGTATTTGGTGCATATTTCAAATTACAGACGTTTGTATATATGGCGACTTTTGGATTAAACAATGTCTTGATTCCAATTGTAGCATTTAATCTTGGAGCTAAACATGCAGACCGGATTAAGAAGGTTATCCGTCTTAGTGGGGCGTATTCAGCTTTGATTGGTCTGGTAGGGCTGATTATTATGGAAATGCTGCCAGTACAGTTAATATCAGCATTTGTACCATCAGAGGAAATGTTTTCACTTGGTGTGACGGCATTACGCATACTTGGGTTTAGTTTTGTCTTTGGAGGAGTATCTGTTATGACATGCTATGCATTACAGGGATTTTCGAGAGGAATATCCAGCTTGATAATTTCTGCATTAAGACAGGTTATTATTTTACTTCCTCTTGCATCAATTCTGGGTAAAGCGATTGGAATTAATGGAATATGGTGGAGCTTCCTAATCAGTGAAACAGTAACAGTAACTCGTAATGTCCGACACCGCTTCCAGTCATCCAATCCGCAAAAATAGAAAAAAGTGGAAAAAACTTCTTGCAATTTATTATCTTTACTGCTATACTCAGTTAAAACATAATATTCCTATATGACAAGTAGGAAATGAAAGGAGCGATACCGTGAAATTTAATACATCTTTGCTGCACGGTGCTTTTCGGGGTGAACCGCAGACAGGAGCAACATTAACACCAATTTACCAGTCGAGTGCATTTGAACAGGAATCGGCGGAACGTCTGGAAAAGATATTTCATAATCAGGCTCCGGGATTTTCCTATACGAGGATCAATAATCCGACGGTGGAAGCATTTGAGAAAAGGATGACCATGTTAGAGGGCGGTAAATCGAGCGTTGCATGCGCATCCGGGATGGCAGCGATGTTTAATGCATTTGCAAACATCTTACAGGCGGGAGATGAGATCGTATCGAGTGCGAGCCTCTATGGTGGAAGCATTGATCTCTTCCGGGATCTTGAAGCATTCGGAATCACGACTCATTATGTCGAAAACAACGATCTCGATGCATTCTGCAAAGTGACCAACGCACACACAAGACTCTATTTTGCAGAGACACTTGGAAATCCGAGACTGGATGTGACAGATATCAAAGCGCTGGCAAAGCTGGCACATGAGAATGGCGTACCGCTCATTATCGACAACACAGCAGCCACCGCATATCTGGTAAAACCGCTTTCACTGGGCGCAGACATTGTAGTCAATTCCACTTCGAAATACATCAATGGAAACAGCAACTCGATCAGCGGAGTTATCACAGACGGCGGAACATTTAAGTGGGATACCGAAAAATATCCGGGTATGCGTAATTTTGTAAAATTCGGACCGTTTGCCTACACTGCAAAATTGAGAAACGGACTGTTCCGCAACACCGGAGCCTGTCTCTCGCCGCAAAATGCATTTTTAAACAGCATTGGGCTTGAAACGTTAGGACTCCGCATGGAGCGTATCTGCGACAATGCAATGCAGCTTGCGGCTTATATTGAAGAAAACTATAAAGACATTACGGTAAATTATGCAGGGTTAGAGACGAGCAACTGGCATGAGATTGCAAAGAGCCAGTTTGACGGTCATTACGGCGGCATATTTACCTTAAGGCTTGGCAGTAAGGAGCGGGCATATGCATTTATCAATGCATTAAAATATCCGCTTAAGGTATCTAATATCGGCGATACCAAAACACTTGTCATCCATCCGGAATCGACCATCAGTGTACACAGCACGGAGGAAGAAGAGAAAGCGGGCGGTGTATTTGATGATCTGGTGCGCGTCAGCGTCGGAATCGAGGATATTGATGATCTGATCTGGGATTTTAAGCAGGCGATCGAGAGCCTTTCTTAAAAAACGAAAAAATATACCAAAGTGTTACAGTAATACTTTAAAACGGGCACTTTAAAGTGTTACAATAGAAAAGCACAGTAGAATACCAGGATATTGAAAAATCAGAAAAGATAAGGAGTGTAAAGATGGCGGGAGTTGATTATGCAGCATTAAAAAAAGGCGGATTCATGAGGCAGAAACAGAAAGGATTTTTCTCACTCAGAATCCAGGTGGTCGGAGGTAATCTGACTGCAGAAAATATTAAGACCGTGGCAGAGGTTGCGGAAAAGTACGGCAAAGGCTATGTACATATGACATCCAGACAGGGAATCGAGATACCGTTTGTCAATTTTGAGGATATCGAGGAAGTAAAAGCAGAGCTTGCAAAAGGCGGCGTGAAACCGGGTGTCTGCGGACCGAGAGTCCGTACCGTTACAGCTTGTCAGGGTTCGGAGATCTGTCCAAGCGGATGTATTGATACCTATTCACTGGCACAGGAGTTAGATGAACATTATTTTGGACGTGAACTTCCTCACAAGTTCAAGTTTGGTGTGACCGGATGCCAGAATAACTGCTTAAAGGCAGAGGAAAATGATATCGGAATCAAAGGCGGCATGGAAGTTTCCTGGGTTGAGGATAAATGTATCGGCTGCGGTGTCTGCGAAAAGGCGTGCCGTCAGGGTGCAATCAAATGTGAAGGAAACAAAGTGACGATCAACCGCGATCAGTGTAACTACTGCGGCCGCTGCGTGAAGTCCTGTCCGACGGATGCGTGGGAAGGAAACAGCGGATATCTGGTTTCCTTCGGTGGATTGTTCGGAAATCAGATCTACAAAGGGGAGCAGCTTCTCCCAATCGTACATGACAAAGAGACACTGTTCCGTGTCACCGATGCAGCGATCGACTTTTTCAGAGATCATGCAAACCCGGGCGAGCGTTTCCGCCTGACGTTACAGCGCGTCGGCGAGGTAGAGTTCCGTAAGAAGATCAAAGAAGCCTACGAGGGAAAGTAAGGATTTCTGGCAGAAAAAACATGTATGCAGGAAAAAATTGTATATAAAAACAAATAGATATGTCACAAAAAAATATGCATGCAAGAACAAATAAGCATGTAAACAAATAGATGCAGCAAAAGCATGCATACAGAAAACAATCTGGAGCAATCAAAAATGCAGCATATATAATAAGAAGAAACAGGAGGGAAGAAATGGAAATCGCAGGAATTGCAATCGACGAAACAGTAGATATTACCGATAAAGGATGCCCGCTCACTTTCGTAAAAACAAAGGTAGCGCTGGAGGAATTAGATGATGGCGAAGTCATTGCCATCCGCATGAACGATGGTGAGCCGGTACAGAACGTACCGCGCAGTGTCAAGGAAGAGGGACATCAGATCTTAAAACTGGTGGACAATGAAGATGGAACTTATAACCTGATCGTCCGCAAGGTAGAGGGATAGGAGGAATCATGGCACAGCGAATCAATAAAGACAATTTTGAAGAAAAAGTCCTGAAAAGTCCGCTGCCGGTTCTGGTAGATTTTTATTCGGACAGTTGTATTCCGTGCAAGCAGTTATCACCGGTGCTTGGGGATATCGAGGACGAACGCGAAGACACACTTTCTGTATATAAAGTAAATGTCAACTATGACATGGAGCTTGCTGAAAAATATGACGTCATGGGTGTACCGGCACTGCGGTTGTTTGTACAGGGCGAGGTCAAAGCAGAGAGAGCCGGTGCAGCAGGAAAAGCTGATATTGAGGCGTGGATCGATGAAAATTTAAAATAGCGGGCAGACAAAAAAAGGTTCCGCGGAAAAGAGGAGAAACATGCAGATCACAGTAGCAGGAAACAAAAAAGAAGTAAAAGATGACTTAAAGTTAACAGAACTGTTCGAGTTAGAGCAGGTGGAAACCCCGGAGTATGTGACCGTTTCCATCAATGAGGAATTCGTTCCATCTGAGCAGGTGGAATCAACGGTATTAAAAGATGGCGACAACGTAGAATTTTTATATTTCATGGGAGGAGGCAGCTATGGCGTTAACAGATGAGCAGATTGAGCGTTATTCAAGACATATCATATTAAAAGAAGTCGGCGCAAAGGGACAGAAAAAACTTTTAAATGCAAAAGTGCTGATCATCGGAGCCGGTGGTCTTGGTGCACCGGCAGCCATGTATCTGGCAGCAGCCGGCGTGGGAACCATCGGTATCGTAGATGCAGATGAGGTCGATCTTTCCAATTTACAGCGTCAGATCATCCATGGCACAGCCGATATCGGAAAAGCAAAAGTAAAATCCGCAAAAGAGACGATCAATGCAATGAACCCGGATGTAACGGTAAAAACTTACCGCCAGTTTGTGACAAGCGAAAACATCATGGATCTGATTGCCGATTATGATTTTATCATTGACGGAACGGACAATTTCCCGGCAAAGTTTTTAATCAATGATGCCTGTGTCATGGCAAAAAAACCATTTTCCCATGCAGGAATCATCCGTTTTAAGGGACAGCTTATGACCTATGTTCCGGGAGAAGGACCATGCTACCGCTGTGTATTCAAAAACCCGCCACCAAAGGATGCAGTGCCGACCTGTAAACAGGCAGGTGTCATCGGTGCCATGGGCGGTGTGATCGGAAGTTTACAGGCAATGGAAGCAATCAAGTACATTCTCGGTGTAGGAAAACTTTTAACCGGTTATCTTTTAACCTACGATGCAATCAATCAGGAGTTCCACAAAGTTAAACTGCCGTCTAATACTGATGGCTGCGCAGTATGTGGAAAACATCCGACAATCACAGAACTGATCGACTACGAGCAGGTTGTCTGCACAGACGGTATTTAACTTAGGAGGCGCATATGCTGATTTTAAAACAGGAAGATTACAATAAAATCGTGGATCATGCAAAAAAAGGACTCCCGAACGAGGCATGCGGACTGCTTGGCGGCTATGTGGAAGGTGACAAACGTGTGGTGACAGACGTGTATCTGCTTCGCAACGTAGACGAGAGCAGGGAACATTTTTCCATGGATCCGGCAGAGCAGCTTGCAGCGATCAAAGATATCCGCCAGAAAAAAGGCGTACTTCTCGGCAATTTTCACTCGCACCCGGAATCGCCGTCACGCCCGTCGCAGGAAGACATCCGCTTAGCGTATGATCCGAAGATGAATTACCTGATCCTCTCCCTGATGAACCCGGAGGAGCTGGTGCTCAATTCCTTCCATATCGAAAAAGGAGAGGTCACAAAAGAAGAGCTTGTGATCGAAGCGTAAAAATAAAATCATAGACAAAAATAAGTGTGGAAGAAAATTTTTTCACACTTATTTTTTGTTTTATGGTACCAGAGGACTAGACCGTCAATTGACATAAATGATAATGATACGCTAAGATAAAAATATTGTGAAAAATGATTTTTTTAAAAGAAAATGAGGTTGCAGCAGGCAGCTGGAGGAGTATTGCGTGAGTAAGAAAATGTTATTAGGAGTATTAGCGGCAGTGATGCTATCAGGAGAGATAAGTGCGTCCCCTGTGTTGGCACAGAATCTGTACGCAGACAGGGACGTGACAGAAATCATGGAAACAGAGGAGGATGCGGCGGAGACAGAGCATGTGTTTTCTGTGGGCAATGCACTAGAAGATAAAAATGGTTTTGTAATTGAAAATGGAGTTTTAACAGATTACAGAGGGTATGAAACAGAGATTGCGATTCCGGCAGGGGTAACTTCCATCGGTGAGTCGGCATTTGAGGGAAAAGATATTGAGAGCGTCAAAGTTCCGGATGGGGTTACTGCATTAGGATATAGAGCATTTTATCACTGTACGAAATTAAAGTCTGTGGAACTGCCAAAGACCTTACAGACGATCGCATCATATGCATTCAGAAGTTGTGAAAATTTAGAAAGCATAACAGTTTCCGGTACCTCTGCGAAAAAAGGAACGGTAATGATACCGGGCAGCGTTACGGAGATGAAAGATTTTACTTTTGGCGGAAGTGATTTAATTACGGAACTGGACATAACGACTTCTACGGCAGTTATCTCTAACCGTATTGTAGATCTGCCCAATGTGAATACAGTAAAAGCCACCGGCAGTACAAAATACAAAGTCCAGGATAACATATTGTATGATAAATCAGTTGAAGATTTATACTATTTTCCGCAGGGAAGCAGCAAAACGCAGGTCATACTGCCGGAGGGCGTTGAGGTTATTGAAAAAGCAGCTTTTTATAACTGCAAAAATATTGAAAATATAACCTTGCCACAGACCTTATGGAAGATTGATGATATGGCACTGTGGGGGTGTGAGAAGATAAAGAAACTGGAGCTGACTTCGAAAATTTCAAGTGTTGGAAGTTATGTATTCAGGGACTGTAAGGCATTAGAAGAGATTATAGTTGTACCGGAAAACACATATTTTAAAAGTGTGGACGGTATTTTATATGAAAAGAAGAAATACATGAGAATGATGGTATGTCCTGCGATGAAACAGGGAATTGTTACGGTTGCAGACGGAATGCATGAGATTGGTACGGAGGCATTTCATGACTGTAAATATGTGACAGAAGTCATACTGCCGGAAAGTTTAGAGACAATCAACAGCAGTGCTTTTGAAGGATGCAGTGCGCTGGAAAAAATTGAACTGCCGGATAATATCGAGCAAATTGGAATGTATGCATTTGAAGATTGTACAGCGTTAAAGAGTGTCAAATTACCAGCCAGATTAACGGACATTGATCAGGCAGTGTTTGCGGGGTGTGAGTCTCTGGAAAATATCGTGATTCCAGAAGGGGTAACCAGTATAAAATACAGGGCATTTGATGGCTGTGATAATTTACAGTATGCGATCATTCCGGCGTCCGTAACCAGCATAGAGGATGGTGCATTTGAAACCGGCCGGAGAGACAGGGATCTGCTCATTTACTGTAAGGAGGGAACCTGTGCAGAAAGCTACGCAAAAGAAAATGATATTTCTTATGCGTATGGAAACACAGCGAAGAAACGGCAGACGATCACAGCGAATGACTTTGAAAAAATGTATGGAGATGAGTCATTTTATATTCAGGCAGCTACAGACGGAGATGGAAAGCTGACTTATAAGGTAAAGGATGAGTCTGTGGTTACGGTAAGCGCTGACGGAAAAGTCACGATCAAAGGAACAGGAACAACAGATGTCGTGATCACGGTTGCAAGAACAGACGCTTACGAGTGGGCATCGAAAACGATCCATATCAGTGTCCGGGGTGTGGTGAAGAAAAAATCGCAGACGATCACCGTCGCGGATATTATCAGTATCTATGAAGGAAATACGGTAGCATTAGACGCTGCAACGGATGGGGACGGAACAATTTCTTATGTGTCAGATGATAAAACGGTTGCAAGCGTGGATGCTTCCGGAAAAGTCTGTGGAATAAAACAGGGGACAGCACATATTACTGTTCTTGCATCAGAAACGGAATTGTATCATGCATCAGAGACAATCGTCACAGTAACTGTGAAGCCAAAAAAGACACAGAGTAATACAGATCCGGGAAAAAAACCATCGGATAACGTGTCGAAGGATGATTCACAGACAACAGAGGATAAAAAACCTTCTGATGGCGGCAACAATACATCCGGGACAACAGATGGTCAGCAGACAAAGAAGAAACAGACCATAAAAGCAAAAAATATCACAAAGACATACAGTACAAAAACATTTTCCATCGGAGCAAAGACAAATGGTGGAGGTAAATTAACATACAAGGTGGCAGATAAAAAAATTGCGACCATAAGTAAGACCGGAAAGATCAAACTGAAAAATTACGGACAGACAAAAATTACGATCAAAGCAGCCGCAAAAGGAAAATATAAGGCAGCAACAAAGACGATCACATTAACCGTAAAACCGGTAAAGGTAAAAGTAACCTCTGTAAAGCAGCTAAAGGCAAAGACGTTACAGGTAAAGTGGAAAAAGGATAAGAAGGCATCCGGTTATATCATTCAGTACTCCACAGATAAGAAATTCAAAAAGAATGTGAAAAAAGCTGTTGTCACAAAAAACCAGACCGTTACGAAAAAGATCACGAAATTAAAACCGGGAAAGAAATATTATGTCCGTGTGTGTGCATATAAAAATTCTCACGGAAAAAAAGTACAGGGAAGTTATGGTACGGTAAAAAGTGTAAAATTGAAGTGATATGCATCGGCATAAAAGTGGTAAAGGATGGAGAAACGTTATGAAAATGAAAAGAATACTGACTGGAATGCTGGGAGCAGCTATTTTAGCTGCAGGCGTAAATCTATTGTCCGTACAGGCGGCAGAAAATGCAGGAGTGATGGAATATATAGCTGCGACAGAATACATAGAGGAAACAGAAGCAGCAGAGCCGGAAAATGCAGAAAAACAGGTGTTTGAAACTGAAGAAGATACAAAAACAGCAGATACGGGTGAATTTACGATCAACAACGGTCTGTTGACAAAATATACCGGAACAGCAGAGACGGTTACAATCCCTTCAAATGTCAGTAGAATTGGCAAGTCAGCATTTCAGAATAATAAATACATCAAAAGCGTAATCATTCCGGGAAATGTACGGAAAATTGAAATGCTGGCATTTTATGGATGCAGCAATCTGGAAAGTGTCACAATGGCAGAAGGTGTAGAAGAGATTGGTATGCAGACATTTTCCGAAACTCATTTGAAAAGTGTTGTTCTTCCCAAATCCATAATCAAAATGGATAGACTTGTGTTTACAAGCTGCAATCGGCTGACAAGTATTGATTTTACAGAGGGCACTTATAATATTAATGGTGATATCATAGGTTCCTGTGCTGCGCTGACAGAGATAAAGGTTTCAGGCAATAATACGAGATATCAGGTTAAAGATAACGTGTTATATGAAAAGAATGGAAAAACAATTTGTTATTGTCCGGCAGGCCGCAAGACTGATATGAATGTGCCGGATGGAGTAGAGCATATCGGAGATTTTGCATTCTGGGATTGTCTTACAACGAAAGTTACACTTCCTGATAGTGTAAAAAGTATTGGAGAACGGGCATTTTTTTCGACCGGAATGGAGACGATGATACTTCCGGCGAATCTGGAGTCGATCGGAAAAGAAGCATTTTTTTATTGCCAAAATTTAAAACAGATCACAATTCCGGCTAAGACAACAAAAATAGGAAACAATGTGTTCGGCAGCTGTGATCACTTAGAGACGATCAATGTGGCGGCAGGGAATACGATATACAGATCAGAGGATGGCATATTGTATGGCACAGAGGAAGGCAGACTCGTGTTGATTAATTGTCCTGCCGGGAAAAAAGGGAACGTGAAGATCTTAGAGGGGACGGTGGGAATCCTTGATGGTTCCTTCAGTAACTGTGAAAAGATTACATCGGTAGATATGCCGGACAGCGTAAAGAGCATTGGCGAAGATGCATTTAAATCCTGTCTCTCGCTTATAAAAGTCCGGTTCTCAAATCAGCTTACGGATATAGGAAACTATGCCTTTTATAGGTGTGATTCCATGCAGCAGGTACATCTGCCGGACAGTGTTAAAGATTTGGGGGCATGGGCTTTCCGGTATTGTGATGCGTTAACAGAGGTAACAATTTCCAAAAATATTTCGGATATTCCGGAGAAAGCGTTTGGTGACTGCACAAATCTGACCGGTATTACCATACCGGACGGGGTAAAAACAATAGCAGACGATGCGTTTTCATATTTCAGCAATTTAACGATATACTGTAGTTCAGGTTCTGCTGCAGAAAAATATGCGAAAAATAAAAATATTGAAAGCAAGGTAACTGAAAACCCAGACGATTACGACAGATAATGATAACATTGAAAAAACGGTTGGAGATCCGGATTTTAAGATAACTGCAAAAACAACCGGGGATGGAACTCTAAGTTTTTATTCGGGAAACGAAGATATCATTCAGGTATCTGAAAATGGAGCTGTAAAGATCATCGGAGCAGGTACGACCAATATTATGATCACGGCATCTGCGACGCAAAATTGTAAAATGGCGCAGACAGAAATTTATATTACAATAAAAAATAAAGAAACGGATCAAAAGCGTGTGCAAAAGATCACGTATTCTTATCAGGCAGATAAAAAGGATCTGAATATTTTCTATCTTGACGCAAAGTCAGATGGGGATGGTAAGATATCTTACCGGTCAGAAAACGAAAAAATCGTAAAAATAGATGCAGATGGAAAAGGATATATCTTAGGTTCCGGGACAGTAAAAATTATTATCTCGGCATCAGAGACAGATACCTGTGCGGCAGCGCAGAAAATAGTTACGTTAAATGTAGAAAAAATAACAGATCAGACAGATGAACCGGGGCAGACACAAAAGCCGGATCAGACAGAAAAGCCGGATCAGACAGAAAAGCCGGGGCAGACAGATACTCCGAATCAGCCGGATAAGCCGTCAGACCAGAACGGTAATGCCACACAGCAGAAAAAGAAACAGACCATAAAAGCTAAAAATATTACAAAGACCTACAGCACAAAAACTTTTGCCATAGGTGCCAAATCAAGTTGTGGGGCAAAACTGACCTACAAGGTGGCAGATAAAAAGATCGCAGCCATAAGTAAGACCGGAAAAATCAAATTAAAGAGTTACGGACAGACAAAAATCACGATCAAAGCGGCTGCAAAAGGAAAATATAAGGCAGTAACAAAGACGATTACTTTAACGGTAAAACCGGTGAAGAACCAGATTACTTCTCTGAAATCAACAAAAGCAAAAACGTTTGAAGTAAAGTGGAAAAAAGACAAAAAAGCGTCTGGTTATATCATCGAGTATTCCACGGATAAAAAATTCAAAAAAAATGTAAAGAAAAATATTGTTTCCAAAAATAAAACGGTTTCGAAAAAGATCACAAAATTAAAGCCTGGGAAAAAATACTATGTCCGTGTATGCACTTATAAAAATTCACATGGGAAAAAAGTGCAGGGAGATTACAGTAAGGTGAGAACGGTAAAGATCCGAAAATAATTGCAAAGAGAAAATGATAAAAAATCCTGCCGGATTGGAGTGTGGACTCCAGGTACGGCAGGATTTTTTGGGTGCCAGCATTTTTGCTTTTATAAGAATAATTTGTTCTTAATATGTGACAAGCCGGTGTTCTAAAGATTTAATCTCATCGTGCAGTATAAATCTCGATCGCTTCTGCTACAAAAGCAGCAGTTCCGGCACCGGCGGCTTTGTCAATATTTTCTGTAAATTCGGCACCGGAAGCATACATTTTACCAAGCCCGTTTAAGATCTCATTGGAACATTGATAAAAGTGCTCTGAAATATAATCCTGTAGGTTTTTTACCAGAAGCTGTACTTCTTTGCTGCCAGGTTCTTTGTTCTTTATTTTTCCAAACTCTACAAAAATGAGCATAAGATTTTTCGTTACTGTTCACTCGTACCTCGTTCCAGTAA
>ENA-OPXH01001983-OPXH01001983.1-human-gut-metagenome-genome-assembly--contig:-NODE-1983-length-12380-cov-2.633753_pt1 | contig 12380 bp, 12 predicted proteins | sample MGYA00241521_ERZ502034 | MGnify/ENA primary metagenome ERZ502034 (study PRJEB25962, sample SAMEA2042103) | human gut metagenome | biome: human gut; feature: human-associated habitat; material: faeces... | reverse complement strand
AAACGGATAATTGACGGCTTTATCAGCCCCCGGTATTGTCTCAAAATAGCGGTAGCCGACGTAGATATCTTCTTTATAATCGACATATTTTACCGATTCATGGAATGTCTCCGATGACGGATAGTCTTCCAGTTTCTTTGCAAATGTGTCGGAAAGTTTTCCGGATGGGCTGCCGACGCCGCACAGAAGCTCTGCTGCTGCGCTTCCGCCTTCCATACCCCCCTGCCATGCCATCAGCACCGCCTGAATTTTTTCATTTTCTGCAAACCAGTCCGTATCGACCATACCGCCGACATTCATAACGACTGCCACCTTCGGGAACAACTGCTGCACCTGTTCCACCATCGCGCTCTCTTCCTTCGTCAGGTAAAAGTCTCCGTCTGGAAAAATGCGCTCTGCCTTTTCCAGCAGCGGATCTGTCTGTACCGACTCATCCATCTCCTTATCATAAGAACTCTTTCTGTCCCAGCCTTCCCCGGAAAAACGGCTGATGCAGATCACTGCCGTGTCCGTGTACGCTCTCGCTTTTTTTGCAGTTTCTTCCGGAAACGCAGGCTCTACTGTCATTCCCGGTTCTGCTCCTGCCTCGTACTGTTTTTCTACCTCTTTACGGTAATAATCAGAGAGTGCCTCATACACTTCTACTTTTTCCGGCAGCTTCTTGAATCCCTCATACAAATTTGTCGTATAAGCAACGGTTACATCTCCGCTTCCGCCACCACCCTTGACATAGTCAAAACTGCCTTTTCCAAACAGGGCGAGTTTGGTGCCTGCCTGAAATGGGAGAAGGCTTTCATTGTTCTTTAGAAGAACCATGCCTTCTTTGGCGGCTTCTTTTGACAGGGTGATGTGTGCTTTTGAGGCGGTGACTTTGGTGCCGTCAGCTCCGAGAGGGAGGTTGGGTTGATAAAGTGATCTTTGCCATTTTTCCATGATTGTGGGCTCCTTTTTAAAATATTTGGTGGGTGGGCGTTGGAGGCAAAACTCCTCTTTAGGCTGTGAGCGTTGGGGCAAAACTCCTCTTTAGGCTGTGAGCGTTGGAGGCAAAACTCTTCCGAAGGCTGTGAGCGTTGTGAGGGGGACGCAGGTTGTTGGGGAGTTTTGCCTCCAACGGGTTCAGGTTATTGATGAGTTTTGTTTCCAACGGCTTTAGGTTCCTGATGGGTTTTGTTTCCAACGACGCTAGGTTCCTGATGAGTTTTGCTTCCAACTACGTCCACTTTCTGATAAACGTGTTTACTTCTTTCCAAATAAGTTGTCTTTCTTACAACTCTCTACGTCTCTGATTATTTATCATTTTCTATGTTCTTATCATACTTACCCCACACCTTAATTTCAAGGCAGATAATGACTTGTATTTCGGTCGATATTGACTTATTATGAATTCAGCAACAACGTCCGCTTCACTGTATCGTCCGGCGGTTTTCGCACGCCTTTCCAAAAGGCTTCCACCCCGGCACCGGTCAGGCTGCAGGAAGGCTCGCCAAAACTATACGAAAGGAACCCCACCACCATGACCACCCACGAAATCATCACCTCCAAACCCAAACTCCCCGTCTACTTCGACATCTACCAGTCCGACAACCAGCTCGTGCCCAGCCACTGGCACGCACACGTTGAGATTTTATACATCTCCTCCGGTTCCATGCATGTCATCTGCCGCGAGGAATCCTTCCTGCTGCACACAGGCGATATCTTTCTGGTGAATTCCGGTGACATCCATTATACCCGCACGATCGGCAGAACGGAAACCTACCTGCTGCAGATCCCGTTTGACTTCTTTAACCAGATGCTTCCCGGTTTTGCCTCCATCCGTTTTCAGGAATACTTTTCTGCGGAAAAATATAAAAATGACCCCGTATTCTGCGAAATGCGGGATCACTTACTGACCATGGGTTACTTATATAAAAATGAAAAAAATGGCTACCAGTTTTTATTTGGCAGCCACCTTCATCATTTTCTTTATATACTTTATACTTCTTACGTCCTGCCACAGTCACAGAGTACCGTCTCGCAGGATACCAAAACGCTCACAAGGCTGAAAGATATCATAACTTATGTGGAAAGGCATTATATGGAACCGCTCTCCCTCTCGGATATCTCAGACCGTTTTGCACTCAATCCCGAATACTTCTGCCGTTTCTTTAAGAAAAACATGGGATTCACCTTCTTAGAATACGTCAACATGGTACGGCTTTCCCATATTTATTCTGACCTCATGCAGACCGGCGACAGCATTACACAGATCATGGAACGCCACGGTTTTATCAACTATAAGGTATTCAACCGTATGTTCAAAGAAGTATACGGCTGTCTGCCCTCGAAAGTCCGCCATCAGTAACCAACCGGCTGTCTGCCTTCAGATGCCCGTCATTAATAACCGATCGGCTGATCCTTGCTTCCCACCTTAAGACGTGCCATAGCACGCGCTAATGAGGCTTTGGAGCGATGATACTCTTCAATGCTCTGTTTCTGGCGGAGCTGTTCTTCCGCACGCTCTTTTGCTTCCTGCGCACGTCTTACATCGATCTCCTCCGGTGATTCACAGGTGTCTACAATGACTGTTGCACGGTTGTTGATGATCTGCGCAAACCCGGTTCCCGTAACACCGTAGATCGTGTTTCCGTTTTCCTCTAAGATACGGATCTCTCCGACCTCCACGGCAAACACCATATTTTCATGGTGCGCCTGGATCGCCTTTAAACCATCATGGAGCGGCAGGACTACCTGTGCACATCTTCCATCGTAAAATACCTTATCACAGGCAATTACTTTTAAGCTAAATGTATTCATGTTCCTCCCTCCTAGCTGGCGGAACCGGTATTACCCATTGTCTTTGCCCGCTCAATGACATCCTCGATCGTTCCTACGTTAAAGAAAGCAGCTTCCGGATATTCATCCATCTCACCGTCAACGATCGCCTTAAATCCGCGTACGGTGTCTTTTAACGGCACATATTTGCCCGGTACACCGGTAAAGTTCTCTGCAACGTGGAACGGCTGGGATAAGAACTTCTGGATCTTTCTTGCACGGTAAACAACAAGTTTATCCTCCTCGGAAAGCTCTTCCATACCAAGAATTGCAATGATATCCTGTAACTCTGTGTATTTCTGAAGGATCTCCTGAACACGTCTTGCTGTCTCATAATGCTCTTTTCCGACAACATCCTCCTCGAGGATACGGGAGTTTGACTCCAACGGATCAACTGCCGGATAAATACCCTGCTCTACGATCTTTCTGGAAAGAACGGTCGTTGCATCCAGATGTGCGAATGTCGTTGCAGGCGCCGGGTCAGTTAAGTCGTCTGCAGGCACATAGACTGCCTGTACGGAAGTAACGGAACCGTTTTTGGTTGATGCGATACGTTCCTGTAATTCACCCATCTCAGTTGCTAAAGTCGGCTGATAACCAACGGCTGACGGCATACGTCCTAACAGAGCGGATACCTCAGAACCAGCCTGCGTAAAACGGAATATATTATCGATAAAGAATAATATCTCCTTACCACCTTCATTCGAATCACGGAATTGCTCGGCAACAGTCAACCCAGAAAGAGCAACACGCAAACGAGCTCCAGGAGGTTCATTCATCTGACCAAAGACTAAAGTTGCCTGTGAGGTACTTAGTTTTTCCATGTCAACTTTACTAAGATCCCACTTTCCTTCATCCATTTCTTTCTTAAATTCGTCACCATAATTGATAACGCCAGATTCAATCATTTCACGTAACAGGTCATTACCTTCACGAGTACGCTCTCCCACTCCGGCAAAAACAGAAAATCCATTATGACCTTTGGCTATATTATTGATCATTTCCATAATCAACACAGTTTTGCCTACGCCCGCGCCACCAAATAATCCAATTTTACCACCTTTAGAATAAGGCTCCAGCAAATCGATTACTTTAATACCTGTGAATAAGAATTCTGTGTTAATAGATAGATCCTCAAACTTAGGTGAAGGACGATGAATAGATTGTACATTACTATAATCTAATGCAGGCAGATGATCGATAGCATCACCAATAACATTCATCAGACGACCCTTAATTTGTGTACCTGTAGGCATAGCTAACGAACGTTGTAAGTCTATTACCTTCATGCCTCTTCTCAAACCATCTGTTGTATCCATAGCCACACATCGTACGGTATTTTCACCAATGTGCTGTTCTACTTCAACGATAAGATCTGTTCCATTGCCTCGCTCAATTTTCAATGCAGCATAAATCGGGGGCAATTCATTACCCTCACCTTCGAAAATCACATCGACAACAGGACCGATAACCTGAGTTATATATCCAAATTTATCCGTCATAATTTATCGTTTAAAACTGTTTATACTATATGATGACAAACCGTTATCGGTTTAAAAATGCAATTTGAAAATAACCACTAATACCATCAACAACAAATTGACAAGACTAATGGGTACCAAATATTTCCATTCGAGACGAAGCAATTGGTCTATTCGTAAACGGGGGAATGTCCATTTGAACCACATAATAATAAACATTACCACAAATACTTTACCAAAAAACCAAATTACAGAAGGTATATAATCCATAATCTGGTTAAAACCTTCCCAGCCTCCTATATGAAAAGGCATCCACCCTCCTAAAAATAATAAGGTAGCAATACCTGAAACAATAAAAAGATTCAAATATTCTGCCAAATAAAAAAAGCCAAAATGAATACCAGAATATTCGGTATGATAACCTGCAGTCAACTCTGACTCAGCCTCAGGTAAGTCAAACGGACCACGATTCGTCTCTGCTGTACCTGCTACAAGATATATCAAGAAAGCTATTATAGCAGGAATATGCCCCCGGAAAATAAACCATCCAGAACTTTGAGCTTCTACAATTCCTGAGGTCTGCATAGTTCCTGCAAATACAACCATTGTTAAAAATGAAAGTCCGATAGACAATTCATAACTAATCATCTGAGAACCACTTCGCATTGCTCCAATCAATGTAAATTTATTGTTACTTGCCCACCCTGCGAGTAAAATTCCTAATACACCAATCGAAGAAACAGCCATAATAAAGAATATCCCAATATTAAAATCGATAGCTATAAGACCTCTGCCAAAAGGTAAACATCCAAATGCCAACATTGACGACACAATAACAATATAGGGAGCTAAATTAAAAAGGAATTTATCAGTATGTTTGATTTCAATAAGCTCTTTTATCAACATCTTAAACATATCGGCAACACTCTGCAAAAGCCCATAAGGTCCTACGCGATTCGGTCCAAGACGACACTGGAAAAAGGCACACACTTTACGTTCTATATAAATCAACGCCAAAGCTATAACTGCATAAGTCAATAATAAAACGACACCCACCAGTACAAATTCGACAAAAAGAGCTGCGTTCTCAGGCATCCACGACCGCAACAGATTATCTATCCAATGAGTGATTACAGAAAAATCGAACATGATATATTTCAATTATATTGGTTTGTAACTACAATTATCTATCAATATCGGGTACTACATAATCTAAAGAGGCTCCAATAGCTATCAAGTCGGCAATTTTTGCACCTCTTGTCAAATGGTCTACAGCTCCCACCAAAGTTAATCCCGGAGACGTGACTTTTAATCGGTATGGGAACTTATCGCCCCGACTTTCAAGATAAACTCCAAAAGCTCCACGAGCAGCTTCTACTTGCTGGAAATATCGACCTTCAGGAACTTTAATTACAGGCTTGGTCTTAACAGCATAATCTCCTGCTGGGATATTATCTACCAGCTGCTCAAGAATATATAATGATTCTTTAATTTCATCCATACGAACCATATAACGTGCAAAGGTATCTCCTTCTGTGCGTAATACTTCCTTAAACTGGACTTTATCATAAGCTGCATAAGGAGTACGTTTACGTACATCACATGCCCATCCTGAACCTCGACCTGACGGTCCGGTAACATCAAAATTGATAGCATCTTCATAAGAAAGTATCCCTACCCCCTTCATACGCTGCTGTGCTATGACATTCCCCGTAAATATTTGATGATATTCCTTCAACTTATCGGGCATATAAGCTATAAACTCTTTTACTTTGCGTTGAAAGTCCGGATGTATATCGGCCATAACTCCACCTATCACATTATAGTTCATAGTCATACGCGCCCCACAAGTTTCTTCAAAAATATCCAAAATCTTCTCCCGATCTCTGAATCCATAGAAAAACGCAGTCAACCCTCCCAAGTCCATACACATAGTTGCAAAGAAGAGTAAATGAGAAGATATACGCATCAGCTCATCCATCATCGTACGAATATAAACAGCACGTTCCGGGACCTCAAGTTGCAACCCCTTCTCAATACAAAGGCACAATGCATGTCGATTATTATGAGCTGATAAATAATCTAAACGGTCGGTCATGTGCAATGTCTGTGGATAGGTCATGCTTTCCCACAACTTTTCAATACCGCGATGCACATATCCACAATGAACATCAATCTTCTTTATATTTTCTCCATTCAATGATGTTTTGAAACGCAGAACTCCATGAGTAGCAGGATGTTGCGGACCTATATTCACCACATATTCATCTTTCTCAAAAAGAACTTTCTCTTTCTCTATAATTGTACCGTCTTCTGTTTCTTCAAGAACAACAGTCTTATCATTTGCCTCTTCATTAGAAACCGGAATAGGATTTATATCGGGATTAGCGTCATAATCTTTACGGAAAGGATATCCTACCCAATCTTCTCTCAAGAAAAGACGGCGCATATCGGGATGATTTATAAAACGGATACCATAAAAATCATACACTTCCCTCTCATTCAGATTAGCACTTTCCCAAACGTCAGAGACACTATATAACAAAGGATTTTCCCTATCGGAAGTTTCCGTTTTTATGATAACCCAATGATTATATTTCGTAGAATTAAGGTAATAAACTACACCTAACGTTTCGCCCCAATCTACACCTATCAAGGATGCCAGATAATCAAATTGTAATTCTGGATCATCATGTAAAAAACGAGCTAAACCATGCCATTTGCGTGGCGCAACGGTCACTGTAAGATATTGTCCTTCTTCAAAAACAGCTTCAGGTAAAAAGCTGGCTATTTTTTCTTGTATATTTCCCATGAATCGAACTCGATATTTTTTTATTTATCTAACTCTTTTGGCTTCTTTTCTTGTCGGTTTACATCTCCGAAATAACGTTCAGCCTTCACTTTACGCTGCAATTGCATCATTCCATAAAGTAAGGCTTCAGGACGAGGAGGACAACCGGGAATATATACATCTACCGGTAATATTTCACCTACCCCCTTAAGTACATGATACGAGTTCTTAAAAGGACCACCCGACACAGCACAACCCCCTACTGCAATTACATATTTAGGCTCAGCCATTTGGTCATACAACCGTTTAAGCACTGGGGCCATTTTATGCACAATAGTACCAGCCACCATAATAAAATCAGCCTGACGAGGAGAAGCACGAGCTACCTCAAAGCCGAAACGGGCCATGTCATAGCGGGCTGCCCCCACCGACATAAACTCAATACCGCAACAGCTGGTTGCAAACGTAAGAGGCCAAAGCGAATTAGAACGCCCCCAATTGATAAGTTCATCAAGAGATCCCACCACGACATTTGTGCCAGACTCTTGAAGCTGTTTAATAAGCTGTTCAATATACTCATTATCTTTGAAGTCTTCATACTTCATTGATTTAATTTTCACTTCCATTCCAGTGCTCCTTTCTTCCATGCATAAGCTAATCCCAATACAAGGATTACCATGAAAAATAAAATGTTAATCAGTCCGCTCACTCCCAAATCTCTAACAATAACTGCCCATGGAAACAAAAATACAGTTTCAACATCGAACATTAAAAAAAGAATGGCGAACAAATAATAACCGACTTTAAATTGCATCCAAGACGTCCCCCGAGTAGGTATACCGCACTCATATGCCTCTCCTTTCTGCGGGTTAAATGAACGTGGAGATATTAATCCGGCTATCCACAAAGCTGCTGCTACCAAAGCCAGCCCCGTAATAAATACAACAACAAATAATGCAGAATTCATATTTTAGGTTATAACATATAATTATTAATTGTTTGTTTCTTAAAAAGAAAGAGTAATCATAAATAGGATTCAAACGGATATTTTCTTACCTAAAAACTACTCTCTTCATCATATCATCAGATCACAATCTTTTTTAAGCCATAGACATAGTAATGGCTCTGATATCTCTGAGCAAAAAGGGGCACTTGCCTATATGCAGACGATACTTTAGCGTATCTGTTATAAAAAATATTTAAATCAAATTTTTCTCTATCTGAGAAAAAAATAACGTCGGAGCCCGATATTTCCTTATCAGTATCCGACGGTTGAATATTTATATTATCAACAGTTAATAAATATGTTGCAAAAGAACCTAACAAAACCATTAACTTTTTACCTGAAGCCTCTGTCTGGCTACCTTGTAAACCCGCTTCCAAATATTGCTCTTCGTCTACTTCGTATGCCCAAGTATTTACACAATGAAACATTGTGAAAGACAAGCAAAACAATAATATGACGAAAATTCGAAACACAGAATTCATAGTTAATTAGTTAGCACGCCAAAGTTATAAAATATTACTTAATCTCACACTTAATTCGAGCCTTAATATTCTCAAAAAAGAAAATCAGAACACAAAATAAGAGGATTCGCACTATGCGACGTCAAAGTAACACAATTAATAAAAGGCACACAAATTATTTGAAAATTAATTTTCCAAAAGAAGCCTTGAATTTATGTTTTTTTTCATCAAAGTAAAAACAAATAACATTTCCGGGCTCTTCTATTTCACATAAATTCACTTCTGTTTCGACAGTAAAGAAAAATAATAGTCCAAAACTTCTTTGGCTGCGATAAAAGAACTTTCTTCTGATTTCAGAACTCTCTGCTCTTTATCAAATAACATTTTTTCAATATCAGGATTCCGATAAAAATGCTCTTTCAAACGTTCGTTTATAGTCTCAAACATCCAATATTTTGACTGTTCCTGACGTTTATGCTCAAAATACCCATTCTTTTTAACAAAATCGATATAATCATCAATCATTTTCCAAACCTCAAAGATACCTATTTCATAATATCCCGAATAAGTCAAGACTTGAGGTTGCCAACCAGAAAGTGTCGGAGGAAATAGATGCAAAGCATTTCTAAATTGTGCCTGAGCCAATTTTGCTCTTTCTATATTATCCCCATCGGCCTTATTGATCACGATACCATCGGCCATTTCCATAATTCCTCTCTTTATTCCTTGCAATTCATCTCCCGTTCCGGCCAACTGTATTAATAAAAAGAAATCTACCATAGAATGAACAGCCGTCTCTGACTGTCCAACTCCCACCGTTTCTACAAATATCGTATCAAAGCCTGCCGCTTCACATAATACAATGGTTTCCCGGGTCTTACGAGCCACTCCACCTAAAGAACCTGCCGAAGGTGAAGGACGAATAAAAACATCATTCTGGACAGACAATTTCTCCATACGGGTTTTGTCTCCTAATATACTTCCCTTCGAACGCTCACTACTCGGGTCTATTGCAAGCACAGCTAACTTATGTCCCTGTTTTAACACATGAAGTCCAAACACATCTATTGATGTACTTTTACCCGCCCCAGGGACTCCTGTTATACCAATGCGAACAGATTGTCCCGAATAAGGCAAACATTTTGCTATAACCTCCTGAGCTAATATCTGATGCTCATATAAATTACTTTCGACAAGAGTAACAGCCTGACTTAATATAGAAATATCTCCCTTTAATATACCTTCAACATATTCGTCAGACGTATAATGACGACGTTTTACCGTTCGTATTCTTTTCAAATAAGGATTGACTGTAGGAGGTTGCTCAATTCCTTTATTAACAGCCAATCCGGCATATTGCTTATCATTCTCAATATGTTCCATATTACAATTTTAAGAAATAAACGTCATTCGAATCGCGCAAATACAGGAATAGATAGTGTTGGATGATCAGGATCATTCGTAATAACAAAAATACGATGATTTAAAACTTTACTTTTAGTTTTAGCTGGATAAACAGTTATTTTAAGGTCAACAGTTTTCCCAGATTGAACACTCATACGAGAAACTTCTGCAGTAACAACATTTGATTCATTACTTACTTTCCGTATCTGAAGATTCGTTTTCCCGTTATTTTGTATTTTTATTATTTTCTCAACAGGGGTAGTTCCTTGAACTTTTTCAAAATCGATACGGTTCTCACTTAATAACGCTTTTGGAGCTCTTTCTTTTTGTTCTGAAGACATCTTACTATAGTCCTCTCTTATATCTGCAGAAACAGAGATTGTATTCCCAGGAATTATGTTAGGTTCTCCCGGAAATCTAATATAAAATTCATCTCTACGTATTCCCCAATCCTTAGCTTTAGAGGCGTTATAAGTAACCTCAATAAGTCCAATCTGACCTGGTGCAACACTCTCCGGAATCTGTTTTACCGAAAGATGCCGAGGAACCCGGTCAAACGATAAAGTAAGAGGAGAACGCGAATTATTTACAAACTCAACAGAAAGTTTTTTAGGGTCGTCGGTATAAACTTCAAAAAAAGGTAAATGCCTTACTTTCAATGCTATTTTTCCCATAGCATAAGCAAATTCAGGGTGTTCCTTTTTCTCTTCAGGAATTACGATACCTTTAATATATAATGTTGTTTTAGAAGGCTCTGTATTACTGTATATATACACATTTTTACGGAATGCGCCCGGACGGCCTTTAGGATTAAAAGTTACTGTTATCTCTGCTGATTTACCCGGAGCCACAGGTTCTTTGGGGAATACTGGCCGAGTACATCCACATGAAGCCGAAGCATTTGTTATCAGTAGCGGGGCATTACCTGTATTTGTAAAAGTAAATGTACAAGTTACCATTCCTAAACTTTCAGCGAAACTTCCAAAATCGTGTTCTTCTTTTTCAAATGTTATTGCAGGCTTCCCCTCGGCCAATACCAACATCGGCCAAAACAATACAGCAAACAATAAAACACTTCCTGTATGTTTCATATTTTCCCTGTTGATCAATTAATTATTTCTTTTTACTTTCAGGAATAACTGTTCCTTTAATCAATAAAGTATATTTCTCCGGATTAGCATTTGTATATATATACACATTCTTTTGAAAAGCTCCCGGGCGGCCTTTAGCATGATAAGTCACTCTTATCTCTCCAGTTTTACCCGGAGCTATAGGAGCTTCGGGATATTCAGGTTTAGTGCATCCACATGAAGCCGAAGCCCGAGTAATAATCAACGGAACCTTTCCTGTATTCTTAAAAACAAATTTACAAGTCGCGTCTCCATCAGCTTCAGCTATATTCCCAAAATTAAAAACGGTTTCACTGAATTCTACCTTCGCTGTCTTTTGAGCAAAAACCGAAGTGGTACTTATCATGACCATAATCAGAAATAATATTGACTTTTTCATAAATAACTTTTTTATGATTTCAACTGAAAACAAAAATACAAATTTTTATATCTTAAACCACCCTATCTTTACAAAGTTTATCACAAATAAAACTTTTATGTGAAACAATCCTTCTTCTATAGCCATCATTACATCTAATAGAAAACGGTTTACTCTTTGTTAGTTAAATTCATCGAGTAAACCGCAAAAAAAAATGTTATATATTTACTTTTCTTTTCTTTTTTGAACTTGAGGAGTTATTCGTTCTTTAATAACCTTAGCATTCATATACATAAACGTTACACGAGGACTCGATTCCTTACTTACTACCCGCAAAGTATCATCATTTAATTTTAATATTCTTTCTATAGTTTCATATTCTTCTTTCTCACTAGTCTCACCAGTCATAAAACCTTTTATAATTAAGGCTCCATCTTTAATTTCCCATGACTTTAAATCTAAAGAAGGGACATTCACAGCTTCACATCTACCCCCTTTTTTAAAAGTAAAACCTTTTAACTCCCCACTATATTCATAGGTATATGGATTGCACCAAGTTCCTATTAATTTCTTCTCCATCTCCTTTTGCGGATTACGGCCATAAGAAAAAACACTTGACATCAGTAGAATAACAACGAATACATTTTTCATAGTTCTATTTTTTAATAAATTCACATTTTAAGATTATTAATTGTGTGCGAAATTAACAATGATAATTTACATTCGAAAACTTTTATCTTTTTCTTTTTTTGCAAATAAAGAATATTTATTAAATATAATATTTTAGTTATTGAACCCTGATTTATCGCAATTTTTTAATGTATATTTGTACTTTCACCATAAAAATGAATTCTTGTGATTACACCTGAAAATTATTATCATTCGATACTCCGCGATACGAATATACAATTAAATAAAACACAGAAAAAGATATACAG
>ENA-OPXH01001981-OPXH01001981.1-human-gut-metagenome-genome-assembly--contig:-NODE-1981-length-12387-cov-3.401638_pt1 | contig 12387 bp, 10 predicted proteins | sample MGYA00241521_ERZ502034 | MGnify/ENA primary metagenome ERZ502034 (study PRJEB25962, sample SAMEA2042103) | human gut metagenome | biome: human gut; feature: human-associated habitat; material: faeces... | reverse complement strand
ATCTCCTTGATGGGCTGGATGGTGCCGATCTCGTTGTTGGCCATCATGATGCTGACCAGTGCGGTGTCGGGGCGGATGGCAGCCTCGACGTCCTCCGGGCGGATATAGCCCTCGGAAGTCGGCTTGATATAGGTGACTTCAAAGCCCATGCGCTCCAGAGAAGCCATGCTGTGCATGATGGCGTGGTGCTCGAACGCGCTGGTGATCAGGTGCTTCTTGCCCTGACGAGCCTTGGTGAAGGCCGTACCCTTGACGGCCCAGTTGTCGGCCTCGGAACCGCAGCCGGTGAAGAAGATCTCAGCCGGAGCCGCATTGACGGCCTTTGCGACCTGTGCGCGGCCGGTGTCCACGAACTCTTTTGCTTCGTAGCCGACGCTGTAATGGCTGCTGGGATTGCCGCATGCTCCGCTCAGAGCCTCGGTCATCACGGCCAGTACTTCGGGCGCACAGGCAGTGGTGGCAGCGTTGTCCAGATAGACAACTTTTTCAGAAATTTCCATGGGGATCCTGTCCTTTCCTCGGATGAAATCGGGCACTCTCGAACCCGAACCAATACTTTTGACTTTCTATTTATACCCTAGTATTCCCACTATGTCAATATGGATTGCGCAAATTCCGAGATTTTTTACAATTCATCCTTTGTTTTTCCCGGTCAGCTTTCCCAGCAGCACCTTCCAGCGGGGGTAGCCCCAGCGTTTGTCCTCCTCGAAATCGTCGGCCAGCTTCCACGGGAAGTTCGAGCCGTCGAAGTAGAGGTTCCCGGCCTCGTCCACGCGATCCAGCTTTTTGGGCAGATAGTCCTCGTCGTAGTAGCTCTTCCGGCGGTCGGGCAGGGCCCAGTGAAGGGTGCCGTCGGGGTCCATGCCGGACGCCCAGACGCCGAACACGAAGGTCGCCGCCTCGCCGTAGCAGTGCTGCTCGAACCGGATGGCACCATCATAATAGAACTTGATGACCTCCAGCGTGCCGGATTCCTTTTTGCCGTCCCGCCCCAGCGTCGGGCGGTAGTCCTGCTGATACCGGCAGCCGCAATGGCTGCCCGCAAACTGTTTCGCTGAAAAAGGCATAAGTTCACGTCCTCCTTCTACATTTTTCTTAAAAGTGTCCCTCAAAATCTCCCTCGATCTCATACGGCCAGCTCAGGATGCCGCCGAGGTCGTACAGGTTTTCGTAGCCGAGGCTCGCCAGCTTCTGCACTGCGTCGGCGCTGCGGCGGCCGGTGCGGCAGTAGACGAGCCACGGCGCGCGCTTATCGGGCAGCACCTCTGCGGCGCGGCTCAGCACCTCGCCCAGCGGCAGCAGCTTTGCGCCCGGAATGTGGCCCACGGCGTATTCGTCCGGCTCCCGGACATCCACTGCCACAGCTTTGCCCGCGTCCAGCAGCCGGATGGCTGCGGCGGGATCGATCTTTTGAATCATAGTATCCTCTCCTGAATCTCATACTTTCTCTATTATATGATACCAGACCTTTTTTGTTTCGACAAGAGAAAGCCGCGTTTTCACTTTTCAAAACCGCCGGAGCGTGTTATACTAAGAAACGAACAAGGAGTGCAACGCTATGAAATTTTCGACAAAAAGCCGCTATGCCCTGCGGCTGATGGCCGAGCTGGCCCGCTACGCGCCGGGCACTACCGTCTCGCTGAAGGAGATCAGCGAGCGGCAGAACCTGAGCTTGAAATATCTGGAGCAGATCGTGACGCCGCTGGCACGGGTCGGCCTCGTGAAGAGCGAGCGCGGCAGTCAGGGCGGCTACCGCCTGACCAAAGCCCCCGCCGACTACACCGCCGGCGAGATCCTGCGCGCCATCGAGGGCAGCGTGGCTCCCATCCCCTGCCTTGGCAGTGAGACCAACGAGTGCCCCATGTCCGACCAATGCTTCACCCTGCCATTTTGGGCGGGGCTGGACGATGTCATCAACCAGTACATCGACAGTGTCACGCTGGAGCAGCTGGCCCAGAGCCTTTCCTCCGCCAACGACGGCTGCTGCGGTTGCAATTCAAAAAATTAAAATTCATGCTTGACATTTCGCCAAGAATCTTATATAATAATCAAGCATTCAGCGAATGCAGCATAGAATTAGGGGTATAGCTCAGCTGGTAGAGCAGCGGTCTCCAAAACCGCGTGCCGTGAGTTCGAAACTTACTACCCCTGCCACAAACGTTCGGAGCAGTAGTTCCGGACGTTTTGTTTTGCCCTTTTTGCCGGGTCCGGAAAGTTTTTTGCAGTTTTTGTAATTTCCCGCTTGACAAGAAGTCATTCTTCAGGTATAATAATGCTCGTTCCGGCGGTGAACAGCCGCGAACTTGAGCGATCATGGCCCGGTAGCTCAGTTGGTTAGAGCACCAGCCTGTCACGCTGGGGGTCGTCGGTTCGAGCCCGATCCGGGTCGCCATTTGCTGCTATAGCTCAGTTGGTAGAGCGCATCCTTGGTAAGGATGAGGTCTCCAGTTCGAATCTGGATAGCAGCTCCACAGCAAAACCACTTGAATCCTTGAGATTCAGGTGGTTTTTTTGTTTGCTGTTAAAATTCAGAACCTCTGTTTTATCAGATTGAAGAAAGCTGGCGTTTTTGTTCCATCAAAATGCCCAAAACAGGGCTGTTCTTTCTCCGTTTCGTCCATTGAACCTTTTCACAATTTCCTGTATACTTAGTGCAATGTAATTGGTTATTTTTATAACAATTCGCTGAGTATTGGATTTGGAGGTAGATTCCTATGGCACGCTTCACTCTTCCCCGCGATCTTTACCACGGCAAGGGCTCACTGGAAGCCCTGAAGACCTTTACCGGCAAAAAGGCCATCGTCTGCGTCGGCGGCGGCTCCATGAAGCGGTTCGGTTTCCTCGACCGCGCGGTCGGCTACCTGAAGGAAGCCGGCATGGAAGTGGAACTGTTTGAGGGCATCGAGCCCGATCCCTCCGTCGAGACCGTCATGCGCGGCGCCGAGGCCATGCTGAAATTCCAGCCCGACTGGATCATCGCCATGGGCGGCGGCTCCCCCATCGACGCGGCAAAGGCCATGTGGATCAAGTACGAGTACCCCGACATCACCTTCGAAGAGATGTGCAAGGTGTTCGGCATCCCGCCGCTGCGCCGCAAGGCCCACTTCTGCGCCATCTCCTCCACCTCCGGCACCGCCACCGAGGTGACCGCATTCTCCATCATCACCGATTACCAGAAGGGCATCAAGTACCCCATCGCGGACTTTGAGATCACCCCCGATGTGGCCATCGTCGATCCCGATCTGGCCGAGACCATGCCCAAGAAGCTGGTGGCCCACACCGGCATGGACGCCATGACCCACGCCATCGAGGCTTACGTCTCCACCGCCCACTGCGATTACACCGACCCGCTGGCCATCTTCGCCATCCGAATGATCCAAGGCGACCTCGTGGACAGCTACAACGGCGATATGGCCAAGCGCGACACCATGCACAACGCCCAGTGCCTTGCCGGCATGGCGTTCTCGAACGCTCTGCTGGGTATCGTGCACTCCATGGCCCACAAGACCGGTGCCGCCTTTGCGGACTACGGTGCCCACATCATCCACGGCGCAGCGAATGCGATGTATCTGCCCAAGGTCATCGCCTTCAACGCCAAGGACCCCGAAGCCAAGAAGCGCTACGGCGTCATCGCCGACGAGATGAAGCTGGGCGGTGCCAACGACGACGAGAAGGTTAAACTGCTCATCGAGTACCTGCGCGGCATGAACGACGCGCTGAACATCCCCCACTGCATCCAGCACTACGGCCCGGACTCCTACCCCGCCGAGCAGGGCTTCGTACCGGAGCAGGTCTTCTTGGAGCGTCTGCCGGAGATCGCGAAGAATGCCATCGCCGACGCCTGCACCGGCTCCAACCCCCGCCAGCCCAGTCAGGAAGAGATGGAGAAGCTGCTCAAGTGCTGCTACTATGACACGGACGTTGACTTCTGAGCTTTTTGCGCTTTCCTGAGAGTTTCCTCTTTCCCATAAACGCAGAGCCGCAGACCGGTTGGTCTGCGGCTCTTGCGTTTTCAGACGAACACAAAAACACCCCAAAGCCAAAGGGCCTTGAGGTGTTTTGAGCTGGAGCTGCTATCCAGATTCGAACTGGAGACCTCATCCTTACCAAGGATGCGCTCTACCAACTGAGCTATAGCAGCACAATCACAGCTCAATTATTTTACCATAAAGCAGCTTTCTTGGCAAGAGGTTTTTGCGATTTTTTTGATTTTTTTGCAAAAAAGGGGCCGCCACGGCATGTGGCGGCCCCTTTGTGGGTCCTATTACTCGATCAGGCCGTTCAGCAGCGCCAAGCACTTGCGGCTGTGGAGCTTACGGATGGCCTTAGCTTCGATCTGGCGGACACGCTCACGGGTGACGCCGAAATCGCGGCCGACTTCCTCCAGCGTGCGGGGGCGGCCATCGTCCAGACCAAAGCGGAGGCGGATGACCTTTTCCTCACGGGGGGTCAGGCTCTTGAGGGCCTGATTGATCTGCTGGGCCACCATGGCGCGGTCCGCAGCCTTGCCGGGAGCCTCGGCGTTCTCGTCGGCGACAAAATCGCCCAGCGAGGAGTCCTCCTCCTCGCCGACGGGGCTCTCCAAGCTGGCGGGTTCCTGCGCCATCCGCTGAATCTCGCGGACACGATCGACGCTCATATCCATGGCCTTTGCCAGCTCTTCCGGGGTGGGCTCGTGGCCGTTCTGGTAGACCAGCTGGTTGGTGGCCTGACGCATCCGGTTGATGGTCTCCACCATGTGCACCGGAATGCGGATGGTACGGGCCTGATCCGCAATGGCACGGGTGATGGCCTGACGAATCCACCACGTGGCGTAGGTGGAGAACTTGAAGCCCTTCTTCCAGTCGAACTTCTCGACGGCACGAATCAGACCAAGGTTGCCTTCCTGGATCAAATCAAGGAAGAGCATGCCGCGACCCGTGTAGCGCTTGGCGAGCGAGACCACAAGTCGTAGGTTGGCTTCCAGCAGATGGTCCTTAGCCTTCTTGCCGTCGGCGGCGGCCCACTTGAGTTCACGCTTGCGCTTGAACTCCATGCCTTCGCTTTCGGTGTCGAGCAGGTGCTGGGCGTACAGGCCGGCCTCGATGCGCTCGGACAGGTCGACTTCCTGCTCGGCATTCAGCAGGCTCACACGGCCGATCTGCTTCAGGTAGTCCTTGACCGGGTCGGCGGTTGCGCCGGCCGCAATCACACGACGCTTCGGATTGCCCGAGGGGATGATGTTTTCTTCCTCATCATCCGTGTCGGAGACCACGTAGGCACCCTTTTCCTTGGGCTGCTCGGGTGCCTTGGACTTGGCTTCTTCCTCGTCCTCGTCGTCTTCCACATCATCGTCGTCGGCATCGTCTTCGTCAACGTCGTCAAGATCCTCGTCGAGGTCGTCAACGTCCAAATCGTCGTCGTTGACCTCGGCATCGTCATCAAGCTCGTCATCGACCTGAGTGTCCTCGTCTTTGACGAGCTCATCGTCCTTGGCCTTCTTCGCGGTTTTCTTCGCAGCGGACTTGCGCGTGGTCTTTTTCGAGGGCTCTGCGGACTTGGACTTCTTGGCGGAAGTCTTGCGTGCGGTGGTCGTAGAGCTGGCCTTCTTCTTGGTCTCGGTCTCCTCGCTGGACTCGGCTGTCTGCTTGGTTGCCGTCGTTTCCTTCGTGGCCAAAACTGCTCCTCCTGATCTCTCGCCGTGAAGTGCATATACCACATGGGCCCACTTCTGGCAAGGGCAAATCGTCAACTATGTGAGTAAACCACCCTCCACGGACGATTATTCCCACATCGTTGCCCGACGTGTTGCCGATCACCACACGCTTTCCTTCCGCGCATCGCGCGTAAAACCTCGGAAATCCGCCGTTTCTGTTCACTCAGCCCGAGCACCATGCCGGTGCCACGCCTCGATCGGCGGCTGAGAATATCATCGCCGCCAGCGAACAATCCTCATCGAGCAGCAGGCATCGCAAGGCGAACACCATTGCTCGCGGATCGCCCAGCCACCATAAGGTGTAGGCGATTACGGCCAATGGCTGTATGCAGTACGGCACCGGTGAGGCTTCGGCGATATCGAGCAACATACCGATGCCGGTATGGCAACGCTCCTTATCCGGCATCATGCCTTCATCCTCGAATGCGCAAGTCAGCAGCTCGCCCATTCGTGTTCTCGTACGCGCCAGATGCGGTCGCGCCGCGAATTCCATAAGCCATGACTTGGGGCAACGGCTTTCATCAATAACCAACGAGAGAATCAGCGCATCACGAATCGATAAGGTCTCACGCATGCCCACCGCAAACGCGGCCATCGTCTCTCGGCCTAGGTCGGTGTTCCCGGCATCGAGGCAAGACAGCCATTCGTCCAATGGTTCGGCCACCCAGTCGGCATTAGCCTGTTGCGCGCCTCGAAGTCGTCGATCATTGCGAAATTCCTGTGATCTCGTCTCCAACTCGTCAAAGCCAAAGGGCTCCGTCTGCTCGGCGGCGTGCCGTTTGGCGTGTCGGCTCTTACGCGGCTTGTGCGGCGTGTTGTTGTTCATCATGTCCTCCTTGACTAATGGTGTGCAATCTATTGGTGTTGTGGTGCACGCTGAGCCAGGTAGCTCACGCACCGAGTGGGTGTGCCCACTATGGCTGAAAACGCCGTATGACGCAGGAAAAAACGACCATTGTGGTTCTAGCTTCAAAACCCTTGATTCCCAACGTTCTTGTGTTCTTCAAACCCTGTGGATAAGTTATTAGGCATGTGCACAACTGCTAACAACCGCGAAATCATCGAGCCACGCATCATTCAGTTGGTGCGGGAACTGACTGCCGCCCCCGCCACCGACGAGGTTGCCGACGCCCTGAAACCGGTGATGGAACAGGTTGTGGACCAAGCCGCCTCCTCCAGCCAAGGAGGCAAACGACTGCGTGCGCTGCTCGCATTGGACGCCTTCGATATTCTTGCCGGCGACGTGACGCCTGATCGGCGTGACGCCATGATCGACCTGGCCTGCGCCATTGAAGTGTTTCAGACGGCCGCACTGGTGCATGACGACATCATCGACGAATCCGATCTGCGCCGGGGCAAGCCTTCCGCACATCATGCCTTGGAACAGGCCGTACACAGCGGTGCCATAGGCCGTGGCTTGGGCCTGATGCTCGGCGACATTCTGGCCACCGCCTGCATTGAAATCACACGCCGATCCGCCAGCCGTCTTCCCAACACCGATGCCCTGAACGAGGCGTTTCTTACCATGCAGCGCGAGGTGGAAATCGGCCAGGTACTGGACTTGGCCGTCGAGATGACCCCACTGTCCAATCCCGAAGCTCTGGCGAACGCCTCATTGAACGTATTCCGCTGGAAGACAGCCAGTTACACCACCATCGCTCCACTGCTGCTTGCACTGCTGGCCGCAGGAGAGAGCCCGGATCAGGCCAGGCATTGCGCGTTGGCCGTCGGCCGGCCGCTCGGACTGGCGTTCCAACTGGCGGATGACCTGTTGGATGTCGTCGGATCAAGCCGCAATACCGGAAAACCAATTGGCGGAGACATCCGAGAAGGCAAACGCACAGTGCTGTTGGCTGATGCTCTGTCTGCGGCAGATACGGCGGATAAGGCCGATCTGATTGCCATCTTCGAAGAAGATTGTCGCAATGACAACCAGGTGGCCCGCACCATTGAACTGTTCACGTCGACCGGTGCTCTTGATCGATCCCGCGAGCGCATCGCTGCCCTATGGGGTGAGTCCCGTAAGGCGATTGCCGGTCTTGAGCTGAATTCCGAAGCGCAACGCCGTCTGACCGAGGCTTGTGCGCGATTCATCCCCGAATCCTTGCGATAGTCCACAATGCGAGCCGCCGGACCATGAGACCATGGACACCGGTGAAAACCCATGAAAACTATGCGCTGATGCTCCGGCCGCGTAACCGGGGCCATGTACACTGAACATGTTTAGTCGTGATTAAAGGAACCGTACGATACAACATGAGTGAGAACGAGCCCGCGCAGATGATTGAGGGACGCTACCGCATCGTGCGCAATATCGCCGAGGGTGGTATGGCCACCGTGTATGAGGCCATCGATGAGCGTCTGGGGCGCACCGTGGCGATTAAGGTCATGCACACACAACTCGCCAAAGGCCCGCATCGGGAGCAGTTCGTCGAACGGTTCCGCCGCGAGGCCAATTCGGCCGCGTCCATCGCCAACCCGCACATCGTTCAGGTGTATGACACCGGCGAGTTCAATGGACTTGATTTTCTGGTCATGGAATATGTGCATGGCGTCAATCTGCGGCATGAGATGAACGCCCAAGGCACATTCTCCGTGCGTGAGACGCTGCGCGTGGTCGCGGAGACGCTGGATGGTCTGGCTTCCGCGCATCGCGCCGGCGTGGTCCACCGTGACATCAAGCCCGAGAACATTTTGATCAATGATCGCGGCCATGTGCAGATCACCGATTTCGGTCTGGCCAAGGCCGCCAGCCAGGCCACATTGAGCTCCACCGGCATGCTATTGGGCACCGCCGCTTATCTGGCTCCCGAAATGATCGAGAACAATCAGGCCACCGCGCAAGGCGACCTGTATTCGGTGGGCATCATGGCATGGGAGATGATGACCGGCAAGGTGCCGTTCGATTCGGATAATCCGGTGACGCTTGTCTTCAAGCATGTTCATGAGGACGTGCCGTCCGTGGCCACGGTCTGCCAGGGCATTGATCCGTCCGTGGCGGCGTTCATCGCCCATCTGACCGCGCGTCAGGTGGATGCCCGCCCCGCCGATGGCGCGGCAGCAGCTGAGGAATTGAGCCAGTTGGCCGCCAAATTGCCGCTGGAGGCGTGGCAATACCGTTTGCATGCCGAACCCATCGGAGGCGATCATACCGATGCCACCGCTGCAGCATTGGTAGGCAATATCGCCGAGCAGGCCCCGCTGACCGGCGTACCTGCCGGTGCAGCAACGTTCAAGCCGTCCGTACCAGCGTTTTTGGCCGATGATGTCGCAAGCAATACCGTCGATACCGGTGGCGCCGCAGACGTCAATCCTCCGGCGCCTCCGGTCGCCCCCACCACGGCACTTGATTCGTCGACGCCAGCCGATGCTTCGGCTCCCCATAAGACGCAAATCATGGCACAGTCCGGCAGCGAGACACAAGTGCTGCCTCAGGCCGGCGATGCCTTCACCCGAGCGCTTGCCTTTTCCGATGAGCCGGACGTCGCTTCCAACGGCACCGGGCCAAAGAAGCAGCGCAGCAAAAAACCGCTCATCATCGTACTGGTGATCGTGCTGGTACTGGCTGCAATCGGCGGAACCGCCGGCTGGTGGTGGTTTGCCGGACCGGGCAGCTATTGGAGTGTGCCCAAGCCGGATGACGTGACCTGCGATGCGAATGCAAGCACCGAATGCTCGTTGGCCGGCGCGGATTGGGCCACGTATGAGAGCACGTTGAAGGCTCTCGGCATCCCCTACAAGACGCACAAGGAATACAGCGACGACGTGGCGGAAGGCAAGATCATCTCTTCTTCCGTGAACAAGACCAAGGCCGTTGTGAACAGCCGCATAAGCAAGCGAGCCAATCAGGAGCTTACGGTGGTGGTGTCCAAGGGCGTGCGGATGACCACCATCCCGAAGGATATTCTCGACGCGAATTCGGCCAATGGCAAGGACCCGTTGAACGCGCTCAAGAAGGCCGGCTTCGATAATGTCAAGCATGACGAGTCGAAGGATGAGTATTCGATGGACACGCCGCAGGGTGTGGCGTTGACGATCTCCCCTGATCCCGGTACCACAGCCAAGCACAACGATGAGGTGACGGTTACTTTGAGCAAGGGACCGATGCCGGTGACCATGCCTAACATCGTCGGTAAGACCCAGGATGAGATGCAAGCCGCGCTCGGCGAGTTGAAACTCACGGCCAATGTCACCGAACAGTACGATGACAAGGTCGAGGCCGGTCAAGTCATTTCCGCGTCTCAGGAAGCCGGAGCCCAGTTGAAGTGGGGAGACAGCGTGGACGTGGTGATTTCCAAGGGTCCGGAGATGGCGACGATACCGTCCGGCCTTGTCGGCAAACAGGAAAGCGCCGTAACCAAGACACTTGAAGGTCTCGGGTTCGAGGTGAAAACCGACAAGGTGCTCGGTGGCCTGTTCGGCACGGTACGTACCGTGAAAAGCGGGGATACGGATCTATCCAACGGCGGCAAGATTCGCCTGCGCGATGCCAACGGCAACCCCACCGTCATCACCCTCACCATCGTGTGAGATTTGAATGAGGCTCCCTCTGTCTTCAGATGAGGGAGCCTCATTTGTTAATTACTTTTCGGCTTCTTCAGCGGCCTGCTGGGCCTTGAGCTCGGCCTTGACCTTCTGGGCGTATTCGTTCACGAATTCCTGACCGCTCATTTTCTGGATTGCGGTGGAAACACGATCGGTCAGCGAACGCAAATCATCATGTGTAATCTCATTGGCCGGCTTCTTGGCAACCTCAATCGGCTTGCCATACAACACCTTGGTCTTGCCCTTCTTGGGAATCGACGTGCCAATCGGCTGCAGCTTGTCCGAGCCGATGATGGCGGTCGGAACAATCGGGCAACCGGTCTCGAGCGCAAGTCGTGCGGCACCGGTGTGTCCCTTGTACAGTCGACCGTCTGGGCTGCGCGTGCCTTCAATGTGGATACCGAACAGGTGCCCATCCTCGATAATCTCGCGTGCATGCTCGAGTGCGCCAAGCGACTTGCTGCCACCGGAACGATCAACCGGGAACACGCCCACGGACGTGAACCACCACTTCTTGAACTTGCCCTTCAATCCCTTGCCCTCGAAGTATTCGGCTTTGCCCATGAAGTGCACCATGCGCGGGCAGGTAATCGGAATCAAAGCATCGTCAATCACCGCCAGATGGTTGGCTGCGATAATCGCGCCACCATCTCGAGGCACGTTATTCAGTCCGCTGACAGCAGGGCTCAAACGATGATGAGCAATAGGGCCGAGACCTTTGACGAAGAACCAGTAGAGCACTTGGCATTCCTCCCGCAGACGAACTAGCCATTGGCCGGTCGCCTGATTAGAGTGACAGTTATGACTGAGAACCAGAATAGCAATGCCGACGGAGAGCGGCCAACCCCCACGCCGGGCAACGGACAGGATTCCGATACTTCGTCCAAGTCGTCGACTCCCGGTGCCGCCGGACAAGCCACGAATGGTGCCGATACACCGCAATCGCATGACATGAACGATTTGGATGCGGCGTGGGCCGCGTTCGAAGCCGAGCATCAGGCCGACTTGCATGACGTGGCTTCCTCCAGGCAGGCCAAAAAGTTCGAGAAGCAGGCCAAGAAACGCGAGAAGGAAGCACTGCTTTCCGTAGATGACTTGGATATCGGCTCGTTCACCGATGATGCTCGCCCGAGCCGTGGCGGCAAAAAAGGCAAGCAGTCAGGCCCCCGTGATTTCACCGGCTCCAGCTGGCTGGATACCGATAATGTGATGGACGCCTATGATGATGGCGGCTTCACTCCCCCGAACCCTGATCTTGGTCCGGTCAAAGCATCTACGGTACTGCTGACGGCGTTGCTCATCATCGGTCTCGCAGGCGAAACGGTGATGATATTCGTTCCCGGCTTGAACGCGATTCCTCTCTTAGGCGCGCTGCTCAATATTCTCTTCGGGCTGGGCGTCATTTTGGGTCTGGGCGGATTGGTGGCCAAAATCCTCAACCGCAAAGACCGCCCCGGTGATCAGGGTGGCTATTACGACGACGGCGCGAGGGTGTAGTTCGCGCAGGTTGTGTAGTCCTTGGCTCCCCTCTCTGAGGCCGAGCCGTTAAGCAAACAGCCCAGTGGGCTGTTTGTAGGCGAGGTGTGAGCGATAGCGAACCAATGTATCACAGGCGTACCTCGTCCGTAATTGCGGCCGAACCAAGATAGGTCACGAATTGAAGTCGATGGACTCCTGCAACTCGAAATAGTTGATAATGAAGGAAAGATAAATATATTCGAGCAAACCCATTCCATATCACGCCTTGGACTTGGCGGTTTCGATCCACTTGTTGAACAGGGCTTCAGCCTTGCCGGAGTCGACAGCATCCTCGGCCAGCTTGTAGGCCTCGGCGAAGCGCTCGGCCAGTGTGCCGTTGCCGACCAGATTGCCGTCAGCCACGATGGCGGAGGCAGCGTTGAGCAGCGCGGTGGTGCGGGACGTAATGTCCTTGCCGGCCAGGAAGTCCTTAAATGCGTTGGCGTTGACGTCCGGCACGCCGCCCTTGAGCTGGTCGACGGTAATCTTGGCGAGACCCAGATCCACGGTCGGGTCGAACTCGGTTTCGGTGACCTTGCCGTCGCGAATCTCCCAGACGGAAACCGGGCCGGTGGGGGCGAGCTCATCCATGCCCTCATGCGAAGTGTAGACCAAGCCGGACTGACCAC
>ENA-OPXH01001978-OPXH01001978.1-human-gut-metagenome-genome-assembly--contig:-NODE-1978-length-12405-cov-3.029798_pt1 | contig 12405 bp, 6 predicted proteins | sample MGYA00241521_ERZ502034 | MGnify/ENA primary metagenome ERZ502034 (study PRJEB25962, sample SAMEA2042103) | human gut metagenome | biome: human gut; feature: human-associated habitat; material: faeces... | reverse complement strand
GGCCCGGCCGGGGCTGGCGGGATTACTCCGCCGCCTTGAGTTCAAGTACGTGGCTGGCATGTTCGCCGCCCACCTCGAAGTCGAGGCCGGTCTCCATCAGGAACGCCCCGGTGAAGGTCTTGCCGTCCTGGGGAATGGGCTTGCCGTCGAGGCTGAGCTCCCTGACGAGGTACCTCTTCTGCGGGTCGAGCCCGGCCATCCGGAACGCCGGCCGGGGCATGTTGTGGTACTGTTCCAGCTTGTAGACGAAATAGGCCGCGTGGTCTTTTTCGGGCGAGACGTACATCAGCGATGCGTACCCGGTCTTGTCGAAGGGCGAGATCAAGCGGTAGAGGTCGCCCTGCTGCACGACGGGGCGGATCAGCTTGTAGTCGGCGATGGCGCGTCGGGCGAAGGCCTTGTCCTCGTCGGTCATGTGTGCGGGCTGGAGCTCCATGCCCATGCGTCCGCTCATCGCCACGTCGAAACGCAGTTTGAGGGGCGTCTTGCGGCCGGTCTGGTAGTTGGTGTCCACGCTCACGTGCGAGGCCATCGCCACGGCGGGGAAGAAGTTCGAAACGCCCCACTGGATGAAGATGCGTTGCAGGGCGTCGGTGTTGTCGCTCGTCCAGAATTCGTCGTAGTAAGGCAGCAGCCCGTAGTTGATACGGCCGCCGCCGCTGGCGCAGGCCTGCATCACCAGGCCGGGATATTTGGCGTGGATGCGCTTGAGGATGTTTTCCAGGCCGCGGTGGTAGGCGATGTAGAGGTGCGACTGTTTGTCGCGGGGCAGGTAGGTCGACCCGTAGTTGAACAGCGTCATGTTGGCGTCCCACTTGATGTAGGCGATTTCGGGGTGCGCCGTCATCAGCTTGTCCACGACGCCGAACACGAATTCCTGCACTTCGGGGTTCGACAGGTCGAGCACGAGCTGGGTGCCTCCGCGACCCTTGTGCATCTCGCGGTGGGGCTGCTGGATCACCCATTCGGGGTGCTTCTCGAAAAGCTCGCTCTTCGAGTTGGTCATCTCGGGTTCGATCCAGATGCCGAACTTGAGCCCTTTCTCCCTGGCCGAGGCCGTCAGCCCCTCGATGCCCTCGGGGAGTTTCTCCTTGCAGACCACCCAGTCGCCGAGGCTCGACGTGCCGTTGTTGCGCGGGTATTTGTCGCCGAACCAGCCGTCGTCCATCACGAACATCTCCCCGCCCATGGCGGCGAAGTCGGCCATCATCTGATCCATCACCTCCTGGTTGACGTTCATCGAGACGCCTTCCCAGCTGTTGAGCAGGATGCTGCGCTGCTCGCCGCCGTGGTTGAGCCGGTGCAGCCGCGCCCAGCGGTGGAAGTTGCGGCTGACGCCGCCCTTGCCCTCGTCGCTGAAGGTGAAGGCGAATACGGGGGTCGTAAAGACCTCTTTCGGTTCGAGGATGTATTGCGACTGGTCTTCGTTGATGCCGGCGAAGATGCGTGTGGTGTGGGCATTGTCGTTGTCGATGGCGATACGGTAGTTGCCGCTCCATGCCAGCGTGCCGCCGATGACCATGCCGTGCTGTTCGTCGGGGCGCCCGTCGAGCGTGAGCATGAACGACGGGCAGCTGTTCTGCGTATTGCGTACGCCGTCCTTGTCCTTGATGACCCTCATGCCGTCTCTCAGCGCCTCCTCGTAGAGGTATGCCTCGGCGCCCCAGGGGCCGTGGAAGTGCGAGAGCCAGTTGTCGCCGCGGCGCACGGGCAGGAAGGCCGACGCGAAACGGTAGAGCGTGACGGGTTTCTTTTCCAGGTGGCGGATCTCCGTCCAGGTCTCGATCACCTCGCAGTCGGGATAGGTCTTGTAGTAGATGGTGACATAGAACGGGTAGAATTTGTCTCGGGTCGCGATCGCCGTGACCTGGCCGCCGTCGCGGTTCTCCCTGGTGACCGACTCCACGACCAGTTCGAGCGACATATTGCCGTCGTTGTGGGTTGCCTGAATGGCTGTTTCACGCGAGCACTGGACGCCGAACTGGGGGTATACCGGGTCGTTGAAGGCGCTCCCGCTGTCGAATACGTCGCCGGGATTCGCCAGCCGGGGGCCGAAGTACTGTATCCGGGGCGATTCACCCTTTTGGGCCGTGATCAGGATAGAGCTTTTCCTGTTGGAAATAACGATGTTATCAGCCCGGAGAATCCCGGAACCCAATAACGCGGCGCATAGCAGCACACTTGCAAAGAGTTTGTTCATAGGTGTTCCTTAGATTAAATAAGTTTTGGATAAATAGTCATCATTCTAAAAATATGTGGTAAAATTAAGAATAATTATGAGAAAATTTAGCATTATCAGGCATTATTTTATCACTCCCGGTCGATATTCGTGTCCGGGAGTGTCCCCTGCCCGGGGCGGATGGCCTTGGAACGCGGGAAATGCCCCGGTTTGCGGAGGGGCCGGGGAGGGCCGGGAGTCTGAAGGTCGGTTCCGGGAGCGGTGGTTTCGGAGATGGTTCCGGGAATGGTTTCGGGAGCTGGTGGTTGCAGGGATGGTTTCAAGGCCGGTTCCCGGGGGTGGGTGCAGGATGGTTTCGGGCGGGGGATTTCGAGGATGTTTCCGGAGTGGTTCCGGGCGGATGCGGGGGAGGTTCCCGGGGGCGGGTACGGGCATGGCGGCCGGCCGTCGGACGGGGATGTGCGGGCGGGATGGTTTGGGGCTTCCGGGAGCGGCCCGGGGAAGGGAGTATACGGATTTTTCGGGCGGGAGGTGTGCCTTAATCATACTGTTTGTTGCTGATTATTAGTATTTAATGTGTCCGTATGGAACATTCCCGGGTTCTTGCGGGTATCCTGTGATTATACCATTTTGGTAGTATTGTATACAATTCGGCGCGGAATATAATCTACTTTTGAATTACAAAAAAACCACTGACCATGCGCTACGCACATAACCCGATCCTGAGCCCCGAAGATTTGTGTCCGAGCCAACCCTCGATGCAGATCGAATGCCTGCTGAATCCCGGTGTATTCCGTTACGACGGGAAGGTCTGGATGCTGGTCAGGGTCGCCGAACGCCCTGCACAGGCCGAAGGGGAGATCAGCTTCCCGGTGCTCGACGCGCAGAACCGCGTGACGGTGATGCGTGTCCCGGCCGCCTCCCCCGAACTCGACCTCTCGGATCCGAGGGTCATCAATTACAAGGGCGAGGATTTCCTCACGACGATGTCCCACCTGCGGCTTGTGAGCAGCACCGACGGCATCCGTTTCCGCGAGGAGGCGGGGTATCCGCCGCTGACGGGCAGCGACCGTTACGAAGCGTACGGGATCGAAGACTGCCGCGTCACGCAGATCGGCACGCAGTATTACCTGACTTATACGGCCGTCTCGGCCAATGGCGTGGCGGTGCGGATGCGCAGCACGTCGGACTGGCGCCGTTTCACCGATTACGGGCTGGTGCTGCCGCCGCACAATAAGGACTGCACGCTCTTCGACGAGAAGGTCGGTGACCTATATTATATGCTGCACCGCCCGAGCAGCCCCGAGATCGGCGGGAATTATATCTGGATCGCCCAGAGCCCCGACCTCCGCCACTGGGGAAACCACAGGTGTGTGGCCCGTACCCGCAAGGGGATGTGGGACAGCGCCCGCATAGGTGCCGGGTGTGCCCCGATCCGTACGGGCGAAGGGTGGCTGATGATCTACCACGGCGCAGACGCTTCGCACCGCTATTGCCTGGGTGCGATGCTGCTCGACGCCGCCGACCCGTCGAAGGTGCTGGCGCGCAGCCGTACGCCCGTCATGGAGCCTGAGGAACCCTACGAACTGGAAGGCTTCTTCGGGAATGTCATCTTCACCAACGGCCACCTGGTCGATGGCGACCGCATCGCCCTGTACTACGGGGCTTCGGACAAGGTGATCTGCCGGGCCGACCTCTCCGTAGGCGAAATCCTGGAAAACCTGCGCAAAGACTTATAATAGAAATCCTAATAAAACCTACTTAAAACTCATGAAGAAAACTTTGACCTATTGTTTCGGTTCCCTGCTTTGTCTGATGACGCTCGCTTCGTGCCAGAACGGCGGTTCGTGCTGCGGCCAGGCCGCCACGGACGTCGACCTGACGGGCAGGCTCTATCCGAAAGTCAAAACCCCGACCAAATCGCTTGTCATCGTAGACCTGCAAAACGACGATATCGAGGGGCAGGTCGCTGCCATCGGCCTGCAGGGTATCGTCAACCGCGACAGCGAACAGAAGATCTATGTGATGAACAGCCGTTGCAAGGACAACCACGGCGGCTGGAAGACCGGCCCGCACGACATGGCCCAGATGGGGCAGTTCTGGCTCGACCGTGTGCTGAAGGACATTCCGCAGGAGACCCTCACGCTCGATGCGACCAAGTCCAACCCCGGGTTCTCGGCGCTTGTCGAGCAGTATAAGAAGCATATCAAGGGCGTAGTCATCTATGACCCCGAACTGGTCGAGGCCACGATCGAGGCGGCGACTACGATCGCGGCACAGACCGACGCCCTGATCGTTTCACCCCGCCTTTACGAGGAGGTGAAGGGGTACGATTTTCCGGTGATCCGGGATCTGCGCGGGATGTTCAAGACCAACATCGAGTGTGTCGACTGGCTCGTGGAAAACTATTTCGAGACGGCCAACCGCGACGTGGCTTTCACCTGGTCGCACATGACCACCGATTTCCAGGAGAGCTGGGGCGCAGCCAACAAGGACTACGTGGTTGCCAACCGCCTGTTCACCTATTTCCTCGACATCCAGGATCATGACCAGTGCGCATATTACGAGAACATCGTCAAGAAATATCCCGCCGGCACCCAGATCATGGGCTGGACGGACGAATTGAAGGCCGACAAGCTCTTCGCCGAATACGGGTATTTCATGGTGCCGTTCATTTCGGTCGAGAACATGACCGTCATGTCTTCGTTCCCCTCGGTGCAGGGTACGCCCAGCGAACCCAAGGCGCTCAAGGCCGAGCCCAATACCGTTTATATCGCGATGCTCGTCTCCGACGGCGACAACCTGCTGCATACGATGATCTACATGCCCTACACGATCGAGGAGTCGGCCGCCTACGGTGACGTCCCCGTGACGTGGATCATCAACCCCGCCATCGTAGACCTCGCGCCGCGTGTTTTCACCTGGTACGAGCAGGTGATGAACGAAGGCGGCCAGGAGATGGGCGCCATGATGGGCGACGGCTCCCCGACGACCGACCGTTACAGCGGTTTCTCGTTCTATTGCTCGCTGACGCGGCATTACCTCAGGCAGGCCGGTATGCACACCCTCAAGCAGATGGTCGACGGCGAAGCCGTGGCCTGGAACGTACAGCCCTACTGCCTCGAAGGCGGTTATGCGGGCACCGACTGGCGCGGCATCGGTTCCGACGAATACCACATGGACAACGACTGTTTCCATATCGGTACGACCAATTCGCGTCCCGAATACCTGAACAAGGTGCTGGACAGCGCCCCGGTAGACGAACCGCTGTTCCTGTCGGTCATGATCGGCACGGCGAGCGAGGATGTGACCACCTATGCGTCCGAGCTCAAAAAGCAGATCGAGGCCCGCAACGACGGCCGGAAATACGTGTTCCTGAGGACTGCCGACCTGGCCGCTACGTACCGCGCCTATAAGGGTCTCCCCGTAGAATAATCGTACGGAATGCCGCGTGCATCGGTGTGCCCCGACGGGCACACCCTGTACGCTGACACCCCTGATTCCTGCGGCGGGTGTTTCCGACTGCACCCTGTAAAAAGCGTTGTAATATTCATAAATACCTAATTATAAACCACTTATTAACTTAACACCTAATTGGCCATAAACTGAAAAGATGTAAAACCTACCGATCCGCCGGGAACCGGGCGTTCCCGCGGGAAGCAAAGAAATGACAACCAACGAACTACATTAATGATTGATTAAAATTATGAAACAAAGCTTACTGAAATTAGCTTTTGCAGCAGTGATGTTGATGCTTGTCGCTCCGTTCGCAGGCAGTCAGGCTGTTGCACAGACGCACAATCTGACCGGAACCGTCGTCGACGCACAGGGGAATCCGGTTGCGGGTGCAGCCGTGGTGATCGACGGGACGACGAAGGGTACCTCGACGGGTTCCGACGGTTCCTTCGCACTGAACGGCGTTATGGCGAACCAGAGCCTCCTGGTGACATTCATCGGTTATGAACCCCAGACGGTTGCGATCGGCTCACAGACGAATATGAAGGTCGTGCTCAAGGAGGACAACCAGACGCTCGACGAAGTGGTCGTCATCGGTTACGGTGTCCAGAAGAAGAGGGACGTGACGGGTTCGATCACCTCGGTGAAGAGCGACGTGTTCGAATCGCGTTCGGTCGAGAACGCACAGCAGGCCCTGCAGGGAAAGGCCCCGGGCGTGCAGGTGCTCTCCTCTTCGGCCGCTCCGGGTTCGAGCCCCTCGATCCGTATCCGCGGTTTCAGCTCGAACAATTCGGGTGCTTCGGAGCCTTTGTATGTAGTGGACGGCCTGAAGGTGTCGGACATCTCCTACCTGGATCCTTCGTCCATCGAGTCGATGGAGATCCTCAAGGACGGTGCCTCGGCGGCCATCTACGGTGTCGAGGCCGGTAACGGTGTCGTGCTCATCACCACGAAGAAGGGTAAGAAGGGTGACGGCCGCATCTTCTACGATTTCACCTACGGCATCACCTCGCTGGCACGTAAGGCCGACCTGATGAATGCCGAGCAGTACGTGGCCTACCAGACGGCCGCCGGCAACAACCAGTCGCTGTCCGCGTGGGACGGCAAGACCGATACCGACTGGTTCGACGTGCTTTACGGCGACAACGGTTCGTTCCAGCGCCATACGGCCGGCATCGAAATGGCCAACGACAACGGTTCGGTTTACGCTTCGCTGTCGTATATGGACAACGACGGTATGTACTATGGCAACAAGGACTGGCTGAAGCGTGTCACCTTCCAGCTCAACGGCGACTACAAGGTCAAGAAATGGCTCACCTTCACGACCAACAATACGGTCGAAAGTTCGCGTTCGCAGAACAGCGGCGACGGCGTGAGCACGCTGGGTAACAGCAACCAGTTTATCAACCCTTACGGCATGGATCCGCTGCTGCCCGCTTTCTGGGACAAGGACAACCTGCCCGCATACATGACCGAGCTGATCGCACAACAGGGCGACGACATGTTCATGAAGAACGAAAAGGGAGATTACGTGGGCATCCCGTTCGCCGCCAAGGACGCAGTTAACCCGCTTACCCACTATTACAGCAACACGGGCGAGCATAAGAATTTCGCCCTGCGCGGTGCTTCGTCGCTGGTTTTCGCCCCCGTCGAGGGTCTTACCGTCACGTCGCGCGTGGGTTACCGGCTCGAATCGACCAATTACAGCTTCTACGGCGTGCCGACCTACTTTGCCGTGTCGTCGCGTACGAAGATGCAATTGGACGGGAAGACCACGATGAACCGCTTCTACATGTGGGAGAACTTCGCCAACTACAACCGTTCGTTCGGCAAGCACACGATCAACGCGATGGTCGGTATGTCCTACCAGTACGAGTGGAGCAACTTCACATCGGGTTCGACCAACGGCCTGACCGACAGCAGCAGCAATTTCCACCACCTTGACTTCGCTTCGACCGATGCCACCAAAGGCGTGGGCGGCAGAGTAGGCGAAATGTCCAGTATCAGCTATTTCGGCCGTATCGGCTATACGTTCGACAACCGTTACAACATCATGGTCAATTTCCGCGCCGACGCTTTCGACCGTTCCAAATTGTCGAAGGAAGCCCGGTGGGGTTATTTCCCCTCGGTGTCGGCCGGCTGGACGATTTCCAACGAGCGGTTCATGCGCGATATCGACCCTAAGATCATTTCGTTCCTGAAGCTCCGCGCTTCGTACGGTGTCAACGGTAATATCAGTGCGCTGGGCGCTTTCATGTACAGCTCGTCGATGAGCGTGGGCGATTATTACCCCATGAACGGCTCGCTGGTTTCCACCGTCTATCCTTCGGATGTGCTGGCCAACCCGGATCTGAAATGGGAGACGGCACGGCAGTTCGACGTCGGCGTCGACGCACGCTTCCTGAACAACAGGCTGACTTTCGGGATGGATTTCTACAACAAGAATACCGTCGACCAGATTCTTACATTGACGCCACCCCTTGCGACGGGTACCACGAGCATGGCGAAGAACATAGGCAAGGTGAACAACCACGGCTTCGAGTTCGAACTCGGCTGGCAGGATCAGGTCGGTGAGTTCACCTACGGCGTCAATGCCAACCTTGCCACCATCAGCAGCGAGGTCAAGGAGATGGAAGGTGCGCGTATCGTGAACGACCTGTCCGATTTCGTCTATTTCGACAAGGGACAGCCCATGTGGAGCTACTACGGTTACAAATACCTCGGTGTCAATCCCGAGGACGGCAGCGCCATCTATTACGACAAGGACAAGAGCGGCACGATCGACGACAAGGACAAGGTGTACCTGGGTTCGGCCATCCCCGACTTTACCTACGGCATCACCCTCAACGCCGCTTACAAGGGCTTCGACCTGACGGTATTCGGCAGCGGAAGCCACGGCGGCCTGCTGAGCCTCTACGGCGCCCGCCTGACGCCTTCGGCCAACAAGCCCTCCGAACTGTGGACGGATTCGTGGGACGTGAAGGGCGCCGGGGCCAAATACCCGCATCCCGATCCGATCGGCGATACCGCTTCCAGAAACTCGAGCATGTGGCTCAAGAGCGGTTCCTATTTCAAGATCAAGCAGATCCAGCTGGGTTACACGCTGCCTTCGTCCTTTACGAAGAAGATCGCCATTTCGCGCCTGCGCGTCTATGTTTCGCTCGACAACTTCTTCTGCATCACTCCCTACTGGGGTATGGATCCGGAAGCTGTCAGCGGTACGTCGGGCATCGGTATGGACAATGGCGACTACCCGACCCCGAAGACCCTGACATTCGGTGCAAACCTTTCGTTCTAACCTAAAAACATTATGACTATTATGAAAAAGCATATTTTGGCATTAGCCGGTCTGCTTGCCGGAGCGATGATGGCGACTTCGTGCTCCCAGGCGCGTCTCGACGAAGTGGAGCACCTCGGGGTCACCGAGGTGGACAAGACCTATGCGGAGGCGAACGATATGACGGCCCAACAGCTGATCGCGAACGTATACGTCACGGCCAAGTACCTAATGATGGGCGACTGGGGCGTACACTACATTGCAACCACCTCGGCCAAAACGGCCGAGTGCTGGCCGGGCGGTTCGGGCCCGAACGACGGTACCGAATACCACCGCATGTCGGCCATGATCGACGATTCGGAGAACAACGCCTACAAGGAGATGTATACCCGTTTCTACAAGATCATGTACAAATGCAACATGATCGTGGACAAACTCAACGACGGTTCCGCCGAGCGCAAGCGCGTGATCGCCGAGGCCAAGGCCTGGCGTGCATGGGCGATGATGCGCCTGACGCAGCTGTGGGGCTCGGCCCCGCTCGTGGATCACGTGCTGGACGGTATCAACTATTCGTTCTATCCCGGCAACTCGAACCCCGAGGACAACTGGAAATGGATCATGACGCAGTTCGACGAGGCTGCTGCCGTGCTTCCCTCGAAGAGCGGACTGGGCGGCCAGAAAGCCATCGGCGGCCGCTGGACGGCCGAAGCCTGCTACGCTTACAAGGGCCAGGGGTACATGTGGCAGAACGATTATGCCAACGCCAAGGTCGAACTGGCCAAGGTGATCAACTCGGGCAAATACGAACTCTGGGATAAGACCGCGACCATGGGCCCGTCGAGCTACGGCACGAACATGCAGCTGGCCAAGAGCCAGAACGAAAACTGGAGCGACGGCAGCGAGGAGTACGAATACCTGACGCTCTACCGTGCCGAGGCCGATTTCTGCGACGAGTTCCTGCTCGAGCTGGACATCGACGGCGACATGACGACGATCACGAGCACCGAGCCTTATTGGTTCCGCGCCTACATGAACTGGCGTAAGGACGAGGTCAACCTGCCGGGCAACACGACGACCGCCTCCGACGGCTGGGGCTTTATCAACCCGACCCGCACGTTCGGTTATGCATTTGCCAAGCACGACGGCAACAGCGTGCGCCGCCGTGCGGCCATCGCCACTTACAGCGAGGTGTACCACGACTTCCCCTACCTGAACAAGGACGTGCGCGGCGTCATGTCGAGCATGTTGTTCGAGAACGAGGGCTATTTCCGCATGAAATACTACGACTATGTGGACGACGTGGTTCCCGAGCGTTTCGCAAGCGGCCAGACCAACGGCAACCGGACGAACTTCCCGCTGATGCGCTATGCCGACGTGCTGCTGCTCTATGCCGAGGCTGTCTGCATGTCGGGCGAGGGTACGGCCAATATCTCGGGCCTGGAGGCGCTGAACAAGGTGCGCCGCCGTGCGGGCCTGACCGACGCCCCCGCGCTGGATATGGATAACGCCGAGTACGGCATCAAGGCCGAGCGCCGCTTCGAGCTGTGGCTGGAGGATTGCAGCCGCTATGTCGACCTGATCCGCTGGGGCGATTACAAGAAATTCATCACCGACACTTCGATCGACGGCGTGAGCGAGCATTGGGGTAACGAATGCGCATGGCTCGTCGGGCTCAAGGACGCGACCAAGCGTACGACCGATCCTACCGATTGGAGCAACTACGAAGTGCGCTACGACCCGCTGTCGACGCGCGGCACCTGGAGCGACCGCTTCTACCTGTGGCCGTTCCCCTATGCCGAAACGACGCAGAACCCGAACCTCGTCCAGAATACCGGTTGGTAAAAACCGGTTGTGAAGGCCGTCCCGGCCGGTTACCCGGGGCGGTATGATAATCCGGCGACGGCAGTGGATCGGTTCTGTTTCACTTCGCCGTCGCCGGGATTTTTTCCGGCCGGGCCGTCCGGATCGGCCTGCATCCGCAGGTTGCCGCCCTTCGTGTGTGGCCGGGAGGCCGGATGACCGGCGGCGTTGAAGCCGTGCGGGAGCGAATTATCTGTAAAAAAATGAAGGAATGAAAAAATATCTGTTGATCGCAGCGTCGCTGTTGCTGAGCCTTCCCCTGGCAGCCGCTGTGCAGAAAGTGTCGCTCAACAGCGACGGCCGGGTTGCCGCGTGGCAGCTCCGAGCACAGGACGAGGTGCCCGATGCGAAGGCCATGCTCGGGGCCGGTTACGATGCGTCCGGCTGGGTCGCCGCGGTCGTCCCGGGGGCGGCCTTCACGTCGTTCGTCGAGGCGGGGATCGAACCCGATCCCAACTTCGGCGACAATGCCTACAAGGTGGACAGGAGCAAGTACGACCGCAATTTCTGGTACAGGGCCGAGTTCGCGACCAAAGACCTGCCCGCCGGTGCGCGCCGCTGGATCTGCTTCGAGGGCGTGAACCGCGGGGCCGAAGTCTATCTCAACGGCGCGCGGCTGGGGTCGCTCGACGGGTTTATGGATCGCGGCATGTTCGAGGTCACGCACCTGCTGCGGCAGGATGCTGCGCCCAACGTGCTGGCCGTGCTGGTGCGCGTGCCGACGAACCCGATCGCCAACCATGCCAGCCCGACCTATATTTCCAGTGCGGGCTGGGACTGGATGCCCTACGTCCCCGGGCTGCTGGGCGGCATCACCGACGACGTGTATTTCACCACGTCGGGCGACGTGTCGCTCGTCGACCCGTGGGTGCGTACCAGGGTGCCTTCGCGCGAGCAGGGCGTCATTTCGCTGACCACCGAACTGAAGAACCACTCGCAGCAGGAGAAAACCGGGGTCGTGAGGGGCGTCATCCGCCCGGGCGACATTACCTTCGAGAAGCGATTTAAAATAGGGGCGGGCCAGCAGCGCACCGTGGGCGTCGACCCCCGCGAGTTCCCGCAGCTGACCGTCGACGACCCGGCCCTGTGGTGGCCCAACGGGTATGGCGACCAAAACCTCTATACGTGCGAGCTGACGTGCGAGGTCGACGGCGAGGTTTCCGACCGGCGGACGGTGACATTCGGCATCCGGGAGTATTCCTACGATTTCGTGAAGGGCGTGTTCCAGCTCTCGGTCAACGGCGAGCGCATCTACTGCAAGGGCGGTAACTGGGGCATGAGCGAGTATATGCTCCGCTGCCGGGGCGCCGAGTACGACCTCAAAATCCGCCTGCACCGCGAGATGAACTACAACATGATCCGCAACTGGATCGGTTCGACAACCGACGACGAGTTCTACGAGGCGTGCGACCGCTACGGCATCATGGTCTTCGACGATTTCTGGCTCAATTCGCATCCCAATCTGCCGGACGACGTGTTCGCCTTCAACCGCAACGCCGTGGAGAAAATCAAGCGGCTGCGCAACCATCCTTCGATCGCCGTCTGGTGCGGCGACAACGAGGGCGTGCCCCTGGCGCCGCTCAACGAGTGGCTGCGCGAGGATGTCAAGGCCTTCGACGGCGGCGACCGCTGG
>ENA-OPXH01001970-OPXH01001970.1-human-gut-metagenome-genome-assembly--contig:-NODE-1970-length-12451-cov-2.389803_pt1 | contig 12451 bp, 8 predicted proteins | sample MGYA00241521_ERZ502034 | MGnify/ENA primary metagenome ERZ502034 (study PRJEB25962, sample SAMEA2042103) | human gut metagenome | biome: human gut; feature: human-associated habitat; material: faeces... | reverse complement strand
GACGGGTACCGTAGCCCATTTCGTGGTGCCGTGGTTGTTTTCAGGGCATCCGGGGGATGACCGGTGATAAATAGTTTCTGCATATGGCAAAATTTTTTTCAGACCGTGAAATCCGCGCTGTGGCGGTATTCCTGCCGCTGGCGGGATTGCTTATAGGCGGCATCGTGCTCCTGCGTCCGAAGGCCGATCCCCAAGCAGCTTTTGTGGCCGGGATGGAGATGGAAGGGCGGGCCGATTCGGTTGACCTGCGGCCGTTCGACCCCAATACCGTGGACTACGACGGACTTCGGCGGCTGGGCTTGTCGAAGCACGAAGCCGTGAGCCTGCTGAAGTACCGCGCTGCGGGGAAGATCTTCCGTATCCCGGAGGATGTGACGCTTTGCTACGGCATCAGCGATTCGATCTACCGCCGCCTGGCTCCCTATATCCGTATCGGGCGCAAATATGCCATCGCGCCCCGGCAGTATCGTACGGGACGCGTCGTGCCCGAACCCATGCCGCCCACGCGCTTTCGCATCGACACCGTGGGGGCGCGTTACCTGCGGGCCATCGGGGCGTTGTCCAAGCGGCAGGCCGAGGCTTTCATCCGCTGGCGCGACCTGAGCGGGATCTACGACATGGAGGAGTTGCGCGCCTGCTATGTCGTGAGCGATTCGGTGGCTGCGGCGCTCGAACCCTATATTATCTTTCCCGAGCGCGGAGCTGCGCCGGTCGACGAACCCGTGGAGATCAATACGGCCGATTCCGCGACGCTGCGCGGTGTGGTGGGGATCGGAGCGCGGACGGTGGTGTCGATCATGAACTACCGCGCGAGGCTCGGCGGATTTGTCCGTTTGGAGCAACTCGCAGAGGTTCCGGGAGTCACGGAACGCAATTATGAGAAAATTTTGAAACAAATTTGCTGCGATAGTTGTGAAATTCGGAAAATTGATATTAACTTTGCAACCCCGAAAGTCCTTAGGCGGCATCCGTATATTCCGCCGCAGAAACTTCGGAAATTACTTAAAACAAGACAGTTGAAAGGAGGTTGGAGTACCGCTGAGGAGTTGGTTGAAGACAACATATTGACCCGCGAAGAGGCAGCACGGCTGGCTCCTTACCTGCGGTTCGGTACCCGAAGCGGGGCTGACGATACGGACAACGACACGACATGGGGCGAGGTATCAGGTGATGCGAACCCCGGAGGAATTTAAGTAAACGACGAAATTAAAAAAACAAAAAAAAGAATACTACTATGATTATCATGCCGGTAAAAGAGGGCGAAAACATCGAACGCGCCCTGAAGAAGTTCAAACGTAAATACGAGCGCACGGGCGTCCTGAAGGAACTCCGCCGCCGCCAGTATTTCACCAAGCCTTCGATCGCCAAGCGCGAGGCGATGCAGCACGCTGTTTACGTAGAGCACATGTACCGCGACGAGGATTAATCCCCGTTGGTACCCGTATCCATATGCCCCGGCTGAAATAGCCGGGGCTTTTTTGTCTCCCTCTTCAGCCCCCCCCCGGGCTTGCCAGGCCCTTCCATGCCTGCCGGCCTGTAAAATCTTCTTTCCCAACCTCCCCCAACTTTCCCCAACCTCTCCAACCTCTCCAACCTCCCCAACCTTTCCTATCCCTGCTCTACCTGCCTTTTCCCGGCTCCTTTTCCTTCCGGTATTTCCGCTATTTTTTTTGCAAAACTAAAAAATATAGTTAGAAAACTATTTAAAATAGTTGCAAATAAATTTTTTTTAGTTACCTTTGTTCCTGTAAGCCCGGCCGGCCGATCGGAGCAGGGCGGATAACAGAAACCAAGACCGGTATGATGGAAAAACTGACACGCAGGGAAGAGGAACTGATGCGCTGCTTCTGGGAGCACGGCCCGCTTTTCGTACGCGAGCTCGTGGCGCTCGCCACCGAACCCAAGCCCCATTTCAATACGCTTTCGACCATGGTGCGCGCACTCGAAGCCAAGGGGTATGTCGCCCACAATACCTTCGGAAGCACCTACCAGTATTACCCGGTGGTGACCGAGGAGGAATTTTCGCGCCGCACGCTGGGCGGGGTCATCAGTAAATATTTCGAGAACTCCTACCTCGGGGCCGTTTCCGCCCTGGTCGAGGAGGAAAAAATCTCGGTCGACGAACTGCGCGAGCTGATCGACCGTATCGAAACCCAAAACCGTCGTTAGCTATGTACACACTGATGATATACAGCCTGAAGGTCGGCGCCTGCCTGGCGGTGTTCTACCTTTTCTTCAAATTGCTGCTGAGCCGTGAGACCTTCCACCGCCTGAACCGGATCGTGGTGCTGGCGGCCATGGTGTTGTCGTTCGTGTTGCCGCTGTGTGTCATTACGGTCTACCGCGAACTCCCGGCCATGCCGGAACTCCCTGTGACGGAGGATGCGGGCTACGCCCCGTCCGCGGAGCCGGAATCCCAACCTTTCCCGTGGGATAAGGCGGCGACGGCCGCTTTCCTTGCGGGAGCCGCCGCTGCGTTGTTATGGACGCTCGGGTCGGTATGCGGCGTATTGCACATGATCCGCCGGGGGCACAGGGAGCGGCTGGGCGACGGCTCCGTGCTCGTACGCACCGACCAGCCGGTCATTCCGTTCAGCTGGTACCGCTATATCGTGATGTCGGAAAAGGATCTGGCCGAGAATGGCGAGGCGATCGTGCTGCATGAGAAGGCTCACCTGAGGCTGCGCCACTCGTTCGACCTGTTGGTGACCGACCTTGCGGGGTGCCTGCAATGGTTCAACCCTGCGATGTGGCTCCTGCGCCGTGAGTTGCGCGCCATCCATGAATACGAGGCCGACGAGGCGGTGCTGGACAGCGGCGTCGATGCCAGACAATACCAGTTATTATTAATAAGGAAAGCTGCCGGCGGGAGGTGGTACTCAGTCGCCAACAGCTTTAATCACAGTAAACTTAAAAACCGTATTACCATGATGTTACGTAAAAGATCGTCGCGGTGGGCAGGGGCCAGGGTGCTTTTCCTGCTGCCGTTGACGGGGCTTGCCCTCGGGGCGTTCGCCCGCACCGCCTATGTTTTTCCTGATGACAAAGGTAAAAAAGAAAATGTTTCGATCCGCATCGAAGGGACGAATTTTTACTCTTCGGACGGAAAATCCGGCAAGCCGCTTTTCGTGGTCGACGGCCTCGAAGTGGAGTCGATAGAGTCGCTGTCGCCCGACCGGATCGCTTCCATAACGGTGCTCAAGGACGCTTCGGCAGAGGCCCTGTACGGCGAGAAAGGCAAGAACGGCGTAGTGGTCGTTTCGACGAAGGATGCCGCCGGCGGTGCGCAGGATTATTCGGTCGACGTCGAGGACGGCTCTGCCAAGGTCGTGGTGCGTGGTTCCGGGAAGATGTCGGATGTCAGAGTGATCGGCAGCTCGACGGTGCCCCGGGATAAGGCTGGGATGGACGCCGGTGCGAAAACCCATGGCAGTGTCGTGTCCGTTACCGGCAGCGACGGGAAGAAGACTGTCGTCAGCCAGAGCCGGGTGACCGTCATAAAGGCGCAACCGGACGCGGTGCAGGTTGACGGATTGTCGCCGAGGCACGCGACCCAGGCTGCGGAAGCCGGGCTCAAAGCCGCAGAGGAAGGGATGAAGGCCGCCCGTGCCGGACTGGAGGCTGCCCGCGAATATATGTCGGGCGAGGAGTGGAAAAAGGCACAGGCCGAACTCGACAGGGCACAGAAGGAGCTCTCTTCGGCACGCAAGCTGTCTGCCGCGCAACTCGCAGCCGTCCGCGAGCAGGAGGAGGCCGTGCGCAAGTATATGGCCAGCGACGAGTGGAAAGAGGCGCAGAAGCAGATTCAGCAGGCGCAGGAGCATTTGGCCGACCCCCGGGTACAGGCGGCCCTGGCGAAAGCTGCCGAGGCCGGGTCGACGGCAGCCGGCGTCGAGGCCCGTCGCAAGGTCGCCGAACATATGGGACAGACGGAGGATGCCGGTACGCTGAAGAGCAGCACGATCGTGATCCGCGGATCGGGCACGGCGCCGTTTGAAAAGGGAAAGGAACCTCTTCTCGTGATCGACGGCAAGGTGTATAAGGATACCAAGAAATTGGAGGGGCTGGATCCCGGCCGGATCGAGAACATGTCCATACTCAAAGATGCCTCGGCGGTCGAGAAATACGGCAGGAAAGCCCGCAACGGTGTCATCGAGATTAAGACCAAGAAAAAATAATCAGGCCATAAGTATATATAAAAAGTTCGTGCCCGGGACGGTTCTGCCGCCCGGGTTTTTTCGTCGGCCATGCGATACGGGCGTGAAACTTGCAGAATTAGGAGGGAAAAAGTTATCTTTGCATGTAAAATACAAAACAGAAGCTATGAAACGCCTGCTATTTTTTCTTACGGTCGCAATGTTCGTTTCATGCGGCCGGACATTCGAGCAGCGCACGGCCAAATATGCCGAGGTCGGATCCGTGAACGATAACCGTGCTGCGGTGCTCGATATCAACGAAGGGGTCGGCCGTTGGGGGTATGTCGACGGGACGGGACGGCTGGTCATCGAATGCCGTTATGCCGATGCCCGGAGTTTCGACGACGGACTGGCCGCCGTGCAGGAGCCCGAAGGGCTGTGGGGCTATATAGATACCGCAGGCCGGGCGGTCGTGGCTCCGCAATTTACGGTGGCCGGGGCGTTCGACGACGGCATGGCCTGGGTGCAGGCCGGCGAGCTCTGGGGACGTATCGACAAAACGGGGAAAACCATCATCCCCTGCCTTTATTCCGAGATCGGCGAACCCGACGAACGGGGCTGGATGCGTGTCCTGCGCGACGGTAAATGGGGCATCCTGCGCCAAGACGGCGAGGTGATAGTCCCTTGTGCCTATAACCTGATCGGCGAGCCGAACGCCTACGGGCTGATCCCCGTGACGAGCGACGGCAAACATGGCTTCCTCGGTGCTGACGGGCGTGAGGTGCTGCCTTGTTTCTTCTCTTATATTTCCGATTTCAAGGATGGCTATGCCCGGACGAACTACGGCGGCAGCATGGTGCTGCGCGACGAGCCCTACGGCGGCCAGTGGGGACTTATCGACACGCTGGGGCACGAGACGATCCCGTGCCGCTATTACTACCTCGACACCCCGGGCGAGGGGCTCGCAGCGTTCAGGCTGGAGCAGTTCGGCAATTACGGGTATGTCGATGTCAAGGGGAATGTGGCTATTTCGCCCCGTTTCTCCGTGGCGCGGCCCTTCTCGGGCGGGGTGGCCGTGGTGAGCTACAACAATGTCAATTTCGGGCTCGTCGACCGCAACGGCGGTGAGGTCAGCTCGTTCCGCTATAAACGCATCGGCAGGTTCAACGACGGGCTGGCGCCTTTCAATACCGACCTCTACGGCATGAATTTCCAAGGTATGGAGCCTCGTTGCGGCTATATCGACACCGAGGGGCGTGAAGTGATCCCCGCCAAGTGGGACGATGCCGCCGAGTTCAGCGAGATGCGTGCCGCCGTGATGCGTTTCGGCACCAATTCCGAAGATTTCTACGATGCCCGCTGGGGTTATATCGCCACGAACGGCCAGTTGGTCGTGCCGCTCAAGTATCACGAGGCCTATCCGTTCAGCTGCGGGTTGGCGCGCGTCTTCGTCAAGGGGCTCGGGTACGGGTATATCGACCGGCAGGGGAACGAAGTCGTCCCCTGCAAGTACCAGGAGGCCGAAGATTTCCACGATTTCAGGACAAAGGTCAAACAATATGACCGGGTGCTGACGATCGACGAGACGGGACAGATCGTCGAGCAGTGACGCTCCCCGGGCGGGGAATGGCGAAAACGGGGGCCGTGGCCTCCGTTTTTTCATGCCTGCGGCTTTCGCTTGCGGGTCTGTTGCGGCGCGTTGCGCTTACTTGAACCCTACGATCTCAGGGCGGGTGGGGCGGTAGCGGTACTGTTCGACGCGTGTGGCGTTGGACAGGCGGAAATATTCGCTCTCGACCAGCCCGCGTTTGCCGAATGCGATTCCCAGGCGGATCTGCACCGTGTTGAATACGAGCCGCTCGTTCCTGAGCCGTACACCCAGCCCGAACGAGGTGAAAAAATCGTTCTTGAAGATATTGGGCGAATAGCCTATCAGCCCGAAGTCCGCGAATCCGAAAACCGCGATGCGGAACCCGAGGGGCTGGTAGGGGGTGAAGACCACCGTTTCCGTGTTGAGGATCATGCGGTTGGTTCCGGTGACGTACTCTTTGAGCGCCTGCAACCCGTTGTCGTGGGTGAAGCGGATCATTTCGTCGCTGCCTTCGCCCCGGTTCCAGCCTTGCGTGTAGTTGAACGCCAGGAACTGGCGGATGCGGCTGCGCCGGAACAGAAACAGGTTCGAGAACCACTTCAGGTCTACGTCGACGGCACTGTGGCGCCACATGCCGCTTTTGAGGTCGATGTAGCTTCCCAGCGTAAAGCCGCCCATGATGTAGCCCATCCCCCGGAAGCCGCCTGTCTGGTAAGACATGCCGAGGTACATCTCGTCGTTGAACTCGCCCCACGAATAGCCGCTCACCAGCTCGGCTTTGTAACCCGTCGCCAGATACTCGCGGGTACCGAACCCGTAAACCATGTTCGCCGTGTAGAATTTTTCCCGGTAGAGGCCGCCGCCGAAGAGCATGGCGTCGTAATCGTGCAGTGCCGGGTTATAGTCGGCCGTGACGGGCGGGCGGCGGCTGAACCGGGCATAGCTGTAACGGCCCGTCAGGAAGACGCCCGAGTTTATGGAGCGGATGTAGCGCGATTTGCCGCCCCATACGTCGAGGTTGCGGACTTTCACGAGCAGCGAGGTGTCGAGGTCGACCATGTAGCGCTTCGATTTTATGTCGCTGTACGTGAGGCCTATCTCGTAGTCCGTCGGCCGGATGAACTCCTTGCGCAGCCCGAGGTTCAGCTCCGAGTTGTAGAAGTCCCGGCCTGCCGAGAAGTCGGCCGTGTAGAATGTCCCCAGCACGTTGGGTATTTTGTATTCCACGATGTTGCCGCCGTAGGAGAAATCCCTGCGGCTGAAATTGGTCTTGAATTTCAGGGTGTTGCCCGTGCCGAAAATGTTGGCGTCCGAAAGCCCGACCATGGTGCGCCCTTCGCCGTGTATGCCTGCGTCGATGCTGATCGTCCAGCTGTCGCGCGTGCGGATGACCATATTCACACGGGTCGAATCGAGCGAGTCGGGTACGACGATCACCTCGGTATCGGAGATGTAGGGGCGCGAGCGCAGCAGTTGCTTGTTGCGCACGACCAGCTGGGGATCGAACTTGTCGCCTGGCTTGAACAGCAGGTCGCGCCGGATAACCCGTTCGCGGGTCAGCATGTGGGTCTTGTTGCCTGCGCGCTCGAACCAGTTGCCGCACGAGTCGAACGGCATCATGCGCTCGATGGTGATGTCGCCTACGGTTTTCCCGGCATAAGGTTCCAGCAACCTGCTTTCGTCCAATACGCGCCCGTTCATCGTCGTATCGAGTACGGGTTTGACGAAGAGCATCCTGTAAAGCATGCGCGGGACTGCGCGGCGGTTGGTTTTGGATTGTATGCTGTCGTAGAGGCGCTGGTTGCGCTCCGAGGTCGCCGTGTTCAGGCTGTCGGGGGAGAACCCGCCGGGGGAGACCCTGTCCGGCGACCGCACGCCGGGGCCGACCGTGCGGGCGAAACAGACGCTTTGCGCAGCGAGGAGGGTCAGCACGAGTATGCAAATCCGGCGATACATATCTTCAAAGATAACGTATTTTTTGATGAAAAAGTGCGCTGGAACCCGCTAAAATGCAGTCTCACGCTGGCAGGAGTTACTCCCGGCGAAAAACCGAACGGTGCCGGGTACCGGTATGCCCTGCCGTTGAGACTGACAATGCACCTGTTAAGGCAGCTGTCATTGCGGCTGTTGTGAAGACCGTCGATCCTGCAGCCGTTGCGGCTGACATAGCGGCTGCCTGTCGGCGGGCATGTGCCGGAACAGACGACCGGGCCCGAATAAAAAAGACGACTGAGAAAGTCGTCTTTTTTCTGCCATGCCCGGTTTGCAGGATTACCTGCGCCCCTCTTTGGCTTCGATGCACTCGGTGGCGTGCGGCACTTTCATCAGCCGCTCCTTAGGGATGAGCTTGCCAGTGGTCTTGCAGATGCCGTAGGTCTTATTTTCGATGCGCACGAGAGCCATCTCCAGGTTCCGTATGAATTTCATCTGGTGTGCCGCCAGACGTCCGCTCTCCTCTTTCGAGAGGGTCGCTGCGCCCTCTTCGAGGACTTTGAACGTCGGGGACGTATCCTCCGTGTCGTTATCAGCCGTGTGGGTGATCGTGGCGCGCAGCAGCTCATAGTCCGCGCGCGCATTCTCAAGCTTTTTCAGGATGAGCTGCTTGAACTCTTCGAGTTCGGCGTCGCTGTATCTGGTTCTTTCGTCTGCCATAGTCGTCTTTTCCTTGTTGGTTTTATGTAAAATTAAACAATTTTTCCGTAAACACCAAATTTTATATCGTTATCTACGATATCGTCCGGACGCACCCTTTATATCGTTCTCAGCAAGACGCATTTGCCGTTTCCCGAAGCGGATTTGCCGCCTTAGCCGCCCGTCAGATACGTGTCACGGCTATCCGGATCGGCTCGTCGTCGACATCCGAATCCACGACCACGCCTCCCTCGGGCCGTGCGGCCGCTTTCACCTCGACGGCGAGCGTCTGCGATGCGATATATCCGGCATATTTGGCGATCGCGCCGGCCACGAACTCCTTCTGTTCGATCTCGACGCGGATCTTGTCCGTCACCTCGAATCCAGAGTCCTTACGGATATTTTGGATGCGGTTTATCAACTCGCGTGCCACGCCTTCCGCCCGGAGCTCTTCCGTCAGCGTAATGTCCAGCGCTACGGTAAGTTTGCCTTCCGATGCTACCAGCCATCCCGGCATGTCCTCCGAGGTGATCTCGAAATCGGCCGGAGTCACGGTGATTTTTTCATCCCCCAGGTCGAGTACGGTCTGGGCCGCGGCTTCGATCTGGGCGATACGCTCCTGCGAGAACTCCGCCGTCATGGCGGCGATCTGCTTCATGTATTTGCCGTAGCGCGGGCCCAGCGTCTTGAAGTTGGGCTTGATGCGCTTGGTGATGATGCCCGTGGTGTCCTCGATCAGTTCGACCTGCTTGACGTTCACCTCGTTCATGATGAGGTTCTTCACGGCCGAAATATGCTGAGCCATGGCCGGGTCGAGCACCGGGATGAGGATTCTGGTGAGCGGCTGGCGCACCTTGATCGACACCTTGCGACGCAGGGCGAGCACCATCGACGATACGCGCTGTGCCAGGGACATCATCTCCTCCAGGTCGGCGTCGATCAGCTTTTCGTCGGCCTTCGGGAAGGTCGAGAGGTGTACCGACTCGTCCGCGTGGCGGCCGCTGACGGCATTCAGGTCGCGGAAGATGCGGTCGGAGATGAAGGGTGCGAACGGTGCCGCGAGCATCGAAACGGTCTCCAGGCAGGTGTAGAGCGTCTGGTAGGCCGCCAGTTTGTCCTCGTTCATACCGCCGCCCCAGAAGCGCTTGCGGTTCAGGCGCACGTACCAGTTCGAGAGGTTTTCGCCCACGAACTCCTGGATGGCGCGTGCCGCCGGGGTCGGGTCATAATCCTCGAGCGAGCGGGTTACCTCCTTGACGAGCGTATTGAGCAGCGAAATGATCCACCGGTCGATCTCCGGTCGCTTCTCCACGGGGACTTCCGGCTCCTTGCCCGTAAATCCGTCCACATTGGCGTAGAGCGCGAAGAACGAGTAGGTGTTATAGAGCGTCCCGAAGAACTTGCGGCGTACTTCGTCCACGCCGTCCTTGTCGAACTTGAGGTTGTCCCACGGCTGCGAGTTGGAGATCATGTACCAGCGCGTGGCGTCGGCCCCGTAGGTTGCGAGTACCTCGAACGGGTCGACGCCGTTGCCCAGGCGCTTCGACATCTTGTTGCCGTTCTTGTCCAACACCAGCCCGTTCGAAATGATGTTCCTGAAGGCTACCGAGTCGAAGAGCATCGAGGCGATGGCATGCAGCGTGAAGAACCAGCCGCGCGTCTGGTCGACGCCTTCGGCGATGAAATCGGCCGGGTAGACCGACTTGAAATACTCGCCGTCGTTCTCGAACGGATAGTGCAGCTGCGCGTACGGCATGGCACCCGAGTCGAACCACACGTCGATCAGGTCGCTTTCGCGCTTCATCGGCTCGCCTTTCGACGACACGAGTACGATATTGTCCACATAGGGACGGTGCAGGTCGATATTGCGGGTCGAGTAGTTCTCCTTCGACATGTCGCCGACCTTGAAGTTCTTGAAGGGGTTCTCCTTCATGAAGCCTGCGGCAATCGACTTTTCGATCTCGCCCATCAGCTCCCCGATCGAACCGATGCACTTCAGTTCCGAGTAATCCTCCGTAGCCCATACCGGCAGCGGAGTGCCCCAGAAGCGCGAGCGCGAAAGGTTCCAGTCCACCAGCCCTTCGAGCCATTTGCCGAAACGGCCCGTCCCGGTCGATTCGGGTTTCCAGCGGATCGTCTTGTTCAGCTCGATCATCCGCTCGCGCAGCGCCGTGGTGCGGATGAACCACGAATCGAGCGGGTAGTAGAGCACCGGCTTGTCCGTACGCCAGCAGTGGGGGTAGGAGTGGGTATGCTTTTCGATCTTGAATGCCTTGTTCTGGGCTTTCAGCATCACGGCCAGGTCGATGTCGAGCGTCGTCTCGGCATCGCAGGCGATCTCCGGGTCGTAGGCGTTCTTGACGTAGCGGCCCGCATACTCCTTGTATTTTTCGACGTCGACGTTCTGCTCGACGAATGCCGGGTCGAGGTCTTCGAGCCTGAAGAACCTGCCCTGTTTGTCGACCATCGGCTGGTTTTTGCCGGCCTTGTCTACCATGAACAGGGGGGCGATGCCCGCGATGCGTGCCACGCGGTCGTCGTCGGCGCCGAACGTCGGTGCGATGTGCACGATGCCCGTACCGTCCGACGTAGTCACATAGTCGCCTATGATCACGCGGAACGCGTCGCCCATCGGCTTTACCCAGGGGATCAGCTGCTCGTAACGGATGCCCTCCAGTTCGGGCCCCATCCAGCTTTCTCCCGTGATCTGGTAGGTTCCCTCCATCTTCTTGGTGAAGTACGATGCGACGAGGTCTTTGGCGAGGATGACCGTCTGCGGCTCTTCGGTGTAGGGGTTGCGGCACTTGACCTTGACGTATTCGATCGCGGGGCCTACGGCCAGCGCGGTGTTCGAAGGCAAGGTCCACGGCGTGGTCGTCCATGCCAGGAAATAGAGCGTCCCCTCGACATCGCCGAAGAGCTTTTCGCTTTTCGCGTCGCGGATGATCCTGAACTGCGACGTGCATGTCGTATCCTTCACGTCGCGGTAGCAGCCCGGCTGGTTCAGCTCGTGCGTCGAAAGCCCCGTGCCCGCCGCCGGCGAGTAGGGCTGGATCGTATAGCCCTTATAGAGCAGCCCCTTGTCGAAAAGCTGTTTGAGCAGCCACCACAGGGTCTCGATGTATTTGTTGTCGTAGGTGATGTACGGATCGTCCATGTTGACCCAGTACCCCATCTTGCGGGTCAGGTCTTCCCATGCCCCCGTGAACTCCATGACGGCCTCGCGGCAGGTGCGGTTGTACTCCTCGATCGAAATCTTCCTGCCGATGTCTTCCTTGGTGATGCCGAGCTTCTTTTCGACGCCCAGCTCCACGGGAAGCCCGTGCGTGTCCCAGCCTGCCTTGCGGTGCACGAGATACCCTTGCTGTGTCTTGTAGCGGCAAAAGACGTCCTTGATCGTGCGGGCCATGACATGGTGGATGCCGGGCATCCCGTTGGCCGACGGGGGGCCTTCGTAGAATACGAACGCGGGGTGCCCCTCGCGCGTGGTGATGCTCTTGTGGAATGTGTCGCGGGCGTCCCATTCGCCGAGCACGTCGGCGGCTATCTGGGCCAGGTTGAGGCCTTTATACTCATTGAATTTCATGGTATATGTGTTTTTTATTTCGTTCGGGGTCGTACGCCGGCATGGCCGGAAGTGCCGGAAAGACTACTCTTTTTCCGACAACTTGCAAAGATATAAAAAAGATTTGAAAAGCACGCAAAATTGCGCCCATTCCGTCCGTGGCGGCATCTGCCCGGCGCGGGCTATTCCCCGGCCGGGATTTCGACCCAGAAGCACGACCCCGCGCCGACGGCGGAATCGACGCCGATACGGCCGCCGAGCTGTTCGGCGATGTTCTTGCAGATCGGCAGCCCGAGCCCGGTGCCCTGCGTGAAGGTGTCGACCTTGTAAAACCGGTCGAAAATCTTGGCGCGCTCCTCCTCGGGGATGCCGATGCCCGTATCGCGGACGTAGAACCGCACCCATCCCGGGCGTTGCGAGAACCCGATCGTTATCGAACCTTTTGTCGTGAATTTCACGGCATTGCGCATGAAGTTGCCGAGTATCTGGTGCAGCCCCTGCCTGTAACCCTCGAGCGGGAGCCGGGGC
>ENA-OPXH01001965-OPXH01001965.1-human-gut-metagenome-genome-assembly--contig:-NODE-1965-length-12474-cov-3.109751_pt1 | contig 12474 bp, 10 predicted proteins | sample MGYA00241521_ERZ502034 | MGnify/ENA primary metagenome ERZ502034 (study PRJEB25962, sample SAMEA2042103) | human gut metagenome | biome: human gut; feature: human-associated habitat; material: faeces... | reverse complement strand
AAAGCCGAAGAAGCTGGGACAGACTGTCATGGTTGTCATTGTCGCACTGGCAGTGCTGCATGGACTGCATATCTGGTAGAGAATTCCTGCAAAGCCAGGTGGAATCGTGAAAGAATATATGAGAGATTGAACATTAAGTGAGGGAAAAGACATGGCTGTGACATATATCACTCGTGATGGAACGAAAATAGACGGAACGACTGGACAGGATCACCTGTTAGAAGTTATTTATGGTCATGCGCTGACCAGAATGCTGCTCCGCCCATTTTTGTCTCCGGCAGTTTCTGATATTTGTGGAAAGTTTTTAAGTACAAGACTTTCTAGGAGGATAATCCCTTCCTTTGTAAAAAAGAATCACATTGATCTTGGCATTTATGAAAAGCAGGAATTTGATTCCTATAATGCATTTTTTACAAGGAAGATCAAGGCGGAGCAAAGACCGATCAATGAACAGAAAAATATTCTGATCAGCCCAAGCGACGGAAAAGTCACTGCATATCCAATCACGCAGAAAGGGAGATTCTGGATCAAACACACACAGTACTCGGCAGCGCAGCTTTTAAAAGATGAGCGTTTGGCAGAACGTTATATGGGCGGCTGGATTTATGTGATCCGTCTGACAGTGGATGATTATCACCGGTACTGCTATGTGGCAGATGGACGAAAGTCAAGACAGCGGAAGATTCGCGGCGTACTTCATACAGTGAACCCAGTGGCAAATGATTATTATCCAATTTACAAAATGAATTCGAGGGAATACTGTCTTCTAAAGACAAAGGAGCTAGGAACAATCCTTCTTATGGAAGTAGGAGCTTTGATGGTTGGAAAAATCAATAATCATGAAGAAGATTCTGCTCAGGTAAAACGTGGTGACGAAAAAGGAATGTTCGAATTCGGTGGTTCTACGATTGTGGTGATGACAGAGCCTGGCATGGCAGAACCGGACAAGGATATTATCCACAATACAAAAGCACAGGCAGAGACATTGGTAAAAATGGGCGAGCCTATTGGTTGTAAATATGAATAATTCCGGGCGTTAAAAAAATGTAATCTTATGTTGACATTATAAAAAATGAGTGTTATATTACAAGTAGAACAAAAGAGAGTTCTGAAGTAATCGAGAAATTATGTTTTATGGCAGATATGATTACCCCACAGGTAAATTCCTGTGGGGTAATTTAAGATATCAGAGGGTATCAGAATACAATCTGCAGACATTCTTGAATATGAAAAACAGCAAACTAAGGGAGGAACAGATTATGTCAGCAAAAAGAGATTATTATGAAGTCCTAGGAGTTAGCCGGGATGCAGACAAGAACACAATAAAAAAGGCATATCGGAAACTGGCAAAAAAATACCACCCGGATACAAATCAGGGAAATGCACAGGCGGCAGAGCGCTTCAAGGAAGCAACAGAAGCCTACAATATATTAAGTGACCCGGAAAAGAAAAAAATGTACGACCAGTTTGGTCATGCTGCATTCGATGGAAGCGGTGCAGCAGGTGGTGCTTATGGTGGCGCTTATAGCAGAAATGGAGGCGGTACTTACCAGTATGCAGGACCGGACGGTACATTCCATGAATATCATTTTGAAGGAAATGGCGATATGGACGATTTCCTGAAGAACATTTTTGGAGGAAGCTTTGGTGGCTTTGGCGGCGCTACAAGAAGTTCTTCGAAAGGATCAAGGAGTGGCTTTAGTGGAAGTGGCTTTGGCGAAAGTGGATCGTATGCAAATTACAGCCAGGACGGAGCAGATGTTACAGCAGAAATTACAGTAGGATTTGACGAAGCTGCCTTTGGTTGTGAGAAAGTCATACATTTGACAGAAAATAATGGAAAAGCAGTAGGCAAAGCATTGAAGGTAAAGATTCCGGCCGGCATTGATACGGGTAAGAGTATTCGGCTTCGCGGAAAAGGAAATCCGGGAATCAATGGCGGAAAAGCAGGAGATCTTCTTCTGAAAGTGAAAGTCGCATCAAAACCAGGATATGAACGGAAGGGCATGGATGTTTACACAACAGTCAGAGTTCCATTCACAACAGCAGTACTTGGCGGTGAGGCGAAGGTTGAGACACTTCACGGAAATGTATTGTGTAAGATTAATCCGGGAACTCAGTCCGGAACAAAGATTCGTTTGAGAGGCAAAGGAATTGTTTCTATGAAAGATAAGAATCAGCATGGAGATCAATATGTGACGGTCCAGATTGATGTGCCGGGAAATTTGAGTGAAGAAGCAAAAAGAAAATTAAGAGAATTCGAAGTAGCATGTAAGAAAGGACAACAAGGTGTAGCATAATAATAAAAGAATAGATTTATAATATAGATTTACAGGATAAACCTAAACCTACAGTTTAACGAATTACTGTGTTCGTGTATTGACGCTTTCTTAAGAAAAGCTTATAATGAACAAGGATATTGCCTGCGTAGATATTGCTTGCTTAGATATTGCTTGCTTAGATATTGCTTGCTTTGAATCTATGCTTTAAGCATAGATAATATAAGGAAAGCAGGCAGATTATAAAGACATGTAATTGTATATGGATACAGATTATGTAAAATATATGCTAAGGAGAACAAAAAATGAAGAAAATTATCTTAACCGGTGACAGACCAACAGGACGTCTTCATGTGGGACATTATGTAGGATCACTGCAGGAGCGTGTGAAATTGCAGAATTCCGGTGATTATGATGAAATCTATATTATGATTGCAGATGCTCAGGCATTGACAGACAATGCGGAACATCCAGAGAAAGTAAGACAGAATATTATGAATGTGGCACTGGATTATCTTGCTTGCGGAATCGACCCGGCAAAATCTAATATTTTCATTCAGTCTATGGTTCCGGAACTGACAGAGCTTACATTTTATTATATGAATCTGGTTACAGTGTCCAGGGTACAGAGGAACCCTACAGTAAAAGCCGAGATTCAGCAGAGAAATTTTGAGGCAAGCATTCCGGTCGGATTTTTCTGCTATCCGATCAGTCAGGCAGCAGATATCACGGCGTTTCGTGCAACAACTGTACCGGTAGGAGAGGATCAGCTGCCGATGTTGGAGCAGTGTAAAGAAATCGTACACAAATTCAACAGCGTGTATGGTGAGACACTGACAGAGCCAGATATTATTCTTCCATCTAACAAAGCATGCCTGAGACTGCCGGGAATCGACGGTAAGGCAAAGATGAGTAAATCACTTGGAAATTGTATTTACCTGTCAGATGAAGCAGAAGACATTAAGAAAAAAGTTATGTCCATGTTCACAGATCCGAATCACTTAAGAGTCGAAGATCCAGGGCAGGTAGAAGGCAACCCGGTATTCATTTATCTTGATGCATTCTGCAAGCAGGATTATGTAGACGAATTTCTTCCAGATTATGCAAACCTGGAGGAACTGAAAGAACATTACAAACGCGGTGGACTTGGAGATGTAAAAGTAAAAAAATTCCTGAACAATGTAATGCAGGCAGAACTTGCACCAATCCGCGAGAGAAGAAAATCATGGGAGAAGAGACTTCCGGATGTATACGACATTCTCAAAGAAGGAAGCAAGGTTGCAGAGGCAAAAGCTGCAGAAACACTTCGAGATGTAAAAAATTCTATGAAGATAAACTATTTTGAAGATCCAGACTTTTTGAAATAATTGGAATTGTTTTGACGATTACAAAAAGGGACAGGTTAAAGTTTAATTGGGGACGGGGTTTTTTTGAAAAAACCCCGTCCCCAATTATATATTTTCAAAATTGTATATATAATATTACTAGCGATTTTGGGTAGAAAGAGGTTTTTAAATGCATACGTTAAAGAGATTTATTCAATATTATGCGCCGTACAAAGCTGTTTTTTTCTTAGATCTTGTCTGTGCAGCGATAATCAGTCTGGTGGATCTGGCTTTTCCTCAGATTTTACGGACACTTACGAGGACGTTGTTTGTGGAAAATGCGTCTTCAATTATGCGTAATCTTGTACCGATTGGGATTGTGTTGTTCTTGATTTATGTTCTTCAGGCATGTTGTAAATATTATGTCAGCTATCAGGGGCATATGATGGGAGCGCACATGGAGCGCGATATGCGCCAACAATTATTTGATCATTATGAAAAATTATCGTTTTCTTATTATGATCAGAACAATTCCGGACAGATGATGAGTAAACTGGTATCGGATCTGTTTGATATTGCGGAGTTTGCGCATCACGGACCGGAGAATTTATTTATCTCGCTGATTAAAATTATCGGCTCTTTTGTATTTTTATTCCTGATTAATTGGAAGCTTGCGATCCCGCTTCTTGTAATGGTTGTATTTATGATTTTCTTTTCGGGCAGCCAGAACCGGAAGATGCAGACAACATTTATGGATAACAGGCAGAAAATCGGGAATGTGAATTCCAGTTTGCAGGATACGCTTGCCGGAATCCGTGTCGTACAGTCTTTTGCAAATGAAGAGATTGAGCGGGAGAAGTTCATGGAGAGCAATCATGGATTTCTTTTATCTAAGAAAGCGAACTATCAGTGTATGGGAAGCTTTATGAGTGGAAATCTGTTCTTTCAGGGCATGATGTATCTGATTACGCTTGTATTTGGAGGCTGGCTCATAGCCCATGGTCAGATGGAAGTAGCTGATCTTGCTATGTATGCGCTTTATATCGGAATCTTTATCAGTCCGATTCAGATTCTTGTGGAGCTGACTGAGATGATGCAGAAAGGTCTGTCCGGATTTCGGAGATTTCTGGACGTGGTCGAGACAGAGCCTGAGATTACGAACGCACCGGATGCAGAGCTGCTTGATGACGTGAAGGGAGATGTGAATTATGAAAATGTTTTCTTTCATTATAGTGATGATGACACGCCGGTTCTGGAAAATGTATCGTTCCATATTCCGGCTGGAAAATCAATTGCGTTGGTTGGTCCTTCTGGAAGTGGCAAGACAACAATTTGTTCCCTGCTTCCAAGATTTTACGATGTAACAGGTGGAAAGATTACGGTTGACGGAAAAGATGTGAGAAAGCTGACCCTTGAGAGTCTGCGTAATCAGATCGGTCTTGTGCAGCAGGATGTTTATCTTTTCTGTGGAAGTATCCGTGAAAATATTGCATATGGTAAGCCTGACGCTACGATGGAAGAGATTGAAGATGCGGCAAAGAAAGCCAATATCCATGACTTTATTATGGAACTTCCGGATGGATATGAAACATTTGTCGGAGAAAGAGGAACCCGGCTTTCCGGTGGACAGAAGCAGAGAATTTCTATTGCCAGAGTTTTCCTTAAGAATCCGCCAATCCTGATTCTGGATGAGGCGACCAGTGCATTGGACAATGAAAGTGAACGTTGGATCCAGCAGAGTCTTGAAGAGTTGGCAAAGAATCGTACAACCATTACAATTGCACATCGTTTGTCCACAATCCGTAATGCAGATGAGATTCTGGTCGTTGCTGACAATGGAATAGCAGAGCGTGGAACACACGATGAGTTAATCGCACGTGGTGGTATTTATGCACATTATTATGAAATGTCATAGTTTTTACAAAATGTAGATAAAATTGGCACATAGATTTAGATAATATGGAAATTGATGTGTCACTTAGAAAATGTTATTATAATAACAATCTTTATGATTTAAAGTATTTAGAGAATGAGGTACGTACTATGAGTTCATTAGATAAACAGATAGATTTTACGGAAAACTCATGCAAGGATTTTATTGATGTCCTTGCAAGCAGTGCCCCGATTCCGGGAGGCGGCGGAGCGTCTGCTTTAGTTGGAGCAATCGGAGTGGCACTCGGCAATATGGTGGGAAGTCTTACTGTCGGTAAGAAGCGTTATGCAGATGTAGAAGAAGATATTATCCGTTGTAAAAAAGAAGCAGATGAAATTACAAAGCGGCTTCTTGAACTTGTGGCAAAAGATGCCGAGGTCTTTGAACCATTAAGTAAAGCGTACAGTCTGCCAAAGAGTACGCCGGAAGAACTTGCAAAAAAGGAAGAAGTTATGGCAGTTGTGTTAAAAGATGCATGTGAAGTACCGCTTGAAATTATGAAAACCTGTGCAAGAGGATTAGACCTGATGAAAGAGTTTGCTGAAAAAGGAAGCCGGATTGCACTTAGTGATGCAGGAGTCGGAGCAACACTTTTGAAGTCTGCACTGCAGGGCGCGTCATTGAACATTTATATTAACACAAAATCTATGAAAGATCGTGTATTAGCTCAACAGTTGAATGATGAGACAGACAGTCTCAGAAAAACTTATGAGAAGAAGGCAGATGAAATATTTGAAAACGTATGCAATGAGATTCGTTAAGTCACGGTAATGAAAAAGGAGAATCGCAAAATGGCACAGATACTGTTAGGTAAAGAAGTAACTGCTTCATTGAATGAGGAGATTGAAGAAAAAGTAAAAACATTAAAAGAGCATCAAGTGATGCCGAAACTTGGAATTATCCGAATTGGTGAAAAACAGGATGATATTGCATACGAGCGCAATGCTGTAAAGCGTTGCGAAAAATTATCTGTGGCATATGAAAAGTTTCTGCTTTCGGAAGATGTAACGGAAGAAATAGTGATTGATACGATCCAGAAACTAAACAAGGCGGAAGATATTCACGGAGTATTGGTTTTCCGCCCGTTGCCATCTCATCTGGACGAAGAGAAAATCTTAAATACATTGGCTGTAGAAAAGGACGTAGATGGAATTACCAATCTTTCCATGGCAGGTATATTTGCCGGAAAAGAGATGGGCTATGCGCCGTGTACCGCAAGTGCATGTATCAGGATCCTGGACCATTATGGAATTGACTGTACCGGGAAAAAAGCAGTGATCGTAGGACGAAGCCTTGTAGTTGGAAAGCCGGTATCTATGATGCTTCTGAAGAAAAATGCAACAATTACAGTCTGTCATACAAAGACTAAGAATATAAAGCAGGAAGTACAGGCTGCAGATATCGTAGTTGCGGCAGCAGGAAGTGCAGGATTTATAAAGAAAGAACATTTAAGAACGGGACAGGTTGTTATTGACGTGGGAATCAATGTGAACGAAGAAGGCAATCTGTGCGGAGACGTAGCATTTGATGAGGCAGAACCGATTGTAGATGCAATTACACCGGTTCCAGGAGGAGTTGGCGGAGTCACGACTTCAATTTTGGTGGAGCATGTGGTAAATGCGGCACTTTTGAAAATGGAAGCCAGTGAGAAATAGTATTACAAATATGTGAAAAGGTTAAAAAACATCAAGAAAAAGGTTAAAATTACTTCTTGAAATTTCTGCTCATAAGTATATAATATCAATTTGTAAATAAATATTAGTTCACCGAAATTCGTTGATGAGAACAATGCCGTATCAATTGTTATTTCACAGAGAGCCTGTGTGTGGTGGAAGCAGGCAGTAGCAAGATAAGGATATCCTCTCTGAGAAGCGGGTTGAAAGTTATATCAGTAGACCTCGCCGGTATCCTCCGTTACAGGGAAAGCGTATGTTAGTACGTGACAAAGTGTCGTAAAATAAATATTACATTTTACGGAATCAGGGTGGTAACGCGGAATTTTATTCGTCCCTTTTCAGACTATGGTCTGGGAAGGGACTTTTTGCATTGTATGCTATGCAAATATGCATGGAATGAGAGTAGTTTTGGTGGACATGTAATAGCTTAAGGAGGACTTGAAAATGAAAGCATTACAAAAAGCAAGCAAATTTTTATCAGATTACACGTCGGTTGTAGTAATCGCAATTGCGATTGTTACATTTTTCGTACCATCTATGATGGGGTGGGTCAATTACTCCCTGTTTACAGATATGGTAGCCAATAAATTCACCAGTCAGTCTATTATCATTGGTGTCATCATGTTCAGCATGGGTCTGACACTGACAACAGAAGATTTTAAGATACTGGCACAGCGTCCATTTGATATCTGTGTAGGTGCGATCGCACAGTATCTGATCATGCCATTTTTGGCATTTGCACTGACGAAGTTATTACATCTTCCTGACGGAATCGCACTTGGACTGATCTTAGTAGGCTGCTGCCCAGGAGGCGTATCTTCCAATATCATGTCTTATCTGTGTGGTGGAGATGTAGCATTTTCTGTAGGAATGACAACAGTATCCACACTGGTTTCACCGGTTATGACACCTCTTATGGTATCATTTCTTGCAAGAGGAACTCAGATTACGATCAAAGGACTTCCAATGTTTGTATCTATCATTGAGACAGTAATCCTTCCTGTAGGATTTGGATTTTTACTGAATTATCTGTATGGTAAGAAGAAAATGTTCCATGAGATCCAGCAGATGATGCCAGGGGTTGCAGTTCTTGGACTTGCATGTGTTGTCGGTGGTGTTGTATCTTCACAGGGATCAAAATTCTTCCAGTCCGGCGTTGTAATCTTTGTTGCAGTACTGCTTCACAATGGACTTGGATATCTGTTCGGATACGGTGCAGGAAAACTGGTCGGAATGAACACATCCAAAAAGAGAACGATAGCGATCGAAGTCGGAATGCAGAACGCAGGACTCGCCACAAATCTTGCTACAACGACAGCACAGTTCGCTTCCACACCGGAGTCAGCAATCATCTGTGCAGTCTCCTGTACATGGCATTCTATCTCAGGAACATTACTTGCAGGAATGTTTGCAATGTATGATAAAAAGAAAGAAAAAGCTGCTGGAAAAGTAGTTACAGAACAGTAAAAATATTAAAAAAAGCTGCCGGGAAACAGTCGGAAAGACTTGAAACAAGGCAGCTTTTTGCGTAGTCAGAGAGCCCTGAAAAAACGTGCTGTGCAAAGAAAGGTTGTTCTTTTTGAAAAAATAGTATATAATATCTTAGTGTTAACCCCAAAACAAGCAAGAAAGGATTACATTTATGAACATGCATAAGAAACGGATCGCAAGACGCGGGGCAGCCTTTGTCTGTGCGTTCGGTGTCGCACTGTCAGCAATGCCGGTGCATGCAGCGGAGGTCAAAAGCCTCGAAGATAAGACCAGTAATCTTCAAAGTCAACTGGAAGGGATTAATCAGGATTTGGTTACGCTCAGCAATAAGATTGCTGAGACAGAAGCGGAAATTGAAGAGTCGAACAATGAAGTATACCGCCTGGAGGCATCACTTCAGATTTCTCGTAATAACGAGGAAAAGCAGTATGAAACGATGAAGACTCGTATTAAGTACATGTATGAAAATGGTTCAGAGACAATGATCACTATGCTGTTTACTGCAGACAGTATGGGAGACTTCCTCAACAAAGCCGAGTTCATTCAGAACATTACCGATTATGATAAGGAAATGTTGGAGAACATGATGGAGATACGTCAAGGTATCGAGACGCAGGAAGAGGATCTTAAGAGCCAGCAGCAGGAACTGACAGATTTACAGAGTCAGTTAAATACTGAGCAGCAGAATCTTCAGGCGAAAGCAGCAGCAACTTCCACAGATCTTGCGACTGTGAATGCGCAGCTTCAGGCAGCGCGTGAGGCACAGGCAAAGCAGGAGGAAGAAGCGCAGAAGAAAGCACAGGAAGAAGCGGCAAAGCAGGCATCAGCTTCCACTGGAAATAATACTTCCGGAAGCAGTTCCAATAATAACAGCTCTTCCAAACCTTCTAATTCCGGAAGTAATAATAACTCCGGGAGCAGTTCCAGTAATGGAAAGTATAATATTCCTTCCGGTGGTCTGACCCCATCCAAAGGGAGAATCTGGTTTAACGGACATACTGAAACCTATTATTCACAGAAGGTACTTCCGGGAGCAGGACTTAACATTCCGGGACGTCATATTGCGAGTGACGGAACAATCCGTGACAAAGATGGTTATATTGTACTTGCCAGTGATGACTATCCAAAAGGAACCGTGGTCGAGACATCTCTTGGAGCTGGAAAAGTCTATGATAGTGGAAGTGGAAAAGGTAATATTGATTTGTATACCGACTGGTAGGAAAAGAAAGAGTGAGAACTCATATGACAGAAAAATTGCTCAGACCGTGTAAGGTCTGAGCAATTTTTTGTCATATAGAATGTGTACTAAATTTTTGGCTGATACCGCATATTGGAAACTTTGTAGATTGTGATAAACGCCTTAGGATCCACCTGATTGATGTATTTCATCAGTTTCTGGTATTCTGTTTTATCCACAATGGTGATAATTTCGTTATGCTTTTCCATTGTGTAAGCACCGATGGCTTCATAGATAGTAGCCCCGCTGTGCAGTTCATATAAAATGAAGTGGCGCAGCTCTTCTTCTTTCTGGGTGATGATGCAGACGCGCCGTTTCATATCTTGATTGAAGATAAAGTGATCCAGTACGATTCCGTTAAAATAAGTACCGAGGACACTTAAAACTACAGTTTTCTTATCGTACACAAGTGCTGCGGACAGAGCCACACACATACCGGACAGTGACATAGCTTTTCCGAGATCCATATGCAGATATTTGTTCATGATTTTGGCAACAATATCCAGTCCGCCAGAAGAGGCATTTCGATTGAACAAAATTGCAAGTCCGACGCTTACGACCAGTATATAACAGAGTACATCCAGTTCCTGGCTGTCGGTCATGGAGTAAAAATCCGGGAAAATCTTTTCAAAAAGCCCCAGAAACAGTGGAAGCATAATGCTTGTATAGACAGTTTTTGCTCCGAATTCCCGACCGCATGTAAAGAATCCGATAATCAGAAGCACTACATTTAAGATCATAGTGATTGCTGACAATGGAAGCGGTACAAAGTTTGACAGAATGATTCCAAGACCAGAGATACTGCTGACAGAAGCGTGGCTTGGTACAAGGAAGAAGTAGACTGCAGCGGCAATAATTGCCACAGCAAGCGTCAGAATCAACGTTTCCTTTACAGAGTCTGCGTATTGATTTTTCTTATTCATATGTAACAATCCCCCACAAATAACATTTGCAACATTCATTTGCAAAGTATATTTTAACTGGTTCTGTGTGGAATAACAAGGTGTCTGTTGTATAAAATTGACAGAGATTTATAAAGAGCAGTATAATTAAAAAAGTAATAGCAAATGAGGGGATGGATTGGGAGGAGATGTATGGGAAAAAGAAAAGCCGTTTATTGGATCCTTCTTGCTTTGATAGTGGTCACAGTGACAGGTTGTGGCTATACGCTGGAAGAAAAGAGAGAAATGAAGCGTTATGAAAAGCAAGGACGGGAAAATGCGAAAAATTATATAAGAGAAAAATATGGAATCGATGCAAAGATTACAGAGATAAACTGTGAGAAATACAGTTCAAGTCCGGTGCCGGATTTTTTCCCTTCTCCCACCGGAAATGTATTCGTGAAAATGAAGTACAAGGGGGCAGATTTTTTAGTTGCGATATCAGGTCAGAAAAAGAATACGGACGGGCTTGATAATTATCAGTTTCAGGAGATTGCCACAGCATTTGCACAAGAAATGTATAACATCACAGGACTTCACGCAGAGAGTGCCTATGTATGTTATGGTGAGTATGGAACGGTAAAAGATGAAAAAAATGGAATGATCCACACATTTTATGATGGGGAAAATCTGGCAGAAGTCTTACAGAAGGAATCTGCAAGAGCTGTTGTATCTTATGCCAATCAGGACGTAGAACAGATTCCTGTATCGCAGATAAGCCAGAAGACAGGCGTTGATACAATATTGCTTACGGATTACGAGAGCCGGGAAGCATATCAGACGGTTCGGTGTCCATATTATAATCTGGCTGGCTGGCCGATTGAAAATGGAATAGAGAATCAACTGTATCTGATGAATGGATATCGTGTTGTGGGTGCGGGTGAAGATACCTATGTAAAATGTGAGAAAAAAATTCAGGATGATATTATCCTGATTACAGAAAATCCCAAGGATCAGATCATACTTGAAAAAACCAGTCTGGATTCACAGGAAAATTGGAATGGAAATGGATTTATTGATGCGAAGCAGGTAGCCAGTGCCTATACATTTGACACAAATTCTGAAAAAGTATATGCGTATTTTCCGGTGGAAAAACTGGACACGAAAGAAGTGAAAGAAGCTCAGTTAGTCAAGCAGTATCAGTACAAAGGAGAAACATGCTATGACAATATCATCAGCAAAGTGACTGATGATGGCAAGTATATTCATGGCATCGTCTATACAAGAGACGAGACGGAGATAAAAATATCCGTGTTTATAGATCAGTAGGAGAAGAAAGCAATGAAGAAATTACCGAGTGCTCTTGACACAAAATAAAAATCGATTTATACTAGGCATTGTAAATAAAAGGGGAGCTTGTGATAGCAGGCTGAGAGGAAGTCTTCAACTTCGACCCAGAACCTGATTTGGATAATGCCAACGTAGGAACGTATAAGATAATGTTACGGGAGATACATTGGTGTATCTCCTTTATTATGCATAGGAAACCACGTCTTTTCTTCTAAGCCAGGTGCGAATCATAGAATATAGGAAATTTTGAGAGTGAACAGAGTTCATGAAGGGGTGCACCACCGCGGGTGTATTCTTTTGTG
>ENA-OPXH01001962-OPXH01001962.1-human-gut-metagenome-genome-assembly--contig:-NODE-1962-length-12486-cov-4.006194_pt1 | contig 12486 bp, 7 predicted proteins | sample MGYA00241521_ERZ502034 | MGnify/ENA primary metagenome ERZ502034 (study PRJEB25962, sample SAMEA2042103) | human gut metagenome | biome: human gut; feature: human-associated habitat; material: faeces... | reverse complement strand
AAAAAACACGCACGAGGCCGAATGCTTACTTTTCAGGTGTATTTGGTCGTAAGCAACATTCACCTATGAGTTTTCAAAATCGTATGCCTAATCGCAATATGAGTAGACATTGGTATGACAATCGCTGGACATTAGGTTCTGATCCTGCTGGAAAATATCCCGCTTTAATTCAAGGTGAAAATTATGAGGAAATGACAGATTTGATGGTAGCTAATTCTTCATTTGTGAAAATGAAATCATTGACATTAGGTTATACCTTCAATCTAAAACCAACACGTATTAGAGTATTCTTATCCGGTGAAAACCTATTCACAATAAAAGACAAGACTTTTGATGGATTTGATCCTGAAAATGGGAACTCTGTAGGTCACTATACTAACTGGGGTGATGATTTCCCAACACCTAGAATTCTTTTAATTGGTACAAATTTAACATTTTAACACAAGATACATATGATACGTAAATATTTATTATATGCTTTTGCATTTACATCATTAATTTTCACTAGCTGTATGGATAGCTTTTTGGATCGTAATCCTTATGGTGCTATTGATGAAACAACTTTTTATACAGAAGCAGAACATGCGAATCTTGGTGCGATGGCCTGCTATGCGAAACTGCAATGCTTGAATGGACACTGGGCATTTGCACAATTGGAACTAGGTATGACTGGTGACTTCTCATCAGCGGGGTTCAAGGATGCTCAACCATTCTATGGTGCTACTTTTAACCCTAATGAAAGCAGTATTGTGCAGGGGGTGTGGAAACGCTGTTATGAAGGTATTGCTGTATGCAACATCAACATTGATGGTATCTCAAAAATGGGTGATCAGATAATTTCAGCTGAAAAGCGTAATATGTATTTGGCTGAAACCAGATTTATCCGTGCATTTTGGTATCTCCGTTTGGTTCAATTTTATGGCGATGTACCTTTAAGAAGTGCATCCGTGAATGATCCTACTAATTCTTCAGAAGTACAGTTAGCTGCCACATCAAAAGAAGAAATATTCAAGAGTCTTATCATTCCTGACTTAGAATTTGCCACCGAAAATTTGCCTGACAAATGGGATGAAGCATATACACATCGCGCAACAAAAGGTACAGCTTTTGCCTACTTGTCTGAAGCCTATCTGATCATGAAGGATTATGAAAATGCTTTGAAAGCAGGGTTGGAAGTAGAAAAATTCGATTATGAACTATTGGATGATCCAGGTCGAGTTTTTCACATTGAAGAAGAGAATTCAAAAGAAATCATTTTTTCGGTAGGTATTGCTGAAGGCATCGACAAATATAGAAGAGAATTATACTTCGGTTCTAAAGAAGATTTAGGTGGTGATTTGGGGCATCTGATGCGTGGCGATACTTATTCAGCAGACTATTTCTATCCTTCTAAAGAATTTGTGGATTTTTTCCAAGTGATTGATGGAAAATCTATCAAAGACAACTCTCCTTATTTCGATGCTTCTCAAGCATGGAAAAATAGAGATCCTCGCTTTGATGGAACCTTCTTTACAATAATGGATGAGGTTGTTACTACTACTGGTAAAAAAATGAACTGGAGAGATGAATGGTTGGTAAACACTCCTACTGGTTATGATATTCAAAAACGCGGAGTATGGTATGGTGAAGAAAGCTGGACACAACGTGTGGATGTACATCTGATGCGCTTGCCTAGAGTGTATTTGCACATTGCTGAAGCATATGCTTTACAAGCTAATCCTGATTTTGAGAAATGTAGTGAATATGTAGAAAAAGTACGTTCTAGAGCACGTCGTTTTGCATTGGCACATCCAAACAAATACATTCCTGAGGGATTGGATGAATCTAAGGTTCTTCCTCCGTTTGTCATTGATTCCAAAGAAAGCGCCATGGAAGCTATTAACTATGAATCAAGAGTTGAATTCTTTACAGAGGATGTTATCCGTTATTTTGATTTGAAACGTTGGGGTACTTTGGCTGAAGAATGGTCACGAGTAGGTGATTTTATTTGGGAAGACAAGTTGTATAACCTGCCTTATCCTGCTGCCGAATTAAGCGCTAACCCAAATCTGAAACAAAACCATATAGGATGGGGTAACTGATTTTAATAAATCAATATTTATTATAAAATATCATCCGTTCATTATTCTACTATTGATCTAATATGGAATATGAACGGATGGTTTCCATAAAACGATATTTACCATGAAAAAACTATCTTTTTTTCTACTTTGCTTTTTGCTATTTATATCATCATATTCTCAAAATAAGCCGACGCTTTCTGACAAAAATTCATTTTCAATGATTCTTTTACCAGATCCACAAAGTTATACTAAATTTGATACCAATCAGCCAATTTTTGAACTGATGACAGCTTGGGTGGCCAGCGTAAAAAAAAACTTAGCTGTCAAAGCTGTACTTTGCACCGGAGATTTGGTAGAACAAAATGAATGCTTGGTTCCAGATAACGTGAATGGTAATCAGACTAGCGAAGAACAATGGAAAGCCGCCTCTAGAGCTTTTGAAAGATTGGACCATAGACTTCCTTACATCATTTGCGGTGGAAATCACGATTATGGTTATAAGCGAGCCGAAAACCGATTGTGCAATATCTCAAAGTATTTTCCTGTAACTCGCAATCTTCTTTGGAAAGACTGCTTGGTTAGTGTATGTAACAATGCTTTTGGGGTTCCTACATTAGAAAATGCTGCTTATGAATTTACTAACAAGAACTGGGGAAATATACTGGTAATAGTATTGGAATTTGCTCCTCGTGATGAAGTACTGGAATGGGCTAAATCTTTGGCAATAAGTGAACGTTTTGAAAATCATAAGGTATTTGTCCTTACTCACTCTTATTTGCGTTGGGATGGATCTATTATCGAAAAAGAGTCTTATGGTGTATCACCTGCCAATTATGGAAAAGTTATTTGGGAAAAACTTCTTTATCCTTGCAAAAACATTCGTATGCTCATATGTGGTCATTATTGCTCTACAGAGGGGTTTGTATATAATGTAGGTCAACGTTGTGACAAGAATATAGCTGGGAAAAACGTATTCCAGATGATGTTCAATGCCCAAACAGAAGGTGGAGGTTGGCATGGTAATGGGGGGGATGGCTGGCTTAGAATTATGGAATTTATGCCTGACGGAAAAACAATCAAAATCAAAACATTCTCACCTTTCTTTGCTATTTCCCCCACAACAGAAAAATATGCATGGCGTACTGAAGAATTTGACCAATTTGATATTGTATTAGATTAAAAAGTAATGAAGAAATTAATAATAACATGTTTATGTGCCCTGATAGGCTTGTGTGTTCATTCACAAACCCAATATATTAATCCTTTTATAGGCACTCAAGGAATGGGACATACATTCCCAGGAGCTTGTGTGCCTCATGGTGGGGTGCAACTCAGTCCGGAAACAGATACTATTCCTCATAGTGTAGACGGAGTTTATCAAAAAGAGGTCTATAACCTCAATAAACATCAAAAATCAGTTTATGACATGTTATAGACCTTTTTAAAAGTTTTTCACTTTTTCTTCAAATTCATCTAACCAATCAGATGAATAGTTTTCAATCATTCCCATATCAGAAAGTTGTGTTAATTCACTATCTAAAGGTAATTGTCCTAATATCTTTAAATCATATTTATCTGCCACATCTTGAAGATGGCTTTTTCCAAAGACAAAAATCTTCTTTCCACAATCAGGACATTGCACATAACTCATATTTTCCACAATACCTAAAATAGGAACATTCATTTTCTTTGCCATATTAACAGCTTTAGAAACAATCATGCTGACAAGTTCCTGTGGACTTGTCACAATCACAATACCATCTAAAGGTAAAGATTGGAAAATTGTCAAAGGGACATCTCCAGTTCCTGGAGGCATATCTACAAACATATAATCCACTTCGCCCCATCTGACATCACTCCAGAATTGTTTAATCATACCTGCTAAAATAGGTCCTCTCCATACAACGGGCTCTTCTGCATTTTCTAATAAAAGATTCGTTGACATGATTTCAATACCTTCTAAAGATTTAGCTGGAATAATTTCTTCTCCATTAGAATAAATCTGTGTACCTTCAACACCAAATGTTTTCGCAATTGATGGTCCTGTAATATCACCATCTAATACAGCACAACGGTATCCTTCACGCTGTTTTAAAACAGCCAATAAAGACGTAATAGATGATTTTCCTACGCCACCTTTACCACTGACAACTCCAATCACTTTATGTATTTTTGAATTTTTATTCATTGGAGCTAAAAAACTTCTTTCTTCACAATCTTCCTGACATGATTGACAATCATGATTACAGTCTTGACTACTCATAATATAACCTCCACATTCCTTTCTATTATAACCTATCTGTCTTTCTTTTTCACTATTATGACTCAATATATTCCTTTTTAAAGGTAAATCCTCTTCCTTTTATAAAAGTTAAAATAAGATTACCCAAATTGTTGCAGATAAGTGGTTACACTTTGCATTAATCAGGGTAATCTTTTTTGATATAATTCTTTCCTGTAAAGGAGTGAATTATATTGAATACAGCAGTCATTAAAATAAATAATTTGGATCAGGCTTTAATGTTAAGCAGAGCCTATAAGGAAGGAGAAATTAAATTGAATGTTTCTAAACTTGCAAGAGAATTAAACTGTAGCCGAAAAACACTAAGCAGAAGGCTAAACGGTATCGCACCTAAAAAAACAAGAAACAGAAAAAGATATTTAGATGATTATAAAGATCTTATATACAAATATTTGTGTGATGAACAGAGAAATTTTGATTATATCGATCATATTTATTATTTTATGAAACGTGAACATGGTATCACCTGTACACGTTCGACATTTTTCAGATACATTAAGGATAACGAAGAGCTCAATAGTAAATTTAAAAATAACAGAACCGATTCTTTTATCGAACGTTTTGAAACCAATCCTGGTCAACAGGCTCAGTTCGATATGAAAGAAAAAGTTAAACTTACAGATAAAAATGGCACGCAGACAGTAGTATATATTCCTACTCTGACTTTATCATGGTCAAGATATAATTACAGGCAGGTAATATTAAAACCTACAACTGATAACCTGTTAATATTTTTAGCCCAGGCATTTGAAGAAATCGGTGGTGTTCCTAAAGAACTGGTCATTGACAATCTTAAAGCATTTGTAGAAAAGCCTCGTAAATCAGCTGATGATAAAGCTTTATTAAACAGTAAATTTGAAGAATTCTGTAAAGATTATGGAATAACACCTATGCCATGTATGCCATATAGACCTCAAACCAAAGGAAAAACTGAGACACAAAATAAAATAGTGGATCAGCTTAAAAATTATAACGGTTATTATAGCGGATTATCTGATATACATGACAAACTGGAAATAATCAATAACGAGGATAATGAACGTTCCTCACAGGCAACAAGGCTTCCTAGAAATTTTCTTTTAGAAAAAGAAAAAGGTGATCTGCTTCCGTTACCCAGCAAAGAAATCAGAAGCAGGTATCACCTTAAATTAAATGAAGTCTATGTTACAAATGAATCACTATTCCAGTATAAATACAATAAATATTCCCTACCACAAGAATATATTGGAAAACGTGTCGGACTAGTGGTCCAAAACAAAGAACTTCTTATATATTATAACGGAAAAATTATTGAAAAACATCCTATTACTAATAATAAATTTAATATAAAAGAAGAACATGAACTTTATTATAAGAAAACAGATAAGCAGGCAGTTAAAGAAAGCAATCAAATAATATTAAAAGAACTGGAGAATATAATTTATGACAATGACTAATGATGTACTGGAACAATTGAATTATTTAAAACTGAAATCAGCATATTCATATTTAAATTCATTAGTAATGAATAATGAAATAGCTGAAGAAGAACTGCATGTAATGCATAAGATACTGAATAAGGAAGTGATAGCTAAAGAGGAGAATAACAGACTTTATAATGTAAAAGTAGCAGCATTTCCTTTTCTAAGAAAAGTTGATGATTATGATTTTAATTTTCAGCCAGGTATAAAAGAAGAAAAAATAAGATCTATTATTGAATCGGATTTTTATGAAAATGCTACAAATATCGTATTTGTAGGTAACCCTGGTACTGGAAAAACACATTTGGCAATAGCAATTGCATATACAGTAGCTATAAGAAGAAATAGTGTATATTTTATTAAATTTAATAAATTAATCAATATACTAAGACAGGCATATAATGAGGGGACATTAGAAAGAAAACTAAGACTCTTTTATAAGTATAAGCTGCTAGTCATTGATGAAGTTGGATTTAATGAAATAACACCACTGGAAGCTAAATTATTTTTTCAATTGATTGATTTAAGATATACTAAACGATCTACTATTTTTACAAGCAATATTTCATTTGATAAATGGTCACAGATATTAGGAAATGATGAAATGATAACTAAAGCCATATTAGACAGGATTCTTCATTATTCATATTTATTTAATATCACAGGTCCATCTTATCGAATCAAAGATAAATTAAATCCTAAAAAAACTGAGAACACTTAATTGCAACAAATTGGTCAAATTATCTTGACTTTTATAATTGTGGACAATCATGATGTAAGCATTATCAGCAGACAACGTCTGCTGGAAGACATACTATACAGACTCAATATGATATACGAATATGCAGATGAACTGGATGACTTGACTCAGGAAATCAATCTGAAGTTAGATAAACTGATAGAAAAAGCAGAAAAAAAGAACCATGACCCATCATCAGATTATGATTCTCCTATACAGTTTTAAAATTGTGGGAAGAACAGCCTTCCCACAATTTCTTATAATCCAAAACCCCACAACCCCGTGTTATTTTAGATTACCAAAAGAGCTTTTAAATTCTTTATTTATCAGGAATAAAACCAATTCCTTTTACCATTTTTACTTTTGAAATAAATCTTTGATTTTATTTTTTAATGTTAAATATACAATACCAATCAATGTTATAATGGCAACAAATAAATATCCAGCAAAGTTTCCATAAAGATCTGAGGTTTGTGGTTGCATAGATGATTGTACCTGTTGAATATTGTTTTGGCTTTGAATTTGTTGTGAAGGGTTATCACTTTGTTGTGGAGTGTTCTGATTAGGATTTTGCATTGGTTTATTTTCATCAGGAAGAGAAGGTTGACCTTGAGATGATGATTCTGCTTTGACAGTAATCACTCTTCTAGCCTGAGTAGAATAACCATATTCATCATATACAGTATAAGTCAATTCATAAGTTCCAGGTTTTGATGTATTCACTTGACCAGCAACCTGAATTTGAGATGTAATATCTTTTCCTGTATAATCTGTTGCACTCACACCCTCCATTGGATCGAATTCTTCTCCAACAGTGAACGTATTATCTGATGGTAAAATAATTGTTGGTGCTTTTTCTTCTTTGTTCACTGTAATATACTGCACATCCGTTCTTGTCAATCCACCATTTTCATCAGTAATTTCAGCATACCATCCTAATGTTTGATTGGCCAGATTATTTAATGTCAATTGTGCAGTTTGTCCACTTTCTACATTTTTAACTTCACCTAATACTTCACTTCCATAAACATCTATATCTAAAGATGAAGTTTCAAGACTCTTTGTCTTTGGTTCGATTCCCAATGCTGAAAAAGGAATTTCAAATTCTTCTTCTCCATTAATATTGGCGACATCACCAATATCAGTTTCATCTTTAGCATCATAATCATCTAATGAAGGTGAGTATGTACGAATAATAATTTTTTCACCTTCTAAATCAAAGTGCATTAAACGAATATATCCCATACCACCAGCTTTTAATCCTTGATAATCGAATAACATCTGATAAACCGTACGATCTGCAACACCATCTTGATTATCATCAAAGTTTTCTACATTTGTCTGAGCGTTATGATAATGTCCTGATAATACCATGCAGACATTTGGATTCACAGCTACGACTTCATCATGGATACGTTGAGTTTCTTCACCCAAACCTCCACTAGCAAGTAAATATTCATGGAAGTTCAAAATAGCCTTACGTTCAGGATATTGTGCTAAGACATCATTCATCCATTGAATTTCTTCATCACCAATACCCCATCCCATGTAAATCATAATAAAGTCAATACCACCTACACTAATTAAATCATAATGTCCTCGATTATCTTTATAACTTTGACCATACCAAGGATTCTGATTATATCTTTCTTCACCAAAATACTGAGAAAAACTTGTATAATCACCGCTTAAATGACCAACATCATGGTTACCAGCCAATACACCATAAGGCATTCCTGATTCATCAAGTATTTTATAAGCTTTATCGGCATTTTCCCATTCAGGATCAAGATGTTCATCATCAATAATATCACCATCATGGAACATATATTGAATATTCATACGTTCTCTATTTGCGAGAACCCATTCATGAATATCTAACTGATACTGATATGAACCATCAACATCTTGTTCAGGATTACCATCATAATCTTCATTATAATATTGTGTATCACTTTCTACAACAAATGTAAAATCATAATCTTCGCGAGGAGTATCATCTTCATTAGAAGTTGTAATACGTGTTGTTTGTGAATCATATTGAGGTGGCGTATATCCTTCCCCATTTTGTATCATGACTCTTACTGATGAATCTTTGAGATAATCATTTAACTCTATTGATGCAGTTAATTCAATCTGACTGCCATCATAAATCTTTTGGGCATCTTGTAAATCCCATTCTTGAGTTGTGTGATTATAAACATACATAAATGTTTTGGCATTATTACTTTCACCTTCCCAATGAACTTTCATTGCATCCTTATTTGTAAATGAAGAATCAACCTTAATATCAAATTGCTGATATGGGAAGCCATTGGCAGAATTTGTTTCAAAAGACTGTTCATTAGTACCAGAAGTCTGACTCACACCTTGAGAAGCTTGAATATTTTGATCATTCAAAGTATATTTTTGGCCTTTCTTAAATGCAACATTCATAACATCATTTGTTGCATCACTCACTTGAACAGATAATGTAGGATCACCATGAATCACTGACCCATCACCTGGTGTGATTTCACCAACAGTAGCATTTTCTTCAGGAACAGTAAATGTTATTGTTTTGGTAGCCATATTCCCTACTTCATCTGTAGCAGTTAAAGATAAAACATGTTCTCCAGCATCTAATGTCTTTGTATCAAATGCATAAGGCAATTCAATTGCTTGATTATCCAATGTTGCTAATAAAGAAACATTTTTACTTATAGCATCTTTAGCACTCGCTTCAATTGTATGACTTCTATATTGTGCATCTTCTTCCATATTTGTCATAATTTCAGGAGCCGTATTATCTACTATAAACTGTATAGATGATTCTCCAGTTTGAAGTGTATGCACACCATCTGATAACTTTGTTGTATCAAGATCATAACGTAATGAATCAAATGATGCTTCAGGAATATCAAATGTGACATAAAGAATTTCTATTTTACTTGTTCCATCTCCCATTGAAATTTCAGTTTGTGGAGAATAATTGTCCAATGTTTCTGGTTGATCTGGATGCCAGTTATCTGCAGTATGTTCAACTGCTCCAAGCCCCTTAACACCAGTATATTTTCCTCTCAAAGATGTACCATCAGGTAAAACAAGACGAATATTCTTTAAAACAAAATCATCGTTATTTTCAATATTATGTTCTAACACATTAGCTTTATTTCCAGCATGGAATGCAATTGTCACCTGTTTTTTATCATAATCAAAATATTTTGCATCTACATCATAACTATATGTCATCCATGAGTCATAAGTTCCTTCATTAAAGACACCTATTGAATCGTTACCTATAGAAACTGCATTTTTAAAGAAGACATCTGTCTGTGAAGCATCAAATGCAATTTTTGCTGAATTGCTAATAGATTTTTTGGCTTCACCTGTAATATCTTTACCATCAAGAATAAGGTTTTCTCCCGTTCCTATAATTTGTTGATTTTTTGATATCACTGTTTGATCATCAATATTGAAACGATCACCCTCAAGAATTCCCTCTTCATTGTTTACCGTTTTCACATCAGTTGTTACTGTTTGATATCCATCACTAACAACAAAATAATATTCATAAGAAGATTTCCCAATTAAGTCAACACTTGCTAGAGTATAATTGAAAACATCTCCATTATTTCTTAAAAGATTATATTGAGTATAGCCGTTTGACTTATTATCTTTCATATATAATGATACAGTTTTAATCGTTGTCTCTTGTGAAGTTGCTTTGATTTCAAATGCAAAATCTTCATCTGTATGAAAAGTTGATGCTGTACGATCTTCTAAAACAGGTTCACTTACTGTATCTGGCAATACTGGAGAATATTGCGGTTTCGTATTACTATCAACTCTACCAGGTGTAGGCGTTCTATCATCACTCACTAATACAGACTGGAATTGTCCACTATTATATTGGTTTTGATAAACAATAGATTTGTCAGCTGTTGTATTATCAGTTCCATCCATATTATATGTTACATAATCAATCACATCTTTAACATTAGTCGCTATTTTAATTCCTCTCGCTCCACTATTAGACATCCCACCACATGAAATTTCAATCAATTGGTCATCTGAAAGATTTGTTCCCCATTTTTCATTAAAATTACCTTTTGTTAAAGCATCATTTGTACCATTTTTAATCCAGAAAACAAGTGTTTCTCCAGATTTTAAAATCTTATCTTCGTTTGTTTCCCACCAAATACTATCACTACCACTATCTGGATAATTATAATAGAGCTTATAATCTTTCAAATTTATATCTTTATTAGAGTTATTATAGATTTCAATAAATTCATATGCATCTGCTCCATCTACATTAGAAGTATCTGGAATAACTTCAGTAATTGTTAAGGCTGGTGCATTTGTTACATCGACTTCTCCACTTTGAACTGGAATTGAAGATGATGTATAAGTAGCTTGATTAACTCCATCACTGATTGTGACTTTATAAGTTATACTGTCATAATTTTTAACAGCATTATATGCAATTGTCCCTTTTAAAATATCATTGTCATATGTAAAGTTAATTGTATCAATGAGTGTTTCTCCACTATAAATATCTGCAGTTGCTGTGAAAACTTTTTCTAGATTTGTCTGAATCGTCATTTCATAATCTTGAAGATTTGAAACCACAGATGGTGCATCAATTGATACAGTAGGATTCTCTATCACATCAGGGCGTTGATATTCTCCAAAAATTTGATTAGAAACATTTCCTACAGTCTGTTCACCATCATAATGAACAACTCCTTCAGAGTTTTCATATGTTACATAAATAGACTCATTTTCATCTATTTTCTCATTAGAACTATCTTGTGCATTATATTCTGCACGATTTAATTCTAAACCTGTCTGTGAAGTAATCTTCATTATACGAGACCCAGAATTTGATAAACCATCGCTTTGTACTGTCGTCAGATCTTCACCTTTTTCTAATGCTGTTCCATAATTTTCATTGAAGTCGTCCACTGTATAATGAGCACTTATCACTTTTTCATTTTGAATCCATACAGTTAAAGTCTTCTTTGCTTCTAATTGAATATCATCTTCCAATATCCATTCAGCTTCTTTAGTTCCATTAACATAAATAAAATGATAATCTTTCAAATCTACTGTCTGATTACTAGCGTTATAAACTTCAAAATATTCAAATGCATCAGAGCCATCCACATTAACAGTATTAGGTACAAACTCAGTCAATAATAATGGTGATTGATATTTCACTGAATCTGTTGTCTCTGCTGTAATTGTCTTATTAGATTTTAATTCATTAACTCCATCAGTTAATTCAACTGATAACTCAAAAGATTCTAACCCACTTAAATCTGATGCAGGAATAGAAACAAAAAATTCACCATTATCATAAGTCATATTATATGACTTATTATTTATAAAGGCTTTTGCTTCTAATATAACAGAAGTTAAGTCTGTAGTTGCTTTCACAACATATGATGCATTTGGGTTAAATGTCTCATTAACTAATAGACTAACTGCTGCATCTTCATCCTTATTAACGACATAATGGTCATCTAATGTTTGTTCATCAACCAATGATCCTGGCGTTGGATCTCCATCATAGCCAAGTGTCAATTCTTGAATACGACCATTCTGATATTGAAATGTAATCCCCTTTTTTGTCTGGGCCTTTGCTTCTCCATCATTATAAGTCATAGAATTAATGACTTGCTTAGTATCCTTGACAAGGACTTCCATTGAACGTTCTTCAGAATTACTAAAACCATTCACCGATTCATTTGTTTTCACAATATTTACTGATTCATCAGTAATGTTATAGTAAGAGCGGAATTGATTTTCATCAAGTGAGTCACTTTCACTATTACGTACCCATACAACCAGTGTCTCCCCTGCTTCGATTGTTGTACCTTCAGGGATTTCCCATAAAGTATTTTTACTTCCATTGACATTTTGAATAAGATAATT
>ENA-OPXH01001956-OPXH01001956.1-human-gut-metagenome-genome-assembly--contig:-NODE-1956-length-12520-cov-3.345527_pt1 | contig 12520 bp, 11 predicted proteins | sample MGYA00241521_ERZ502034 | MGnify/ENA primary metagenome ERZ502034 (study PRJEB25962, sample SAMEA2042103) | human gut metagenome | biome: human gut; feature: human-associated habitat; material: faeces... | reverse complement strand
ACAGAATGGCTGACACAGTATTCCGAAGAAAAGGATGTCACATATGTTCGCGGATTCCTCGGAAGAATGCTCTTCTCAGGCGAGGACGGTGTGAAGAAGCTGAAAGTTCTTTCAGGAGGAGAAAAAGTACGCTGCCTTCTTTCTAAGATGATGATTTCAGGAGCAAACGTTCTTCTTCTTGATGAGCCGACAAACCATCTTGACATGGAATCGATCACAGCTCTTAATAATGGACTGATCAAATTCCCGGGAGTTTTACTTTTTACGTCTCGGGATCATCAGATCGTACAGACGACTGCAAACCGTATTATGGAAATCGTTCCGGGTGGGCAACTGATCGACAAGATTACGACATATGACGAGTATCTTGAAAGTGACGAGATGGCAAGAAAGAGACAGACATATACTGTTTCGACTGAGGAAGATGATTAAAGGTTGATTAAATTTGAAATATCCTCTTTCTTTTTGGAAATAATTCTGTTATAATGTAAAAGCTGTGTATGGAAATCATGCACAGCTCTTCATGGAGACGTATCGAAGTGGTCATAACGGGGCGCACTCGAAATGCGTTTGCCCTCCGGGGCACGAGGGTTCGAATCCCTCCGTCTCCGTTTGAAAAATGAAGCCGAGAGTCAGAATGCAGTTGACTCTCGGTTTATTTTATCTTTTTCTTTTTTTGTCTTTGGCAGACAAGAGGAAGAAAAAACACATCAAAATATTTTGATGTGACATGTTGACAAACCACTTTACAAGACTTATGATGTATATATCAAAAATAATTGATGTGAGGAATGACGGCGATGACTGATTTTTCAAAAGACGCAAAAATCTTTAAGGCTCTTTGTGATACAAAAAGGCTTACTATTTTAGATTACTTGAAGAGTGGCGAAAAATGTGCGTGTGTTCTGATTGAAAACATGAACATCGGACAGTCAGCTTTATCTTATCACATGAAAATACTTTGCGATTCCGGCATTGTTCATGCAAGACAAGAGGGAAAATGGACACATTACAGCCTAAGTAAAAGCGGAAGTGAATATGCGGCAAAACGATTGATGGAATTAACAACACCAAATACTGAAAATCAATCAAATTGCTGCAAATAAAAGTCATCGAAAGGTGGCTTTTATAAAACTTTATCACATCAAAAATATTTGATATGTTGTATGAAGGAGGGACTTTTTTGGAAGTAGTCAATTCAATATGGTCGTTTTTCCAAGACCAAATATTAGGTATGAAGTGGTTAAATGGTTTAATCGGTAAGGGTCTATCACAACTAGGGCTAGACATTGACAGTCGATTAGGCGGAAGGATTCAATTCTTTTTGTATGACGTAATTAAAATCACAATTTTGTTATGTTTACTGATTTTCTTTATTTCGTATATTCAAAGTTACTTTCCGCCAGAACGAAGTAAGAAAATTTTGGGGCGCTTTCATGGCATAGGAGCAAATATTATATCCGCATTGTTAGGAACAGTTACACCATTTTGTTCCTGTTCGTCTATTCCGCTATTTATAGGTTTTACAAGTGCGGGATTGCCACTGGGCGTAACATTTTCCTTTTTGATTTCTTCCCCTATGGTTGATTTGGGAAGTCTTGTATTGTTAATGAGTATTTTCGGTGCTAAAGTTGCCTTTGCTTATGTGATTGTAGGTTTGATCATTGCTGTCATCGGCGGCACCTTCATTGAAAACTTACATATGGAAAAATATGTAGAAGATTTCGTCAAAAATGCAAGTAGGGTTGATATTAGTTCCCCTGCCTTAACCAAAAAGGACAGAGTTCAATATGCGAAAGAACAAGTGATGGGAACATTCAAAAAAGTATTTCCATACATTTTGATCGGTGTGGGGATTGGAGCAATTATTCATAATTGGATACCTGAAACATGGATTGAAAGTATTTTAGGAAGTAATAACCCGTTCGGTGTTGTTTTAGCTACGCTTGTCGGTATCCCTATGTACGCTGATATTTTCGGAACAATTCCGGTTGCAGAGGCATTACTTGCAAAGGGAGCACAATTAGGTACGATCTTATCATTTATGATGGCAGTAACGACATTAAGCCTGCCGTCTTTAATCATGTTGAAAAAGGCAGTAAAGCCTAAATTATTGACTTTATTTATTGCCATTTGTACGTCGGGTATTATCATTGTAGGTTATCTCTTTAATATTTTTAGTGCGATATTTATTTAAAAGGAGCGAATAAGAAATGAAATTATTTGGAAAGAAAAAAGAAACAAAATCATGCTGTTGTGGTGAAAATTGCACGTCAGAAACAATGCAAAATACAGAAAATAAGAAACAAGAGCAAGGGATCAAAATATTGGGTTCGGGCTGCGTAAAATGTATGGAATTAGAAAAAGCAACCAGAGCGGCAGTATCTGAACTTCGATTAGATTATGAGATTGAACATGTTACAGATTTTGCGGAAATCGCCGGTTACGGAGTAATGACGACACCTGCATTAGTGTTTAACGGCGAAGTTATATCCTATGGGAAAGTATTGACTGTAGAGGAAGTGAAAGCGCTGTTGAGTAAAAAATAAAGCAAAGGAAGGCCGGTAATTTATTTATGAAAAAACCTGAATTATTGTCGGATAAGGCAGGAGAAGCTTCTGGATATGACCTACAACAAAAAGTAAAGATTTTGAAAAGAATTTGAAAAGATTTGTTTAAAAATCAACTTCTGGTTTCACAATAAGGAAAAAAGTTATATAATGTAGAAGTTAAAAGAGGGAAGTAGATTGTAGCAGAAAAGAGGTTATCCATATGACAATAAAGAAGGCAACACTTGTTCTTGAAGGCGGAGCGACAAGAGGAATATTTACTTCGGGAGCGCTTGATTATCTGATGGAGAGAGATCTGTATTTTTCGGATGTGATCGGCGTTTCGGCGGGCTCGTGCAATGCGGTGGACTATGTTTCGCGGCAGCCGGGAAGAACGAGAGACTGTATGATACCGACTGACAAAGAAGGAAAATATTACTATGGGATCAGAGACTTCGTCAAAGAGAAAAGTCTGATGAATATGGATATGATTTTTGATATTTATCCAAAACAGATTTATCCTTTTGATTTTGATACTTATTTTCAGTCAGAGATGAACTGTGAGCTGGTCACGACAAACTGTGTGACGGGAAAAGCGGAGTACATGGATGAGGCGCAAGATCCCGACAGGCTGATGAAAATCTGCCGGGCATCCTCCAGTATGCCGCTGCTTTGTCCGATTGTAAATATCGATGGGATCCCGTATCTGGATGGAGGACTTGCGGATTCTATTCCGATTCGGAGAGCGATGGATATTGGAAATGAGAAGATCATCGTTGTTCTGACAAGAAATCGGGGATATCGCAAGAAGGCGGTTTCAAAAGCGGTGGAAAAGATGTATCGCAGAGCCTACAGATCTTATCCGAATCTTCTGCGGACTCTTTTGCGGCGTGCGCCGTATTACAACCGGACGCTGAATGAGCTGGAGAATCTGGAGAGAGAAGGAAAGATTTTTGTGATCCGGCCGCAGGTAAAGCCGGTGTCCAGACTGGAGAGAAGTCAGGAGCATCTGATGGCATTTTATCATCACGGATATGATCTGATGGAAAGAGAGTATGACCGTCTCATGGAGTATCTCGAAAAATAGGTATATTTTGCATGGAAAACATGATACAATGTGGAGTATTCATGTGAAACCGGCAGAAGGAGAAACATATGAAAAAAGAAATTTTGAATTACACACAGAACAGGGAATTGTCGTGGCTGCGCTTTAATCAGAGAGTGCTGGAAGAAGCGCAAGATGAAAGTGTTCCGCTTCTGGAGAGGATGAAATTTGTATCGATCTTCACCAGTAACCTGGATGAGTTTTTTATGATTCGGGTAGGAAGTCTCTACGATATGGCATCTGTGGACAGCAAGACATTAGACAGCAGATCGGGGATGACTCCGAAAGAACAGTTAGATAAGATTTATGAGGCAGTGGCCCCGCTTTATAAAGAGCGGGATAAGACGTATGCGGAGATAAAAAAACAGCTGCATCCATACGGGGTCTGTGGGCTGGATTTCAAAGAGCTGGAGGCACAGGAAAAAAAGTATGTCAAACATTATTTCAAAGAACAGGTGCTTCCACTGCTTTCCCCACAGATCGTAGACGCAAATCATCCGTTTCCACATTTGCTCAATAAAGAACTGTATGTGATCGCAACGCTTCGTTTTGAAGAGAAAAAAATGATGGGGATCGTTCCTGTTCCTCAGTTTATTTCAGATGTGATTTATCTGCCGGGACATGACATTCGTTATATCCGGATGGAAAAAGTGATCATGGAGTATCTGGATCTTGTGTTTGAACAGTATCAGGTATCGGATATCACATACATCCGTGTCACAAGAAATGCGGACATTTCTCCTGACGATGAGAACTATGCGGACAATGAAGACTTTCGCTATATAATGAAGGAGACATTGAATAAGCGCAGAAGAATGGCAGTGGTACGTCTGGAAGTGGCCAATCCGCTGAATAAAGAGACAGAGAAATATCTCTGTGAGAAATTCAAAATTACGCCTGCCTGCATTTTTAGAACGAAAATTCCGATGAAACTGGATTATATCTTTTCAATTATGGATAAAGTACCTGTTTCCATGAAACGATCATTGGTTGATGTACCATTTGCTCCACAGCCTGCCGCACAGGTGGGAGAAGGAAGCGTGATGGCTCAGGTAAAGAAACGGGACATTCTTCTGTCCTATCCATATGAAAGCATGGATCCGTTTTTGAAGCTGATCAAAGAGGCATCCACAGATCCGGATGTGATGACCATTAAGATCACGATCTATCGTCTTGCCAAAAAGACAAGACTGGTAGAATATCTGTGTGCAGCGGCAGAAAATGGAAAAGAAGTGACCGCTCTGATCGAGCTGCGGGCCCGGTTTGATGAGCAGAATAATATTGAATGGTCAGAACGGATGGAAGAGGCCGGCTGCAGGGTACTTTATGGGTTTGACGGATATAAAGTACATTCCAAAATTTGTCTGATTACATACCGCAGTAAAAATGAGATCAAATATATCACACAGATCGGAACCGGAAATTACAATGAGAAGACCGCAAAATTGTACACGGATTATTCGCTGATGACTGCGAATCAGTCGATCGGAGAGGATGCAGCAGTATTTTTTAAGAATATGTCCATTGGCAATCTGGATGGAACCTATAAGAATCTGATCGTATCTCCGACCAGTTTGAAGCAGAAGATTCTGGCGTTGATGGATGAAGAGATTCAAAAGGGTGAACAGGGACGGATTGTGATGAAGATGAATTCTGTGACGGATATGGATTTTATCCGGAAGGTGGCAGAGGCTTCCAGAGCAGGTGTGAAGGTGGATCTGATCGTGCGTGGAATCTGCTGTATTCTGCCGGGAATTGCACAAGAGACAGAGAATCTGACTGTGACCAGTATTGTAGGCCGCTATCTGGAACACCCGAGAGTGTTTGTGTTCGGCACGGGAGCAGAGCAGAAAGTGTACATCGGTTCTGCGGATATGATGACCAGAAACACGGAGAAACGGGTGGAAGTGGCATGTCCGATTCTCAACGAGGAGATCAAAAAACGGCTGGTGAGAAACCTGCATGTAATGCTTGCAGATAATGTCAAAGCAAGAGTGATGACAAGTGACGGAACCTACCGCAAAAAGAAGGTAGAAGGAAAAGCCATCAATTCACAGGAAATCTTCATGAAAGAAGCACTGATGGCAAAACGAGTGGAGAAGAAACCACAGAAACAGACGTTTCTTCAGAAGATGAGACGGTTGTTTCAGAAAGAATAGAATAAACAGAAAGATGATTGTATAAATAAGAATGGGGAAAGCAGTATATATCGCAGAAAAGCCAAGTGTGGCGCAGGAGTTTGCAAAGGCTTTAAAATTAAATGCAAAGCGAAAGGACGGGTATCTGGAATCAGAAGAAGCCATCGTAACCTGGTGTGTGGGACATTTAGTGACCATGAGTTATCCGGAAGTGTATGATCCGGCACTGAAAAAATGGAGTTTGAACACACTGCCGTTTCTTCCGCAGGAGTTTCAGTATGAAGTGATCCCGGGAGTGGCAAAGCAGTTCCAGATCGTCAGCTCCCTTTTAAACAGACAGGATGTGGACACGATCTACGTGTGTACCGACTCCGGACGGGAAGGAGAGTATATCTACCGGCTGGTGGAGCAGGAAGCACATGTGACAGGAAAACAAAGAAAACGGGTCTGGATCGATTCGCAGACGGAGGAGGAGATTCTTCGCGGGATCCGGCAGGCAAAGGACTTATCAGAGTATGATAATCTGAGCGCTTCGGCCTATCTCCGCGCAAAAGAGGACTATCTGATGGGGATTAATTTTTCCAGACTTCTGACATTAAAATACGGAAACAGTATTTCCGGATATTTGAAGACAAAGTATGCGGTAGTCTCAGTGGGACGGGTGATGACCTGCGTGCTGGGGATGGTAGTGCGAAGAGAGCGGGAAATCCGTGAATTTGTAAAAACACCATTTTATCGTGTGCTTGCGACTCTGGAAGCTGAGGGAAAAACATTTGAGGGAGAATGGAAAGCGGTCAAAGGCTCCCGCTATTTCGAATCGTTTGACCTGTACAAAGAGAATGGATTCAAACAAAAAGAAAAGGCGCAGGAGCTGATCGCATATCTGAAGGAGAAAGAGCCTGTCACAGGACAGATAGCGGCGATCGAAAAGAAGAAAGAGAAGAAGAACCCACCGCTTCTTTATAATCTTGCGGAACTGCAGAATGATTGTTCCAAGCGGTTTAAGATCAGTCCGGATGAGACACTGCGGATCGTGCAGGAATTATACGAAAAGAAGCTGGTGACCTATCCGAGAACAGATGCCAGAGTGTTGTCTACTGCTGTTGCAAAGGAAATCAGTAAAAATCTGAACGGGCTGTCAAAATACGGGTCCGTGGCAGTATATTTAAAAGAAATCGCGGCTATGGGAACGTATAAGAACCTGGTAAAGACCCGTTATGTCAATGATAAACAGATTACCGATCATTATGCGATCATTCCGACCGGACAGGGACTTTCGGCACTTTCGTCGGTCTCCCAGGCGGCAAGGAATGTGTATGACTGTGTTGTAAAACGGTTTTTGAGTATTTTTTATCCGCCCGCTGTATATCAGAAAGTAGCGGTGACTGTAAAGATACGGGAGGAGAGCTTTTTCTCGAATTTTAAGGTTCTGGCAGAAGAAGGGTATCTGAAAGTAGCGGGAATTCCGCAAAATGGAGGAGAACAGAGCATGGATCCACAATTTTTCCAGGTGGTGCAGAATCTGAAAAAGGGAGCAGTCCTGCCGGTTTGTGCGCTGGATGTGAAGGAAGGAGAGACTTCTCCGCCGAAGCGCTACAATTCCGGATCCATGATCCTTGCAATGGAAAATGCGGGGCAGTTGATTGAGGATGAAGAGCTGCGTGCCCAGATCAAGGGAAGCGGTATCGGAACCAGTGCCACCAGAGCGGAAATTCTGAAAAAGCTGATCCATATCAAATATCTGAGCCTGAATAAGAAGACCCAGATCATCACTCCGACTCTTCAGGGAGAGATGGTGTATGATGTGGTGAACCAGTCCATTCGTTCGCTTTTGAATCCGGAACTGACGGCCAGCTGGGAGAAAGGGCTGACGTATGTGGCAGACGGAGAGATCACTCCGGATGAGTATATGCAGAAGCTGGATCATTTCATTATCAGCAGGACAGAAGGTGTAAAGCGGCTGAACAATCAATATCAGCTGAAAGGATTTTACGATGCGGCTGCAAAATATTATAAAAAAACGGTATCGTCAAACCGGACATCGCGCAAAAAAGAGAATCAAAAAGGAGAGAGTTAATTTATGAAAGAACTGACAGTAAAAGAACTTTATACATTGGATGAGACAATTGCAAAAGATATTTTTGAGGGAGTGACCTATCCGTGGGAAGTGCTTCCGAAAATCTCCCGGTTTATTGTGGAACTGGGAAATACACTCAGCGAAGAGGAATATGAAAAACAGGGAGAGAATATCTGGATCGCCAAAACAGCGAAAGTAGCAAAAAGCGCATCCATTACGGGACCGGCGATCATCGGAAAAGAAGCAGAGGTCAGACATTGCGCGTTTATCCGTGGAAATGCAATCGTGGGAGAGGGGGCAGTAGTCGGAAATTCGACAGAACTGAAGAATGTGATCCTGTTCAATAAAGTGCAGGTTCCGCATTACAATTATGTGGGAGACTCAATTCTCGGATACAAATCGCATATGGGTGCTGCATCTATTACATCCAATGTGAAGTCAGACAAGAAGCTGGTAATTGTAAAAACACCGGAAGGTGAAATCGAGACCGGATTGAAAAAATTCGGAGCGATGCTTGGCGATGAAGTAGAAGTGGGATGCGGAAGTGTCTTAAATCCGGGAACCGTTGTGGGAAGCCATACGAACATTTATCCGCTTTCTTCTGTGAGAGGATTTGTACCGGCGAAAAGCATTTATAAAAAACAGGGTGAAGTTGTAGAAAAACAATAGTGAGGGAAAATAAAATGAAAAAGATCGGGTTTATCGGAGTCGGGATCATGGGAAAATCCATGGTGCGGAATTTGAAAAAGGCAGGATTTGATCTGCACATTTATGCAAGAACAAAAGCAAAGGTAGAAGATGTGATCGCAGAGGGTGTGACCTTTCATGGCAGCATTGCAGACTGCGTGAAAGACTGTGAGGCAGTGATCACCATTGTGGGATTTCCGCAGGACGTGGAAGAAGTGTATTTCGATCAGGGGAATATTCTGGACAGCGCAAAAGAAGGCGCGTATCTGATCGATATGACAACCACCAGTCCGCAGATTGCCCAAAAGATTTATGAAGAGGGGAATAAGCGGGGATTTCATGTTCTGGATGCCCCGGTAACCGGAGGAGATACCGGCGCAAAAGCAGGAACACTTTCTATCCTTGTAGGTGGAGACAAAGAAGATTTTGAAGCATGTATGCCTCTGTTTGAAGCAATGGGAACCAATATTAACTACCAGGGAGCAGCAGGATGCGGACAGCACTGTAAGCTGGCGAACCAGATCATGATCGCAGGCGCGCTCTCCGGAGTATGTGAAGCACTTGCTTATGCACAGGCGAAAGGTTTGGATCTGCAGACAGTGCTTCATTCTGTGTCTACAGGTGCGGCAGGAAGCCGTCAGCTGGATCTGTTCGGACCGAAGATTCTGGAAGGAGATTACCGCCCGGGCTTCTTTATGAAGCATTTTATCAAAGATATGAAACTGGCGCTGATCGAATCCAATATAAGCGGTCTGGATCTCAATGTCTTAAGTCAGGTGCTGGCAGAGTATGAAGAGCTGCAGGCAGAAGGCCTTGGAGATGAGGGAACACAGGCATTGTTCAAATTGTATACACAGGAAAAAGCAGACGAATAAAGAGTTGACAAACAGAAAAGATTCTCGTATTATTGTATCAAATCAACAGTACAATGAACGGGAATCTTTTTTGCGTGATAAGCCGTAATTGGTGTGACCAGTAATGATAAGCCCGTCAGACAGCTGCTGTGCCTGCACAGACAGGCTGTGAGCTGTGTAAAACACGATGGAGGAAATGATATGCTGGAAGTTCAGAAATTAAGTAAATCCTATGGAAAGTTTCTGGCGGTGGATGAGGTCAGTTTTTTTGTACCGGATGGTACAGTCGGGATCCTTCTGGGACCAAACGGAGCCGGAAAATCGACGATCATCAAAAGTATCGCAGGTCTGCTTCGGTATCAGGGGCGGATCGGAATTCAGGGACTTCCTGCCAGAAGTGTGGAGGCAAAGAGACAGTTTGCCTATGTTCCGGAGATGCCTGCCATGTTTGATGCACTCAGCGTCAGAGAACACATTGAATACATGAGAAAAGCTTACAACAGCGGGATTACGGATGAAGAGGTGGAAGCGCTGCTTGCCCGGTTTGACCTGGATGACAAGCAGGATAAACTGGGAAATGAGCTGTCCAAAGGAATGATGCAGAAGGTGAGTATCTGCTGTGCGCTTGCCATCAGGCCGAAAGTGCTGCTTCTGGATGAACCGATGGTGGGGCTGGATCCAAAAGCGATTAAAGAGCTTAAGGAGGTCGTGCTGGAACAAAAAGCTCTCGGAGTTACAGTACTGATCAGCACGCATATGCTGGAGATGGTAGAAGAGCTGTGGGATATGATGTTTGTGATGGAAAAGAGTAAGATCATTGGTTCTTACCGGAAGGATGAGGTGGGAGACAAGGATCTGGATGCGCTGTTCTTTGAAATGACAGGTGGTGAGAAATCGTGAGAGCGCTATTGTATCTGACAAAACGAAGTATGATCAACAATTTGAAAAAAGCAGTGAAAAAGCCGCTCACACTTCTGGTTGTGTTAGCCTGTGCGGCATATGCTGTTTTTCTGGCTGTGATGCTGGCAGAATTAGCAGTGCAGATGAAGTTTGACAGTGCAAAAGGAATGGTGATCATTCTGACAGTCTGGTCGTTGTATCTGTTTTTGCTGAATTTTATGTCATATGCATCCAGAAAAGGAATTCTTTTCCGCCCGGCACATGCACATTTTATCTTCAATGCGCCTGTGGACCCAAAGGTCGTGCTGATCCATGGAGCCTGGATGAATTATCTGAGCAGTGTGGTGTTCTTTCTGATATTTATTATCGCAGGAATTACAGTTTTTGATGTCAGTCTGTGGAGAATTCTGCTGTTTGCGGGAATCTGTATCTGTAATCTGGCACTGGAGATCAGCCTGATGGTCTGCCTGTATTCCAGTGAACGGATTTCGGAGAAGGCAAGAGAATGGATCGGCCGTGGGATCAAGGTGTTTCTGCTTATGGTTACAGGACTGATCGTTCTGTATTTCTGGAAAAAAGGCGTATCTTTTGCAACAGTTTCTGCATTTTTTGACTGGCCGATCCTGCGGATGATTCCAATTATTGGATGGGAGATTTCTGCATTTCATCTGATTCTTTTAAGTCCGGATCTGCTCAATGCTGCAGGGATGGTTCTGTACCTTCTGACGACGATCCTGCTTGTGATCCTGGCATACCGGATGCCGTGTAATGGAGATTATTATGAGGACGCGGCAAAATTTGCAGATACCTATGCAGAAATGATCAGGCGGAAGAAAAACGGCGAAATGGTCATGGGGCTGGAGGAGAAGAAGAAAAAATTCCGCCATATGACAGTCCGTTATCAGGCAGTCGGAGCAAAGGCAATCTTTTACCGCCAGCTTTTGGAATATCGAAAAGAAAGAACGTTTATTTTCTCGAAGATGACACTTTTGAATCTCGTGATAGGCATCGTTATGGCATTTGCGATGCGAGAGACAGCACAGGAAAGCGGGATCCCTCAGATTTTTCTGCTTGGAATTCTGGCATATATGACTCTGATCTTCAGCGGATATCTTGGAAAGTGGGAGACTGAGATTAAAACCCCCTATCTTTATCTGATTCCGGACAGTCCGGTGAAAAAGCTGTGGTACTCGACACTGATGGAACATGTGAAAGCATTTGTGGATGGAGTTTTACTCTGTGTGCCCATCGGAATCTTGTGGAAGGTAAATGTGCTGGAAGTAATCCTGGGGATCCTGATCTACACGATACTTCAGGCGAACCGGATGTACAGTAAGGTGCTGGCACAGTGCGTGGTGGGAGATGTGCTTGGACGTACCGGACAGGATGTGGTGAGAGCTTTTTTCCAGATGTTCGTGCTGGGGATCGGGGTGACGGCCGCAGCGCTGGCAGGAATCTTTATAAGTATGGATTTAGTCTTTCCAATCGCTCTGATTTATAGTATGATAGTAACTGTGATAATCGGTCTGATCGCAGCCATCCGTTTTGATTCCATGGAACAGATGGCGTAGACGGATGAAGCTGCACAGTGAAGGTAAAAGACAGGAGGAAAAAAGATGCTGAATGATAATTTTGTGACCATGGAAATCGGCAAGGCAAAGCACATTGCGCTGGTTGCTCATGATGGAAAAAAGAAAGAACTTGTAGACTGGTGTGACAGAAATAAAGAGATTTTGAAAGGACATTTCCTGTGCGGAACAGGAACAACGGCAAAACTGATCTCAGAGCGTACGGGACTTCCTGTGAAAGGATACTGCAGCGGTCCTCTCGGAGGAGACCAGCAGATCGGAGCAAAGATCGTGGAAGGACAGATCGATTTTATGATTTTTTTATGGGATCCTCTGGAAGCACAGCCTCACGATCCAGATGTAAAAGCACTGCTTCGAATCGCGGTTGTTTATGATATTCCGATCGCGAACAACCTTTCTACAGCAGATTTTATGCTGCAGTCAAAATATATGAATACGTCTTATGAGCGTAAGATTGAGAATTTCAATAAGACGATCCAGGATCGCGTGAAATCTATGAAAGAGTCAAAATAAATTTCTGAGGATTTAAATGTGAAGATTCTTGTAAGCCATTTCGGAAACGAAATGGCTTTTTAGATTGAGAGGATAAGAAAATGGAGTATTTATATACGAAGATCAGCA
>ENA-OPXH01001953-OPXH01001953.1-human-gut-metagenome-genome-assembly--contig:-NODE-1953-length-12543-cov-2.824552_pt1 | contig 12543 bp, 6 predicted proteins | sample MGYA00241521_ERZ502034 | MGnify/ENA primary metagenome ERZ502034 (study PRJEB25962, sample SAMEA2042103) | human gut metagenome | biome: human gut; feature: human-associated habitat; material: faeces... | reverse complement strand
TCCTTCCATTTTTCTTTTCCTCTAATTATCATAAAAGATGCACCTCCTTATCAAGTACATCCTTATTGTATTGAATTCTTTAATTATTTATAATCGCTTATTTATTTGACACTTACTTTTTTATTATTTTATCTTTCTTTTTTTCTTCTTTCAATGGACGGATTGTCCAAAAAAAGAAGTCACAATGACTTCTTAAAAATTTCATATTAACTTGCATACTATTTTACGTTATTTTTTAATTTTGTAAAAATAAATAATAACAATGTTCCTACAACTGTTGATAAAACAATTAACGCTAAATAATATAATGGATTATTGACCATCCATATTAAGAATAATCCTCCATGGGGAGAAGTAATTGAACATTCAAAATACATTGATAATGCTCCTGCAAGACCTGCTGCTAAACAACATGCTGGTAAAATGACAGTTGATTCTTGTTGAATAAATGGAATAGCTCCTTCAGATATAAAAGATATACCATTAATATAATTCATTAATGCATCTTTTCGATTAGAAAATCTATTTTTAGATAATGTTGCTGTTAAAGCAATTACAAATGGTGGAATCATTCCTCCAGCCATGACTGCAGCCATTGGATAATAATCATAACTTATAAGCATTCCTATTCCAAAAACATAGGCTGTTTTATTAATAGGACCACCATTATCAATAGCCATCATCATTCCTAAAACAAATCCAAATAAGATTTTTGTTGACATTTGAGATTCAACAAGTGAAACATATTGTAAAATATAGCTATGTGCTATATACAAATAACCATTTAAATAAATCATCACAAGTAAAACAATAACAGTTGATAAAACAGGATGGAATAATGATGCTTCTATTCCTTTTAAACATTGTGGTAAATAAGAAAATAATTTCTTTAAAATCAATGAAACAAATCCTGCTAAAAAACCAGCAACAATTCCTGCAAGCAAAGAAGTTGAATTAGCAGAAATTGATGACATTGAAATTCCTTGACAAACAATTAATCCACCAGCAAAACCTGAAACCATTGCAGGTCGATCTGCAATACTATCAGCAATATAGGCTGATACAATTGGAATAATCATGATTGTTATTAATTGTTGAACATAATTTATAAGTGTCAATAATTGATTTGATAATACCTGATCTTTAACAAGATATAAAATACCATATAGAACTCCACTTGCAACAAGGAATGGTAAAGCATGTGAAATACCATTCATTAAATGTTTGTAAAATAAACGTATGATATTTTGTTTTTCTTTTTTAGTATCATGATGATATATTTCACCATCGCCATTATTTGCTTTTTGAACAAGCTCTTCAGCTTTCGAAATCCCATCTCTTACAGGAACTTGAATTACTTTTTTCGCTTCAAATCTTTGCATTTCTACTTTTTTATCAGCAGCTACTATAATACAAGTACAATGATCAATATCATCTTGTGTTAATTGATTTTTAACCCCTTCTTGCCCATTAGTTTCTACTTTAATAGAAATATTTAATTTTTCTCCCGCTTGTTCTAAAGCTTTAGCCGCCATAAAAGTATGAGCAATTCCTGTAGGACACGCAGTTACTGCTAAAACAGCAGGATGAACAATTTCTTTCACTTCTTCTTTTTTATTTTCCTTAGCATCTATTAATTGTAAAAATTCTTCTTTAGAAGATGCATTAATTAAAGCATTTCTAAAATCTTCTTCCATTAATAAAGTAGATAACTGTGCAAGAGCTTGTAAATGAGCACCTCCCGAATCTTTAGGAGCACCAATCATAAAAAATAAATAAGTAGGTTGTCCATCAAGAGATTTAAAATCTAATCCTTCTTTAACAACCATTGCAGATAATCCTGCTGTTTTCACACCTTCACTTTGTCCATGAGGAATAGCAACACCATCACCAATTCCTGTTGTACTTTGCGCTTCTCTATTTAAAACACTTTCTTTATAAATTTCTTTATCATTTAATTTTCCACTTTGATCTAATAAATCAACCAGATGATTGATTGCTTCTTCTTTATTAGAAACTTGTGGATTTAAATCTATCGAATTTATATCTAATAATTCTGTAATTCTCATTTCTAACAACCTTTCTTTTTTTGTCTATCATAAAGCAAAAAAGTTGTTCAATCAAGAACAACTTAATCATACTGACATAACTTATAAATATCTTTGATGCAAGTTCCTACATCTGCTGGTTTATGTGCATCACTCGCTGTAATAATATCCACATGATGTTCTTTAAAAATATCCAACAATTCTTTAGACAAACCTTTATCAGGATGATGATAACGATAATAACACCCTGTATTACATTCCCCTTTAACATGATGTTCTACTAATAATTCAGCAAGTTCATGATAAGTTGGTTTTAAATCATAAGTTGGATAATAACCAAACATTTTAATTGTATCAGGATGAGCTAATTGCGTAAATAAATCGCTTTTAACTAAATCAAAAATCAATTCATAATAACGATGATAAATATCATCTACATTATATTTTTCCCAAAGTAGTTCTTTAGACCAAGGCATATCATATAAAAGTCCATCAATAGAATGAATAGCTCCTACTAAAAAATCAAATTGATAGGGTTCTAAAATATGTCTTATTTCTTCTTTATATTCAGGAACATAACATACTTCTAATCCAAATAAAACTTCTATTGGAAGTTCTTCCTCTTTTACCTCATTAATTAAACGCACATAACTAGAAAGTGTATCTTTAAATTTCATTTTCTTATTAGCAAGCCATTCTCTTTGTTGATTACTTGCTTCTTTAACACCTTGATAAATAACTTCAAATTCTTTAAAACGATGTGTATGATCTAAAATTTGAATACAATCAAATCCTTGTTTATAAGCTTCATTAATAAATTCCATTACATATTCTTTAGTAAGTGGTCCGTTTTCTAAATGCATATGTCCATCTACTAGCATAGGCAATCCTCCATTCATGTTGTATACAATTATAGACTCTTTAATAAAAAAAACAATCTATTTAATAAAACATCTTGTTACAAAAAAAGTAACAAAAACAGTAGATTATTTCCTCTCTATATTTTACTAATATTTGACTATTAAATTTATAAATTTAAATTAGTAGCATATAAATATTTTAGCATACTTGGTATTTGTTAAGAAAGGTCGTTCAGTTTTGAATAGTGTCGTTAGGTATTTAAAATTGAAAACAGCGAAAAAGCCTTTAAGCATCAACTTAAAGACTTTTTCTATATCTCTATTAATTTTCTTTTTTTCTTACAAATACCATCACAAACATACTGCTTACTAGTAGCATCATTAATCCTATAATATTTGCATTATCTCCCGTTTTAGCTTTCGTTGTTTGTTTTGTATTTGATTTATTTATTGAAGCAGTTACCGTTGTTTTTAATTCTTTTTTATCTTTATAGATAATTGCATAATCACTAAACTTATCTGTTTCAAATGTAAGTTTATTTGTCTTTTCATCATAATTTGTTTCTAGTATATCTACTTTTCCATTATGACTTCTTGCGATATAGTATTCTCTTTTAGTTTTACTATCTTTATTGATTAGTTCTTCTGGAACTTTGATTGTTACTTTCATGACTTTTGAAAGTTCATGTATACTTTCATTTGTTCCATTAACTATTTTATTTAAAGTAATATTTAAGTATTTTCCTACTTTATATCCTTTTGTACTTGTTTCAATAAGTTCATTTGCTTGTGCTTCTTTTACTTCTAATACGATTTCTATTTTCTTACCTTCTGCTACTTCACTTAATTCATTTGCTGTTATTTCTTTGTTTTCAATAAGGAGATCTATAATTTCATCTCTACTTATTTCTACATCTCCTGTTGTTTTAACAGTAAATGATCCTGTTCCTATCTTATCTGAATCTTTTGGTAAAATAACATAAGCATATTCAAAGGATCCTGTATGGTTATTTCCTTTAGCTTTGATTGTTAGAACATGTTTTCCTTCTTTCGTTGCTTGATTATCTAATACTTCATAATCTTCTTTATTTAATGCTTTTCCATTGACTAAAACTTGTTCTACTTCTTGTGTTTGTTTTTCTCCTGTATATTTTAAGACATTTCCTAATACTACTGTTCCTTTATCAATCGATAATGGATTAATTGTATATGTTCCATCTTTAAAAGTAATATCATAATTTGGATTTGATCCTTCTTTTTGACTTACTTTTATCTTATATGTTCCTACATCTTCTCCTTCTTCTCTTGTAAGAATAATTCCTGTTAATTTATCATTACCAATAAGTTTATCATTTACATATGTAAATTCAGAGTCTTCATCTCCATATGTCTTTGATGCATCATTTACAGTAACTGTAATCTTTTTAGCTTTAACAGTAAGATTTATTTCTTTAGATATTTTTTTATAATTCTTACTTTCTTTTTGACTTACTGTAATGATGACTTTACCTGCGCCTTTGATAACTACATTACCTTCACTATCTACGGTAGCTACTTTTTCATCGCTACTTGCATATTCAATAGCTGATTCATTATCTTTACTTTGAGCATGAATTGTAAATGCTTCATCACCATAAGTCTTTTCAACATCTTTTTGATCAACTGTTAATTCATGATTGATTTTATTAACAGTTAATGTTACTTCTTTACTATCACTATCATAGTTATGATCAACTCCTAATGTAACTTTTAATTTTGTTGTACCAGCATTATGAATTGTTACATTACCTTGATCATCTACTGTAGCTACATCCTCATTACTACTTGAATAAGATAATTTTCCATTTCCTTTATGAGATACTTCTAATTTAAATCCTTGATCACCATATTTTTTATCATTCACTTCTTTTACTTTTAATCCAGCATCTGCACCTTTTACTACAAATTCAGCTGTATTTGTATCAGTTAAATTATAGTTTTTGTCATCGATACTTGCTGTAACAGTATATTTACCTGCATGACTAGGAACTTCTGTTCCATTAACTTTTGTTCCATCATACCCTGTTCCTGTGTAAGTTAATGTTACTTCTGGATGATCACCACTTTCTACATCATTTAACTTAGCTGTAGCACCTGTAATTTTTTCACCATAAGTACCACCATTAGGTGTTATTGTTACAGTGATATCTTTTGGTCTAATTGTATAACTTGTTGTTACATTTTCAGGTAACTTATAATTTTGATTACTTACTTTTGTAGCTTTAGCTTCATAAGTACCTGCATTTTTTTGTTGATTTCCATCAACGGTAACTTCACATTTATCACCATCTGCTAAGTTATTAACTGTAGCTGTTGGTAATTGTTCTTTACCGTTGTAAGTTAATTCTTTATTCCAATTTAAATCAATTGTTCTAGGATTGATTTTATTTGTGATTTCTTGTACATCTGCATCTTTAAAGTTTTTATTTCCTTCTACTTTGTAGTAAACTGTATATTCTTTGGCAGCTTTCCCTGTTGGAATTGATGTTGACCAGTTTTTATTGTCTAAAGAATATTTTACTGTTCCTCCATTAGTAGATGCTGCATTTACTAATTCTTGTTCACTTCCATTATATGTTAGTGTTTTTGTTGTTGGTTTCGTAACAACTGGTGTTGCTTGGGTAATATTGAATTTTACTGTTGTATCAATAGTACCGTCTTCCCATCTATAATTTGTAGGATCTTTTAAAGTCAATTGAACATCATATTCATTTACATCAATACCACCATTATTTTCTTTAACTGTGTATAAACCATTTTCTGAAATATTTGCAGTTAATGTTTGTCCTGTATATACTTTGCTTTCTACTGTTGGTTTTTTTACTTTTTCCCAGTTAACTGTAATATTATTTAATGTTGTTTTATTTCCTGATTTATCTGTTACTTCGATTGTATATGTTCCTTTTTTGGGAACTAATGTATAACTACCATTAGTAGGTTCAACTGTTTGTCCATCTACTTTTACTGTATCTAAATTATTATCAGTTACTGTAAATGTTTGTGTTTTCGTATATGTTTGATTGTTTTCTACACCTGATACTTGTGGTGCAATCGTATCAATTACGATACCATCTGTTGAAACATATTTAATATTTCCTGCTTTATCTATTACCTTGGCATAAATAACATAATTACTATCTTCACTAAATGTAACAGATTCTCCTTCTTTCCAATCTACTGCTTGTAATTGTTTCTCTGTTAGTGATTTTTCACTACCTGATTTATCAACATAATAATAGTATTTATTAACTCCACTACCTTCATCTGTAGCTGTAATTTCTGCTTTTTGTGTTTCTTTAAAGAATAAACCGAATGTGATTTTATTTAAAATACTTTTCCATGTTTTATTGGATACCTTTATTTCTGTATCAGGTGCTGTTATATCAGCTACTCCTTCAACTGTAATATCTGTATCTTTTTGAATATTTTTAATTGTGTATTGATTATTGTTATTTAATTGAACAGTTTCACCATTGACCTTAACAGCGAAATCTGTTGTTTTTGAATAGCCTTTATTTAATTTAAATGTTAATGTGCTTGATTCATTATAATCAACAACTGTATTACTAACATTTAAAGTATATCCAACTTGACTAACTGGAACATTTACTTTGATTTCTTGTCCATTGGCAATATATACTTCTTTTTCAGATGATGCATAATAGTTTTTACTATCTTTATATCTTACATAATACTTACCAGTAGATAATCCTTCTACAGTATTTCCAGTAATACTATGCCATTCATTTTCTCCATCTTTTTTATATTCCATTGATGAATCAACATCATTTAATCTTCCATCTGTTCCACCTTTATATGTTGTTCCTGTGGCTGTTACAGATGTTGGTGCTTTTCTTTGGGCTTTGACAATTTCGAATGTAACTGTTTTTTGTGCAGGTAATTTATAATTTGAATCACTCAATCCAGTTGCAGTTGCAGTATATGTACCTACTTCAGTTTGTTCACCAGAAACAGTCACTTTACATTTGTCATCTCCAACTGTATTAGTGACAGTTGCTGTTGGAACATGTGGTTTACCATCATATGGAATTTTAAATGTATTTGTTCCATCTAGTTTCCATGATAAAGTTGCTGTTCTTTGGGTAATAGTAATGAATTTTTGAGGAGACGATCCAGACTTATAAAGATCCGATCCCGAATTATATATACTTAAATAATATTTTCCTACGTCTGGATATTCTTTATTGACTTTAATATTTGTATCACGATCATAATATTTATATGAATATTGACAATTATCTAACATACTTTCAGGGACAAGTTCTGGTTGTTCTCCATATTCCCATGTGTATTTAACAATGCTAGGTGGAGTAGGTTCTGCTTTTAATACAGTAAATTTAAGTGATTTTGTTGTTAAACGCAAATAATGATTTGTTTCAGAAACTACTCCTCTAATATAATAAGTACCAGGTTTTAGACTATTTAACTCAGCTAATAGCTTATCTGAACTTATTGGTTTATATGTACTGTCGTCATCATCACATTTCTTGTATTCATAAGAAACAACTGCATTTGAATCTACATAATTCGGATCCATAAGATGACCATACCCATCATTGACTTTTACATATGGACCAAATTTTGATTGATATCCTTGATAAGTATATTCACAATTATCTTGTTCTTTCCAGTTCTTATCTTTGAAATATATTTTATTTGTATAATATTCTGCTTTCGTAATTGTGAATTCTCCAGAAACTGAAACTTGATTCATTGTTAGAGTTACTGAATAATCTCCTGGTTCTGTTGGTCTTTGTGATAATTGTTGTCCATTTTGATAATATGTTAATTTGTATGAATCTCCTGATATTGGAAAACTAGAGGTATTCTTACCAGCGACATTTTCAACCCAAGCATTGTCTCCTTTCTTATACCCTCCATCTTGTGTTTTTAATACTATTTTTGCTGTTGTAGTATCTGGATCCTGATAATTACATAAATTATTTCTTTCTTCTTCACTACAATAACCTTTTATTGTTTTTCCACTTTCATCGCTGTTATCAAGTACATAGTTCCATTTGTGAACATGTTTTGCTAAATAAATATATTGACCTTCTTCGTCATATCTAAGATCAACTCTGTATAATTTATCACTATTTCTTACAAATTTTATTTTATTCAAATCATCTCTACTTACTCCTCTTGGAGATATTCTGTGTTTCTTTCCATCGTTTATGTTATAATCAATATCAATTGTAATAGCATCTCCATTATATTCTGAAAGATCAATGGTACCATTACTACCAAGTTGAACATCTGTTCCACAATTTTCAAACGTGACATTTTTAAGTTTAAGTACTGCCTCTTTAAGTTCTGTCCCTTTATTGTAAATACCAATACGATTTGCTTTAATTGTGGCATCATTAACATTCAAAACTCCCTCTACAGAGTTAAGTCCAACTTCATCAGATACAATCGTTCCACCACTACCATTGATTGTCATTGTTCCTGAATTTTCAACAAATCCGCATAGACTGTAAACATCATTTCCACTATAAGTAAATGTATGACCATTCATATTAATAGTTACATCAGTATTTCTGTCAGTCCTAATAAAATCAAACCTTCCACTTTTATCAGGATTATTAATAACATCGCCTAATATATTTAAAGCTATCGTTCCTATTTTAGAGCTATTATATTGTACACGAACTTTTGTACCAGCATTTTCCCATGTAGAATATTTCTTAGTATAATACGTACCTCCAGGCAAATTATATGTTCCTGGTGTACTTGTATAATACGTACTTCCATCACTTGAAATATTAGTATCTGCCGCAAATACATTTACAGGTACTTGTGTAAAAATCATCATAAATGTAAGTACGCTTGCTATTATTTTCTTAATTTTTATCTTCATAACTTTCTTTTCCTCCCCTTATTAAAAATTATTATGTTTAAAACTTCTTATTTATTTGTTAATAAAAAACCTCCCTTGTCTATTCATATTTTACTATTTATGATACTTTATTTTTTCATTTGTCGCGAAATGTCGTTTTTAGGGTGTGAAATGCAAAAAGACCTCTTTCGAGATCTCCTAATAAATAATTTTTAATATTTTAAAAGAAGTCCACTAGGGACTTCTAAGTAGTCTATTTTCTCCATTGAGATGGAGCAAATAATAATAACATTGGGAATATTTCAAGTCGTCCTGCCAACATATCAAAAGATAAAACAAGTTTTGATACCAACAACAATGATAACATTTTTAATACGATTTGTGATAACACCGATATCTAAACAAAATCTTGATAAATCTCGATGTGTCCCTGTAATATATAAATGATTGCCTGGTTTAATAGCATAATTTCCATCTGGAATAATTACATCTTCATTATGACTTACAGCACATATTAAAATATTTGCTTTTGTAATTTTATGTAATTGATTTAATTCAACTCCATTTAAACGACTATGATCTTCCACAAAGAATTCAGCAAGCTCAACTTTTCCTCTTGAAAAAGTATCCACTTTAACAGCTGAAGGAAAAGATAAAACACGACAAATTTCACTTACTGCTTCAAGTTCAGGATTAACGATCATTGAAAAACCTAATTGATTTCTCATAAAATCACGTTGTGATGAATAATCAGGATTTCTAACACGTGCAATAGTGTGTCTTGTTCCCATTTTTTTAGCCATTAATCCTGCTAAAATATTTAATTCATCTGAAGTAGTTACACAAATAATAAGGTTAGCATCTTCTGCTCCTGCTTCCATTAATATATCATATGAACCGCCATTACCTACAACACCTATAACATCATATTGGTTTACAACTTCTTCTACTTTAGTTGCATTTTGATCGACAACAATAATATCATGATCTTCATTTGACATATGTTTAATAAGTGTTTTTCCGACTTTACCGGCTCCCAAAACAATGATTTTCATAAAAAATGAAACTCTTTAATACAGATAGATATTTTTACCCTTTTTCTTTAATTACTCAACCTATTTTACATTAACCAAACTAAATATCAATGAAAAAATTATTTTTATACAGTATAATAAAAAACTCCACTATATCGTGGAATTTTCATTATTTTTCAACTGCATTATTTACAATAATACGGCTTGCTTGCATACGAGATAAATCTCTTTTGAATCCTTCTAAATCAATTTTTTCTAATACTTGTTCTTTAGTCATTTGATTAGCTTGTCCAACCATATTTAATTGTTCATCTAAAACTTCTTCAGAAACAACAATATTTTCAACAGCAATAATTTCATCAATTAAAGCTTCTAATTTAGCTTGTTGAGTAGCAGATGGTTTCATTTGTTCTCTTAATTTTTCTTCATCCATACCTGTCATTTGTAAGTATTGATCTAATTGAATTCCTTGAGCCATCATTTGATTCGCCATATAAGACATTTGTCTATCTAATGCCTCATCAATTGCATCATCATCTAATTCAACTTCACTATCTGCCATGAAAGCATCAAAAATTGTATTTTCTTTTTGTGCTTCATATTGTTGATCATGTTGTTGTTGTAAACCTTCATTAATATAAGCTTTTAAATCTTCAACTGTTTTAATTTCAGGTACACCTAAACCTTCAACAAAATCATCATTTAATTCAGCTTCTTTTTTTACAGATAATTTTTTAACTGTTACTTTGAAAACAGCATCTTGTCCAGCTAAATCTTCGGCTTGATAATTTTCTGGGAAAGTTAAGTTTAAATCTCTTGTTTCATTAACTTTCATACCAATCATTTGTTCTTCAAACCCTGGAATAAATGATCCTGAACCAATTTCTAAATCATAATCATTTCCTGTTCCACCTTCAAAAGCAACATCATCTTTTAAACCAACAAAATCGATTGTAGCGATATCACCGTTTTCAACAGTATCTCCATCTTTTTCTTCTGTTTGACTTGATTGAGCTAAAATCATTTGAATTTGTTGTTCAACTTCTTCATTAGATACAGGTACTTTTTCTACTTTAAATTCAATTCCTTTATAGTTACCTAATTTAATTACTTTACTCATTTATCTATTTCCTTTCATTATATGCCTGTTTATTCTATCATAAAGAAAACTTATTGTCTTTATTTAATCTTAATATCCTTAATATTATTTAAAGTAATTGTTGAATATCCTGACATATCTGTTTCGGTTGTAATATTTTCATGATTTAAATAATCTTCAACATTTAATTCAATAATACGATCATCATCTAAAACCAATTTACATCTTGACATACGATCTAATGAAAGTGGGACATTAACAATTTCATCATCTTCTTCAATTCCTAGATCTCTCATAATCGTTTCAACTTCTTCTTGTGCGTTATAATCATCACCCATGACCTTCTTCGCAATTTCCATTGGTTTTAATGGTAAATGTTCCATCACTAAATCAATCATTTCTTTTTTGACCATAGCTGTAGGATCACCTTCAAAAACATTATATTCACTATCGACTTTTTTAACGACTTTATTGACAATACTCATTTTTTGTTTATCTGTTAATTTAGGTTCACCTTTAATATATTGTTCATTAAGATAATAGCCTGGTTTTCCATCTATTTGAAATCTTTTTTCAATTAAAGAAACTGTGTTTTTATCAACATTGATAATAATTGCTTCTTCAACAGCTGAAGTTTTAGGTGGAAGACTTTGTCTATTAACAAATTTAATAAATCTTTTACCATCTACTTCTTCCACAATAGAAATAGGTGTCACTTTATAATTTAATTTCATGATGAGAATCATCTTTTCTCCATCTACTTTACATTCAACAAACATTAAATTACTATTAGGCATTTCTTCAATCACTGAGCCTAAAGCAAATAATTTGTCCGTCATTTCATGAGCCTGTTTGATAAATTCTTCTTGACTTTCAATCATTTTTTCACTTCTTAACATCATCTCATGTAAAGAACCAACTGTTAATTCTTTAAGTGAAGGAGAATTTAAAGCTTTTTCTACTTTCTTACGATAATAATCAATAGATGTTTCATTCATATCGACAAAGTCAGTAGAATGATAAATCTTACGATGTTCAAAATCTAACATATGCATTAAAATTTTATTTATGACTATTGTATTCATCTTACCACCCGCAAAGATTATAACATATTTCTTTATCTATGACATTAAATACTTTATAATAATCTCGAGGTGAAATTATGAAAATTGTCATTGCCCCAAGTAAAACAATGAAATATCAAAAGGTTCCTTTTGTTGGTAGTGAACCTTTGTTTCCAGAAGAAACACAATATCTTACAAACATTTTAAAACAATATAATGATGAACAGTTATGTCAGCTCATGAAAATATCTTATAAACAGGCAACTCAAGTTTATCAGTATTTTCATGAAGAACAGACTGCTCATCCTGCTTTAGCTTTTTATCAAGGAACAGTTTTTAAACAACTTGAATTAGCATCTTATATGAATCATCAAGACTACTTATCTGAACACTTATGTATTTTAGATGCTTACTATGGTGTTTTAAAATACAATACTTTAATAACGCCTTATCGTTTAGATATGACAATGAAACCTGATCATATCAACTTATATGATTATTGGTATACACCTTTATATCAATATTTTGAACAAGTTGAT
>ENA-OPXH01001951-OPXH01001951.1-human-gut-metagenome-genome-assembly--contig:-NODE-1951-length-12561-cov-2.351991_pt1 | contig 12561 bp, 11 predicted proteins | sample MGYA00241521_ERZ502034 | MGnify/ENA primary metagenome ERZ502034 (study PRJEB25962, sample SAMEA2042103) | human gut metagenome | biome: human gut; feature: human-associated habitat; material: faeces... | reverse complement strand
CGCCGCTCCCGCCTCCGGAGGGCGGTGCTCTATCCCCTGAGCTACGGGTGCCTGGTCAATTTGACTTTGTAATAGTAACACATTTATCTCACAAAGTAAAGTAAATACATGAGATAATTTTCTACACAATTCGAATCATTATAACATTATAGCAAGAGCGCCTTCGGCATTCTTGACCGCTGGCGCTCCCATACACCAATCATAATACTCTTCTATATCATAGATTATCTTTCGCTACTTGCATTGACTGCTCTTCACTTTTCTTATAATCGCAATCTCCGTTCTTTTCTGTCATAATAATAAACATGATCTGACAAAATATCTTCGTCCGGTACCTGTGTCTCATTGACTTCTCGTAACATCTCTGTCAGCATTCTCCGTCCCGGCGAAGCACTCTCCGGCACTATGATCATCTCATGGACACTACTTGGAACCACATAGAAATTCTCTTTAAGACATAAACTGATACCTGCAAGTCTGTCTGGATACAGAATTGCTGATGCTCCATAATTGCGGATCTGATTCGTCAATACATACATAGGTTCTTCCGGACATTTCTCCTTTATTCCTGTAAGTTCCGCAATCAGATCACTCATAGTCAGAAATTCTCCCGGAAGTTCATGCCATGTATTATATCTTGCCTGATGATAAATGTCCTCTTTTGTCACATGCCACAGTTTCAGATGCCGGTTACGGATCATCATTGTCGCCATGCCATAATCTCCTGCTTCAAAAAGTACACAAAAGATAATTGCCAGATCAAGATATGGCACATATGGCACTTCCTGAAGGAGTTCTTCATTTGCCTCACGACCAATCAGACGATAAATCACTTTTTCCTTGATTTTATCGTATTCTCCAAGCTTCTGCTCATCCCACGGCCGGTCAACTTTCAAATCCTCATACAAATCGGCCACTTCTTTTGCAATCTTATCAACTCCTTTGCCGCTAAGGAACTGTTGATAATATTCTTCCAGATAGATGGTCGGTGAAATATTCGTACTGTCATCCTCAATCAGAAGCCCGCTCCGCTCGGTTCCGTTATTCTTCTTCACGGTACGTGTGCTGACTCTGATGTGTGCCCCCATGTTCTCTCTTACTTTTTTCTCTACTGTCTCTAAAAACTGCTTATAATCCATATATCTCCTTTCCTCAGACAGCAGCAGTTTCTGTGTTTCAAATATTATGGTATTAGAATTATAAAAAAGCCCTGCAAAAAATGCAAGGCTTTTGTCGTTTATTTTTCTTATGTTTTCCTTAAACTTATGCTCTTGAAAGATACTCGCCGGAACGTGTATCAATCTTGATGACCTCTCCCTCATTAACGAACAGAGGAACCATAACCTGCGCACCAGTCTCAACGATAGCCGGTTTTGTAGCACCTGTTGCTGTGTTACCTTTTACGCCCGGCTCAGACTCTGTGATCAGAAGCTCAACAGTTGTCGGTGGGTCAATTGCAAATACTTTACCCTGATATGATTTCAGAGTTACGTCTGTTCCTTCTTTTACGAACTTCAGGCTATCTCCAACATCCTCAGAATCAACCGGAATCTGCTCGAATGTCTCGTTGTCCATGAAGTAATACAGGTTTCCGTCAACATAGGAATACTGCATTGTCTTTCTCTCGATAAATGCTTTCTTTAATACATCTTTAGATGGGTTAAATGTTCTCTCAACAACACCACCGTTGATAACATCTTTCAGTTTTGTACGGACGAAAGCAGAACCTTTACCTGGTTTTACATGTAAGAATTCCAGACATTCATATACCTTTCCGTCGATCTCATACGTCGTACCTTTTTCAATATAAGCATCAGCCATTGTATATATCCTCCTTAATCGCACCCGAATGGCACTTTATACGTTTTCACTTTTACCATTTTATAATAGATTGTGCCTTTTTTCAACTATTTTTTCGCCTGTTTCTTGCTTCTTGCGTAAAAATACAACACAATCTTCTCCAAATATCTCTTCAGCACAATCTGAATCTCTTCTTTTGGGTGAATCGGTTTCACAAGAATATTGGAAATCCCCGTTCTTTTTGCGCCCCAGACATCCGTAAATAACTGATCTCCGATAAACACACTGTTTGTCTCATCAGTCCCCATAATCTCCATAGCCTTCCGGTAATTCTTTGTTGATGGCTTGTGCGCATTGTACACATAATCTACTTGAATCGGCTCATTGAACATCTTTACACGCGGCTCCTGATTATTGGAAATGAGACAACATTTAAATCCAATCTTTTTTAATCTGTCAAAGAGTGCGATTGCCCTCGCATCAGCCGGTGCTCCATGCGGTACAAGTGTATTGTCAATATCAAAGATCAGGCCACGATATCCTTCTTCATATAATTTTTCAAAATCAATCACATATGTGGAAGCCACATATCTATCCGGGAAAAATCTGTCAAACATTACTCTCCATCCATTTCTGTCAGTCTCTGTACTAACTCTTCACACACCTGAAGAACAGTCTTGTGATCCGTATTGACAATAATATCGGCGGCTGCCTCATATTTTTCACGACGTGCCTCCATCAATTCTGCAATACCTTTTACATTCTTCCGTCCTGCGAGAACCGGTCTGTCGTCGGAATCTTTCACGCGCTCATAAACTTCCTCCGGACTGGCAGTCAGAAGAACGACTCTTCCATTCTTCTTCATCTGTTCTACATTGCATTCTCGAAGTACAACTCCGCCTCCGCAGGAAATGAGTACATTTTTGCGGCTCTGCATTTTCTTCAGGAGTTCTGTCTCACAGTTACGGAAATATTCTTCGCCATAAGTTGCAAAAATATCCGGAATGCTCATTCCTTCCTCTTTCACAATTTCCTGATCCATCTCTACAACTTCCATGGCAAACATGGTACTTAAATACTCTGCCACTGTTGATTTTCCAGCTCCCATAAATCCGATCATTACAATATTGTAATCGAATAACTTTCTTGCCTGAATCTTCTTGCTGTTCATACGGATACATTCAAAGATATCCATAATCTCTTCTCTGTACTTATTATCATTCAGCTTTTCTTCCAGTCTCAAGGCCTGTTTTGCCTCCTGCTGCGGCTGTAAAATCGGCATACCATATTCCTCTTTATATGCCATGATTTTTTCTACTATTTTACTTCTTTCAACAAGTGCGTCAATAATCTTATCATCACAAAGCGCCAGACTCTCTCTGTACATTTCCAAATCGTTCATCGTATATTACTCCTGTGTCAAATGTGGCCTCTTTATCCACTTCTTTTCTGTCTTACCGGGTGTATTATACCAACAATTGTCTTATTTCGCAACTGCCTTATTTTTTCTATTCATTCCTATTCCGGATTCTTGTTCATCGCCATAGCTGACTTTACATCTTTCCGGAACTGATCCCATGCGCCTTCATTTTCCACAAAATATTTCGGACAGATTTTCCCAGTCACATCATAGTGGCGGATCACATCTTCTTCTGTCAGGTTGAACTTCAGACAAAGCCACGCTGTCAGTTGGACCATCGAACGATAAGTCGCATCATTAAACTTTCCAGTCGCATCCGGATGGCAACATTCGATGGATACTGTATCATAATTCCGGTCATTCGATGCATACGCCACTTCCCAGGTCGGAATACACTGCACAATCTCCCCGTTCAGTCCCACCACGAAATTACTGCTGGCTTTCGTCTCGTGACTGTCTTTTAACCCTTCAAAATAATTCCGGTTACCTATAGCCGTTGCTCCAGGATTAGCTGTATAGTGAATAACAATCCCTGTAATCTTGTCTGTCTTCTCCTGCGATCTGGAATATGGATTCGGTGTCAGAAGCTCCACATCAATATCAGGCTCTGATGCATCCACTGCTTTCGTATCCACCTCATAATACTTATTGGAAAAAAATCCCGGATTATTTATTTTTATAATCAACATGACCACTAGCACAATTCCAAGAATAAGAAAACCCAGCCGGATATTCCGCTGGGTCTTTCTTTTCTTCTTTGTCGCGCTTAGAGTTCTTCTTTTTCTGTTCCTCTTCATCTGCACGTTCTTTGCCCCGCCTTTTTCTGATCCAAGAATGCCCCAGGCATTCTTGCTGCCCGCCACCTATAGAGGCGGGAGTCATCACTCATCTGATATATATATTCTACATATTCCGGCGAAACATTTTATGAATGAATTCTTATTAATTTATGAATTTTTATTACCTGCTGTTCACTCAGCCCCAAATTCTATCTTTCAATGCAAAAGCAGCTCACCAGTGAATTACTGATCTTACTCGTCTACGCTGTAGTTCGGAGCTTCTTTTGTGATATGGATGTCATGTGGGTGACTCTCTTTTAATGATGCAGAAGAAATCTTGACAAATCTTCCTTTTTCCTTCAGATCTTCGATCGTCGGTGCTCCACAGTAACCCATACCGGAACGAAGACCTCCCATTAACTGAAATACAGTATCTTCTACGCTTCCCTTGTAAGCAACACGTCCTTCGACACCTTCCGGTACCAGTTTCTTGGCATCTGTCTGGAAGTAACGGTCTTTACTTCCGTTCTCCATAGCGGAGATAGATCCCATACCACGGTAAACCTTGTATTTTCTTCCCTGATATAACTCAAATGTTCCAGGGCTCTCGTCACAACCTGCAAAGATACTTCCCATCATACATACATTTGCTCCGGCTGCAATTGCCTTTGTCATATCTCCTGAGTACTTGATTCCTCCATCAGCAATAATCGGAATTCCATATTTATCTGCTGCTTCATAGCAATCCATAACTGCTGAAATCTGAGGCACACCGATACCTGCGATGATACGTGTTGTACAGATAGATCCAGGTCCGATACCAACCTTAACTGCATCAGCTCCTGCTTTGATCAGATCCTCTGTAGCCGCTCCTGTTGCAACGTTACCAGCAATAACCTGAAGATCCGGGAATTTAGACTTGATCATATCCACTGTGCGGATAACATTTGCTGAATGTCCGTGTGCAGAATCAAGAACAACAACATCAACCTTTGCATTGACAAGCTCCTGAGCTCTCTCAATACAGTTTGCTGTAATACCAATAGCAGCACCACAAAGAAGACGTCCCTGTGAATCCTTTGCTGCAAGAGGGTATTTGATCTGTTTTTCAATATCTTTAATTGTAATAAGTCCTTTTAAGTGAAAATCCTTATCTACAATTGGAAGTTTCTCTTTTCTTGCTTTTGCAAGAATCCGTTTTGCTTCCTCCAGTGTAATTCCTTCCGGTGCTGTGATGAGCCCCTCAGAAGTCATAGACTCTTTGATCTTCTTTGAGAAATCTTCCTCAAATTTCAGATCGCGGTTCGTGATAATACCGACCAGCTTTCCGTTCTCTGTGATCGGCACACCTGAAATGCGGAATTTAGCCATTAATTCATTAGCATCTGCCAGTGTATGATCCGGTGAAAGATAAAATGGATCTGTAATAACACCATTCTCAGAACGCTTTACTCTGTCTACCTCTTCAGCCTGAGCCTCAATAGACATATTCTTATGAATGATACCGATTCCTCCCTGACGAGCCATAGCAATTGCCATACGATGCTCTGTAACCGTATCCATACCTGCACTCATCATCGGTATGTTAAGGTGGATCTTCTTTGTCAGATATGTTGACAGATCAACCTGATTCGGAATTACTTCTGAATAAGCTGGTACTAAAAGTACATCATCAAATGTAATACCTTCTCCAATAATCTTTCCCATGATTATTATCCTCACTTTCCTTTGTAATATTTAAAAGCTATGATACAAAAAACAGTCGGCATTTGTCAACCATTTTCTCTATTTTACCACAAATTGTATTAAAAAGAAAACTCCCTAAAGGGGGAGTTTTCATAATACTAATCTATGATCATTAGAATTGCTAATACACTATTCTTACATCATTCCCATGCCTGCTCCGCCGCCTGCTGGCATTGCCGGAGTATCTTCTTTGATGTTCGCTACACAAGACTCTGTTGTCAGAAGCGTAGATGCTACACTTGTTGCGTTCTGAAGTGCACTTCTTGTTACTTTAGCTGGATCAAGGATTCCTGCCTCTACCATATCTACATACTCTTCTGTCAATGCATTAAATCCTACGCCTGGTTCAGACTCAGATACTTTATTGATAATAACAGAGCCTTCCAGTCCTGCATTTGCAGCAATGTGGAATAATGGAGCCTCCAGTGCTTTGAGAACTACATTAGCTCCTGTCTTTTCATCACCTTCCAGTGTTGCAGCATATTTTGCTACTTCTTTTGCTGCATGGATATATGCAGAACCGCCACCGGAGATAATTCCTTCTTCTACTGCTGCTCTTGTTGCTGCCAGAGCATCTTCCATACGAAGTTTTGCTTCTTTCATTTCTGTTTCTGTTGCCGCACCGACTTTAATTACAGCAACACCACCTGCAAGTTTAGCAAGTCTTTCTTGTAGCTTTTCCTTATCAAATTCAGATGTTGATGCCTCAAGTTCACGTCTGATTTGTGCAACTCTGTCTGCGATTGCATTCTTATCGCCTGCACCATCAACAATAATTGTAAGTTCCTTTTGAATCTTAACTTGCTTTGCTGTACCAAGTTGTGAAATTTGTGTATCTTTCAAATCAAAGCCAAGTTCTTCACTGATTACCTGACCGCCTGTCAAGATTGCAATATCTTGCAACATTTCCTTACGTCTGTCACCAAAGCCGGGAGCCTTTACAGGTACGCATACGAATGTACCGCGAAGTTTATTAACGATAAGTGTTGAAAGAGCCTCACCCTCAACATCTTCAGCGATAATTACCATCTTTCTGCCTGCTTGCATAACTTGTTCAAGAAGCGGTAAAATTTCTTGAATATTTGAAATCTTCTTATCTGTAATAAGAATGTATGGGTCGTCAAGAACTGCCTCCATTTTTTCTGTATCAGTTACCATATAAGGTGTGATATAACCTCTGTCGAATTGCATACCTTCAACAATTTCAGAATATGTTTCGGCAGTCTTTGATTCTTCAACTGTGATAACGCCGTCTGCTGTTACCTTTTCCATTGCCTCTGCAATTAGCTGACCGATTTCTTCATTAGCAGCTGAAACCGACGCAACTCTTGCAATATCTTCCTTACCCTGAACTTTCTTTGCTGTAGAAAGCAGCTTTTCAACAGCCGCGTCAACAGCCTTTTGGATACCCTTTCTTACGATCATAGGGTTAGCGCCTGCCGCAACATTCTTTAGTCCTTCACGAACAAGTGCCTGTGCAAGAAGTGTAGCTGTTGTTGTACCGTCACCGGCAACGTCATTTGTCTTTGTTGCAACTTCTTTTACAAGCTGTGCACCCATGTTCTCGAATGCATCTTCTAACTCGATCTCTTTTGCGATCGTAACACCATCGTTTGTGATCAGTGGAGCACCGTAGGATTTGTCAAGTACTACGTTTCTTCCTTTCGGTCCTAATGTTACTCTTACGGTATTTGCCAGTTTATCTACACCTGCACCTAATGCTGCTCTTGCTTCTGTGCCATATTTAATTTCCTTTGCCATATCTGTCTACCTCTTTCTGAATTTATTAATGATAAAAATATGTTTTACTCTACAACTGCGAGAATATCATTCTGTTTTACAATGATGTATTCTTCTCCGTCTAATTTTACTTCTGTTCCTGCGTATTTCGAATAAATTACCTTCTGACCTGCTTTTACCTGCATGGTAACTTCTTTTCCATCAACCATTCCGCCAGGACCAACTGCTATAACCTCTGCCTCCTGTGGTTTTTCCTGTGCACTGCTTGTAAGGATGATACCTGATTTTGTAGTCTCCTCTGCCTCACACTGTTTTAATACGACTCTGTCGCTTAATGGAACTAATTTCATGTTGCTTACCTCCTGCTTATGATCATCTGTTTTATTTCTTTTGAGTAGTTATTAGCACTCATTTCTTTTGAGTGCTAACTTATGGTTCATATAATAGATTTTTATATTTGAATCTGCAACCAAATATATTTCTATTTATAATTATTTATTCCAATATTTTCTTATTTTTTCTCTCTTTTTCTCGTTTTTTTATAAGTTCACTCATTTTCTGTGATTTTATACTTTTTTTATTTTTTCAGCGGAGACTGTTTTAACGTGCGTTTTACGGTCTGTTTTACGGTCTCCTTCATTGCTTTATTTCCTTCCGTCCAAAGCAGTTTTAAGGCTCTTGAAAACAGTTTCTGCCGCTCCGGTGAAAGTTTACTGGTTTCCTTCATCAGTTCCTGTATTTTCTTCCATTTACTGTGGTAAAAATCATCTACCGTACGGATCCCGACTTTTTCGATCATATCAAATGCTGTCTCTACGATCTGTGCTCTCTCTTCCCCGTCTAACTGGTAAATCCATGATTTCATCGTTTCATCCAGCAACAGGCTCTGTGCCGCAACCTGATCTACATGTACAAAAGATCTTCCGAGTACCTCCCATGACATGGCATCGTGCTGCTGGATCCCGCTGTTTGAGCTCTTGACAACTTCAAACGACTCCTGATGTTCTAAGAGCATTCCGACAATGGAAGATTCCGGCAGGATCGTGTGCAGCTTCGGCAGCATGCGCTGGTACTCTGTGCTTTCCACCATATCACTCCGGAATCCCGGACCATCATTGCTGTACACATTTAAAATCTGGTTCTGGATCTGCGGATCACATTTTACGGAGGCATACACGGCAAAATTTCCACCCTTTGAATGGCCGCCGACACGCACCCTCTGCTTTTTGTCTGTCACTGCACGGTTCAAATATTCCACTGCCCGGAGCTGTCCCGGCGTTTCTGACAGATAACCCATATTAAAATCTTCCCGCCAGCCCGTGATCGTGTTGTCCGTTCCACGAAATGCCACATACAGGCTGTCATCCGGCAGTTCCACACAGACCGCCGAAAACTGAAACTGTTCCTCATCCCGGATCTCGTTGACATAGCAGCGTAGTTTTACATCCGAAAAACGTTTTGTTTCCGCCATTTTCTCCATAACAAACGGAGCCGATTTCGTCATGGATACCCGCGCTAAGATTTCGTCTTTATCATTCTTTTCCCAAAATTGTCCGGATGCCTCCTTAAGCGGTACTGCCGGCGCATTTTCCTCTGCAGTAACGATCCCCTCAAAATCAACATATGCAAGCTGCGCTAAAATCAGATTATCAACTTCATTAAATTCATCTGCCTCAAACGATAAATCACCACGCCAGTCCATATAGTCCATGATATTTGCCATTGTTTTCCCCCTGTCTTTTATTTAAATCAGCCCATAATGTTTCAGTCCGTTCCAGATCCCATCTTTATGGATATCTGTGGTAACAAATTCTGCCGCATTCTTTGCCACATCCGTACCATTTCCCATGGCAATCCCATGTGCCACAAATTCAAGCATTTCCACATCATTAGCGCTATCCCCGAATGCATAGGTATCTTCCTTTGCGATTCCAAGAGACGCACAGAGGCGCTCAATGCCGCTTGCCTTTGAATGCCCCGCCTGCCCGATCTCTAATATTCCATCCGGCTCATGGACGATCATATCAAACTCCGTTCCCAGTTCTTTTCTGACAAGTTCTACATCTGCATTTCCAAGTTCCGCACTCAGCTTATTTACCTCATATTGTGCAGTTCCGGTAATACTTTTTAAGTTTTCCCCAAGCTCATTTCTCAGATAAATGACATATGGATCGTCGACAAAATCTTTTTCATCCACATAAATATAGTTCGGTCCCTCTAAGACCATCGGGATCTGATGTTTCCGCAGCACTGCAAGGATATGCCCGATCTGTTCTTTCGTCAGCAGCAGTTCAAACAGCTTTTCCCCCTCAAACTCGATATGTGTGCCGCACGCTGCCACGATTCCGTCAAATCCAAGTGCAAGTAATTTGGGACTTTTAATATTTGACCGGCTTCTTCCACTGCATAGAAATGCATAATAACCATTTTTTCTGAGCTCTTTTAATGCTTTTTTTGTACTTTCCGGAATATTCATTTTAAAATCCCACAAAGTACCGTCTATATCAAAAAATACTGCTTTTTTCATTGTCGATTATCTTTTTCCTTTCTGCTGTGTTGTTTTTTATTCTAACAGAATTCATTCCTTAAGCAAAGTCTTTTCCTGTCTGAAACACGAAACCTGAAATGGACGGCTGCTGTTCAGACACAAAAATGCCGCGCAACCCTATTACAGGTCACGCGGCATAAATATGCACATGATTCTACTCGCGATGCAATGCCCCGCTCATATTATTCGCGATGCAATGCTCCGCTCGTTTTACTCGCGATGCAATGCTCCGCTCGTTTTACTCGCGGTGCATGGAGAAGCTTTCCATGTCATAATTCTTTAAGTTATCATGGATCGTACGGTCGTCTGCCTGTCCGATCAGTGTATCACGATTCTTCTTGGAAGATACCTGATCATTAAACGCACTTGGACCGCCGACACAACCGCCCTCACATGCCATACCTTCGATGAAGTCTTCCGGCAGTCTTGCTGCTTTTAACAGAAGTAATGCTTTCTTACATTCTGCTGCCCCGTTTGCTTTGCATACGGTTGCTGCGATCTCATCGTTAGACTCTTTTAAACTCTCAAGTACTGCAGCTGTTACACCGCCTGAGTTTGCGAAACGTTTACCAAATGTAGAAGCTGTCTGGTCATCATTTGCACATGGCTGTAATTCAACACCTTTTGCTTTCATCATCGCACGGATCTCGCTGTATGTTAATACATAATCTGCATTTCCCTCGATCTTCTGATCTGCCACTTCAGACTTCTTGGCAACACAAGGTCCGATAAATACAGTGATTGCTTCCGGATCTTTTGCTTTGATCAGACGTGAGATCGCACACATTGGAGAAACGGTCGTAGATACACATTCTGCTAATTCCGGATAATGTAAACGTACCATGTTTACGAAAGCAGGACAACAGGAAGTAACTTTCTTATTTCCCTCTTTATAAGCCTCTGCCCACTCTTCTGCCTCATAAGCTGCCGTCATATCTCCGCCAAGACCTACATCATAGAAATCTGTAAATCCCATTTCTTTCATGGCTTTTTTCCAGCTTGCCATCGTAATATCTGCACCAAACTGACCTTCTGTTGCCGGAGCTGCCATTGCATATATATGCTTACCTGCTTTTAAAGCCTCGATAACCGGTACAATAAATGTTTTGGATGCGATTGCTCCAAACGGACAGCTGTGGATACATTTACCGCAGCGGATACATTTTTCTTCATCAATCACGCAGATGCCATTTTCATCCATGGTAATTGCGTTGACGGGACAGACTTTTTTACATGGACGGATTAAATCCGCAATCGCATTGTACGGACAGTTTTTTGCACACATGCCACACTCCTTACATTTGTCTGGGTCAATATAGGCTCTGTCCCTGCCCATTGAAATTGCCCCGAACTTGCAGGACTGCTGACAGGCCTTTGCCATACATTTACGGCAGTTATCCGTTACAATATAGTGGGATAACGGACAGTCTGCACACGCAGACTCTATTACCTGAATTACATTTTTAGAACCACTGTGGTCACTCTCTGTCGGACATAAACCCTCCGCCAGTCTTACTCTCTGGCGGACGATTTCTCTTTCCTTATAAACGCAGCAGCGAAACTGCGGCTTCGGCCCCGGAATTAATTTATAAGCAAGTTCGTCTTTTTTCTCATCAAATTCACCTGCATAGGCAAGCTTTGCCACCTGATACAGAACTTCGTGTTTTATTTTTAAAATTGTTGCGTCATTTGTCAGCATAATTCTTCCTCTTTTCTACATATTATTGTTTTGATATATCCTTTGCCAATGGTTCAACCTGTAAAAGCATATTTCTGATGTCATCAAACACCGCTGTCTTTATGTTATCACTTTTTTCAATATCTTCAATACAAGAAAGCACTTTATCATAATATGTTCTGGATAACACTACAAAATCAGAAATTTTTTCCACTTCTTTCGTTGAATCCTGAATTGCATCTGCAATGTTGTTCTGCACCTGTCCGATTGCATCTGCCTTCCCCTTAATTTCCTCAAAAATGTCATGCGCCGAATTTACATTTTCCGTATTCTCGTCTAAAATCTGTTCTGACTCTCGCAGGGAACGGCTTAATTCTCCTGTGCCGTCCTCTACATTCTTGATTCTTTCACTGATAACCTGAATCAGATTTTTAATTTCGTCTGCAAGTTCACGAACCTGTTCCGCAACAACCGCAAACCCTCTGCCCTGCTCACCGGCTCTTGCCGCTTCAATTGAAGCATTTAATGCAAGTAAATCTGTCTGGTCTGCAATATCGTTAATCAGATTTGCAGCATCTTTAATCTTCTGTGCAGATTCATTTGTCTTTGCCGCCTGATCATACATATCCAGAATCTGTGCTCTTGTCACTTCACTGATACCGACAAGTTCATCTAATGTCTTTGTTGAAGTATCATTTAACGTCTGCATGTCCTGTGCATTACTGTCTAAATGCTCTACTTCTTTTTCTGTCTGCACAATGCCATTGCCGATGGCTTCAACATCCTCTGTGGCAGCTCTTGTATACTCTGCCTGTGAAGTTACATTCTGCGTAATATCATCTACTGCCGT
>ENA-OPXH01001948-OPXH01001948.1-human-gut-metagenome-genome-assembly--contig:-NODE-1948-length-12574-cov-2.508108_pt1 | contig 12574 bp, 8 predicted proteins | sample MGYA00241521_ERZ502034 | MGnify/ENA primary metagenome ERZ502034 (study PRJEB25962, sample SAMEA2042103) | human gut metagenome | biome: human gut; feature: human-associated habitat; material: faeces... | reverse complement strand
ACCGGCTTTGTGTCCGTTATAAATGTTCAGCCCCAGAAAATCCAAAGGCGGATTTAATTCGCTGCAGTCGTTCCACACATTTTTAAAGTGCTGTGTTACAAAATTCAGCGTATCATCTGATTTTAAATCAGCAGTAATCTCCGGCGCAAGTGCTTCAAAATCCGGTGCAAGTCCGTTGATAACCGCATCGCAGAAAATGTGATGACAGAATAAAATATTTTCTTTGGTATTGGCATGGTATTAGTATACGAGGAGGAAAAGCATGATATATTTTGATAATGCGGCAACAACATTAAAGAAACCAGATGGAGTAGCACAGGCTGTTTCAGATGCTATCATGAATTTGGGGAATGCAGGAAGAGGTGCTTATGATGCATCTTTACATAGTATGCGAATGGCCTATGAAACGAGAGAATTATTGAATGAACTTTTTAATGGAGAGGGACCGGAGCAGATTGCGTTTATGTCTAATGCAACGGAAGCTTTAAATACGGCAATTAATGGGATGATTCAGCCGGGGGATCATGTTGTGACAACGGTTATGGAACATAATTCGGTACTTCGTCCGTTATATTTAAAAGAACAGACAGGGGTTGCGCTTACTGTTTTGCCACTTGATGAGAATGGGTTGATTTCCAGTGAAGCTTTTGAAGAGGCGATTCGTCCGGATACGGAAGCGGTTGTTTGTACGCATGCATCGAATGTAACAGGCACAGCGCTTAATTTATATAGGATAGGAGAAGCATGTAAACGTCATGGATTACATTTTATTGTTGATGCTTCACAGTCAGCAGGAATTCTTCCTATAGATATGCAGGCAATGAACATTGATGCATTGTGCTTTACCGGGCATAAAGGATTGTTTGGACCGCAGGGAACGGGGGGAATCTGTCTTAGAAAGGGAACAACAATTCGCCCATTAAAAGTAGGTGGAAGCGGAATCCATTCTTTTGATAAAGAGCAGCCGCAGTTTATGCCGGAACTTCTGGAAGCCGGAACTATAAATGCACATGGGATTGCTGGTTTAAATGCTTCACTTAAATATCTGAAGAAGGAAGGCCTGGAAAAGTTATATACAAAAGAAGCGCTTCTTACGAAGACATTTTATGAGGGAGTGCGTCGTATTGAGGGTGTGAGAGTGTATGGTAACTTTGACCAAGAAAAAAGAGCGCCTGTAGTATCGTTAAATATTTGGGACGAGGATGCAGGAAAGGTTAGTGAAATTCTTTGGGAAGATTATGGAATTGCAACAAGAGCAGGAGCGCACTGTGCACCGCTTATGCATGAGGCGCTAGGAACAACGGAACAGGGCGTTGTCCGTTTTAGTTTCTCAAGTTTTAATACGATAGAGGAAATTAAACAGGGAATCGAAGCAATTCGGGAGCTTGCATCTGAATAATAAAGATAAAATAAAAAGAGACAGTTATAGGAGAGCTTTCTTTGTCAAAAAAGATAAAATGACGATAAAAAATGATAAGAGATTTGTAAAGATGATAAAATGCATAAAAACATAACGATAAATATTGAAATTTTAGTGCAGTTATGCTATTCTAAATACAGTGTAAATAATGAAAACACCATAAAAAGGAGGATATGAAATATGAAGAAATTTACAAAGATCTTTGCATTTGCAATGGCATTGATGATGGTATTCGCACTTCAGGTTCCAGTAAGTGCAGCGGAAAAAGGAGCAGTCATAGAAGCAGGTGTGGAAGCTCCAGAAGCAACAGTAATGACAGATGTAACAAAAGATTATTTTGCATTAAGTAGTTATCCATATAATAATACGGCGAGTTTTAAAGTTGTTGTTCCACAAGATGTATCAGGTGTTCAGCTTAGATTATATAATTATAAAGGTAAACAGATTGCATATAAAAATGTAGAATCTTATTATTATGCATCGTCTTATAGATATGTAGATTTTAATATTAAAAAGAATCAGGCATATTATGTAAGAGCAGTTAGCTATATTACAGTAAATGGGCAGACAACATACGGTACACTTTCAAGTCCTAGAGCATTTGTGAATTTAAACAGAAAGGCATTTAAATCAAAAACGAAATATTTGAATAATAATACAAAGAGATTTATTATTAAGATTCCTAAAAAGGCAAAGTTTAAAGGAATAAAGAGTTTTACACTTTATATGTCTAAGAAGAGAGATACTGGATATAAGAAGTATAAGAAAGTAAAACCAGGAACGACTGTTACAATTTCAAGTTTTAAGAAAAAGAAATTTAGAACGGCTAAAGATTTTTACTATATTAAAATAGTTCCTAATTTAACAAAGAAAGTATCCAGTGATACATACGTATATGTATATCAATAATTATATAATAAATAACAGGGGATGTCTGGTAATCGAATATTTTGGCATCTCCAGTAGTGATTAAAATTAAAAAAATCCCAGTAAGGGGAAGGCTTTTTAGCCTTTCCTTTACTGGGATTTTTTTGGAGTATCAATTAGTCAGCTTTTGGACCTGCTTCTGCGATATTCTTTGGCATGTTAGGATATTTCTTAGTGAAGTTATCCTGGAACATCTTAGCAAGCTTTTTAGCCTGTGCATCGTAAGCAGCTTTATCTTCCCATGTGTCACGAGGGTTCATGATTTCAGAAGGTACGTTAGGACATGTCTGAGGAATGTCTACGTTAAATACTTCATCATGTTTGTACTCTACATCATCAAATGTTCCGTTTAATGCTGCAGTTACCATTGCACGAGTATATTTTAACTTCATACGGCTTCCTACTCCGTAAGGACCGCCTGTCCATCCTGTGTTTACAAGATATACTTTTGTGTTGTATTTTTCAATTCTTTCTCCAAGCATGTTAGCGTATACAGATGGATCCATTGGCATGAATGGTTCACCGAATAATGTGGAGAATGTCGGCTGTGGTTCTGTGATTCCACGTTCTGTACCAGCAAGTTTGGATGTGAATCCTGTTACGAAGTGGTACATAGCAGCGTTCTCATCTAATCTGGAGATTGGAGGAAGTACACCGAATGCATCAGCAGTTAAGAAGATAACTACTTTAGGAATTCCGCCAACACCAGGGATCTGTGCGTTAGAAATATAATCAACTGGGTATCCTACACGAGTATTCTCTGTAAGAGATCCATCATCAAAATCAAATTCACGAGTTTCGTCATCCATGACAACGTTCTCTACAAGGCTTCCGAACTTGATAGCGTTGTAGATTTCTGGTTCGTTTTCAGCGCTTAAGTTGATACATTTAGCGTAGCATCCACCTTCAAAGTTGAAGATTCCTCTGTCAGACCAGCCATGTTCGTCATCACCGATTAATTTACGGTTAGGATCAGCGGAAAGAGTAGTTTTACCTGTTCCGGATAAACCAAAGAATACTGCTGTTTCATGAGTTTCAGGATCCATGTTAGCGGAGCAGTGCATTGGAAGTACGCCTTCTTTTGGCATTAAGAAGTTCATTACAGAGAATACAGACTTCTTAATTTCTCCTGAGTACTGAGAACCACAGATTACTACCTGTTTCTGTTCATAGTCAACGATGATAGCTGCTTCAGAATGAGTTCCATCGATTTCTGGAATACACTTGAATCCAGGTGCAACAAAGATTGTGAAATCAGCTTCGCCGTAGTTTTCTAATTCTTCTGCTGTAGGACGAATTAAAAGCTCATGAATGAAAAGATTCTGGCTTGCTAACTCGTTAATGATACGGAACTTTCTTGTACAGACAGGATCAGCACCAGCCTTACCATCAAAGATGAAGATTTCTCTGTTCTGAAGGTAAGCAACTACTTTTGAACGGATAGCATTGAACTTCTCCTGAGTGATAGGAACGTTAACGCTTCCCCATGCAATGTCATCATGAACAGAAGGAGTATCAACGATGAATTTATCTTTAGGAGAACGTCCTGTATATTTACCTGTAGTTACAACGAGTGCGCCTGTGTTAGAGAGTTTGCCCTCTCCTCTTCTTAAAGCTGCCTCTGTTAACTGTGCAGGTGTTAAGTTGCGGTAAACTGCTTTAGGATTCACAATCCCAAGTTTCTCGATACCATATGTTTCCATTGTAATACCTCCTAAGTTATATTTGAATTAACTAATACCAATTTTTCAACAATCGTTCCTAGTATAGCAATGAAGGATTGAAATGTCAATTATTCAAAACAAATAAAATGACTAATTGTGAGAAAAAATATTAAAAATATTTAAAAATCAAGGGTATTTACATATATCTTTTAAGAAACATTACTGAGAATTTCTGTTTCTTTTTCTATTTCCTGTCTTAAAATTGAAAAATTGCAGGAACCAACATTCAGAACTGATTCATGAAAATCAGAAATTTTAAAAGCTTTTCCGAGGGAATCAGACATAGTTTGTTTTAATTGATCTAATTCATAGCAGCCGATGCTGTAGGAGAGGTAAGTTGTCGGATTTTCAATGACATAACGATAAAGATTTTGAGCGCTGTCCTTGTCTATACCGTAAGTCTGTAAGTAATTTGCCAGAGCATTTTCATCATAGTTTTTATAATTTACATACAGATCGCAGAGAGAGGATAAGGATAGCGAGAGCAGGTCATTATCCCGGTAAAGCTGGCGGAGCTGCTTTGTTGTTTGTTCATCGACATTTTTAAATTCAATAAAGTTATAGCTGTATAGCTGAGCGTAAGTTCCCCAGCCTTCATCATAGCCGGCACAGTGGAGAAATGTCCGAAGGGGAGAAGGATTCGTAGTTAAAAAATAATTTGTCTGATACAGATGTCCTGGATAGCCTTCGTGTGCAAGGGTAGAAAATAATTCATTAGAATCCACGCGGCTTTTATTTATGTAAATAATATTATCTTTGGTGCTGTCGATTGGCGGTACAAGGTAGAATGCACAGGCGGAAGTACCGGAGAGTGCATCAGGAACATTTTTGAGCTGGCAGGAAATATTTTTTATTTCCGGAAAGTCGATTAGCGAATCATTTTTTAATGTGTTCATAATTTCTTTTGGTGCAGAAAGAGCAGGAGTTGCAGAGAGATATTCTGTATACAAATCCTTATTCTTTGTAGTGAGAGAAGAAATATCTTTTACTGTATTTTTTAACTGTGATTCTAAAATAGTAATACAGTCTTCCGGAGAAAAATCTGTCCCTACATTAGACATAAGCAAAAATTTATAATAATCCTGCCCATTTTTATATTCGCAAAGTCTTTCTTTAGAAGAAGTATTTTTTGAATCATTTGTATAAGCTTGTAAAGAAGTTTTCAGTGATTTATATGCAGGGAGAACTTTATCTGTAACAAGCAGACGGTTATTTGCAATATAACTTGCTTTCTGGTCTTTACTTAAAGATTCTACCTCAGTTAAACGGTCCTCAAAGCTTTGGATGAGGGGATTATTTTCTTCACTTGCATTTAGAAACTGATCAATCTGATCAATGGTATCAGAAATTACAAAAGAAGGGCTTATGAGACCTGCATTTCTCCGTTCCTGTTCAAAATCAAGAATCTGAGTAAAAAGTTCAGGAACCTGGTTGACAAGAGAAAGATAATCTTTTATGTCTTTTTCGTTATCCAGACGGTATTCAGAAAGCGTTACCGGAATTTCGGACTGTAAACCGTTTGTGCCAAGTGGGGAAGAATAAAGGATGTATTTTTCGTTCATAATAGATTCGTTCAGATAATCCTGAAAAATCTGCCAGGTAAGTTTTTGCTTTTTTGTCAGACTGCTTGTTGGAAAGGTATAAAGTTTTTGAAGTAATTCTTTTGAACGGCTGCAGTTCTTTTTTAAAGCATCGGAAGAAAGATCTCCATAGGTTGGAGAGACAGGGGTTTTGATTCCATATGCAGACGGATTCGAAAGTTTAAAATGAAGAGTGACGGTATTTTCAGCAGCATATTCCCTGAAACAGGAGTTAAGAAAGCGGTCAAACTTCTTTTGCTTTAAAGAAGTTTGCGTAGAAGCTTGTCCGCAGCCAAACAGGATGGTTCCGGAAAGCAGAATAAAACAGATGCTGGCAAATAGTGTGTGACGATGGTTTTTCTTCATAGCGGCCTCCTTTTATATCATTTTTATATCAGAAGATGAAAAGTATTTGGTATTATACTATGAATTATACAGGAAAACTATTAGTTTTTCAGAAAAATAACCATAGACGAATATTCGGATTTATTTTATAATAAAAAATGTTTGACTATAGATAGTACACCTAAGGACAGGTTGCACAGGAGGTATATAGATAAATGAGTAAGAAACCATATTACATTACGACTGCGATTGCTTATACATCAGGTAAGCCTCATATTGGAAATACTTATGAGATCGTTTTAGCAGATGCAATTGCAAGATTTAAAAGAAAAGAAGGCTATGATGTACGTTTCCAGACAGGAACCGATGAACATGGCCAGAAGATTGAGTTAAAGGCAGAAGAGGCTGGAATTTCTCCAAAGGAATTCGTAGACAATACTGCAAAAGAGATTAAGAGAATCTGGGATTTAATGAATACATCCTATGATAAGTTTATCCGTACAACAGATGAAGATCATGAGAAACAGGTTCAGAAGATTTTTAGAAAACTGTATGATAAAGGAGATATTTATAAGGGATATTACGAAGGAATGTACTGTACACCATGTGAGTCATTCTTTACAGAATCTCAGTTAGTAGATGGTAAGTGTCCGGATTGTGGACGTCCATGCCAGCCTGCAAAGGAAGAGGCATATTTCTTCCGTATGAGTAAATATGCAGATCGCCTGATTCAGTATATTAATGAGCATCCTGACTTTATTCAGCCGGAATCCCGTAAGAACGAGATGATGAATAACTTCCTTTTACCGGGACTTCAGGACTTATGTGTATCCCGCACTTCTTTCACATGGGGTATTCCTGTAGATTTTGATCCAAAGCATGTTACTTATGTATGGCTTGATGCATTAACAAACTATATCACAGGTCTTGGATATGACTGTGATGGGGAAAGTGGAGAATTATTTAAGAAATACTGGCCGGCAGACTTACATTTGATCGGTAAAGATATTATTCGTTTCCATACAATTTACTGGCCGATCTTCTTAATGGCATTAGATCTCCCACTTCCAAAACAGGTATTTGGTCATCCTTGGTTATTACAGGGTGATGGTAAGATGAGTAAATCAAAAGGAAATGTTATTTATGCAGATGATCTTGTAGAGTTATTTGGTGTAGATGCTGTCCGCTATTTTGTACTCCATGAGATGCCTTTTGAAAATGATGGTGTTATTACATGGGATCTTTTAGTAGAACGTATGAATTCCGACCTTGCGAATACTCTCGGAAATCTTGTTAACCGTACTATTTCCATGTCTAATAAATACTTTAATGGTGTTGTTGCCAATGCTGGTGTCACAGATGGATTTGATAAGAATCTTATGGATGTGGCATTAGATACAAAGCATAAAGTAGTAAAATGTATGTCCAAACTCAGAGTAGCAGATGCTATGACAGAGATTTTCAACTTATTTAAACGTTGTAATAAATATATTGATGAGACAATGCCATGGGCTTTAGCAAAAGATCCTGAGAAGAAAGACAGACTGTCTACTGTCCTTTATAATTTAGTAGAGAGCATCACGATCGGTGCTTCCTTACTTACTCCGTTCATGCCGGAAACAGCAGAAAGAATCTTTGCCCAGCTTAATTCTTCTGAAAGAAGCATGGATGAACTTGAGATGTTTGGCCTTTACAAGTCTGGTAATAAGGTAACAGATAAACCGGAAATTCTTTTCGCAAGACTTGATGCAAAAGAAGTACAGGCAAAAGTTGAGGAACTGAATGCTTCAAAACAGACAAAGGAAGCAGAAGAAGAGAAAAAAGATGATGAACCTGTAATTGATATCGAAGCTAAAGAAGAGATTACATTTGATGATTTTGAAAAAATGCAGTTCCAGGTTGGCGAGATCATTGCTTGCGAGGAAGTAAAGAAGTCCAAAAAACTTCTCTGTTCTCAGGTTAAGATTGGAAGCCAGGTAAAACAGATTGTTTCCGGTATCAAGAAACATTATAGTGCAGAAGAAATGGTTGGCAAGAAAGTTATGGTACTTGTGAACTTAAAACCTGCTAAATTAGCTGGAGTTCTTTCTGAAGGTATGCTTTTATGTGCTGAGGACGAAAATGGAGAATTATCTCTTATGGTTCCAGAAAAGAAGATGCCAGCAGGAGCAGAAATCTGTTAATATGTAGATTTCGTGGAGACGAAAAAAGAAAAAATACCATATCCCATCTGCTCTGTAGTCGCTGTATTTAAGATGCTCATCCGCATCTTAAACACGCTCCCAAGCCGCATCTGGAATATGGTATTTTTTCTTTTTTCTGATTACTTCAAATCCACAGTTGGTGAGAATGGGGATTTTTCCGAAGTTTTCGTTTTTTGAGGTAAAATGAAGCGTTTGGCGCCCCCCTGCTAATCAGGATTTTAATAAATACCTTATCTGCATCTGCCGTCTGTCAGTGTATGAAATTATGAAAATAGATTGCGAATTGCTTGCAACTTGCAATCAAACAAGATATAATGAAAAAAAGAGGAGGCGATATCTATGGCAAGAACAGCAAATGTATTTGCACGTGTCGAACCTGAAGTAAAAGAACAGGCAGAACAGGTGCTTGATCGACTGGGAATTCCAATGTCCAATGCAGTAGGGATGTTTCTGAGACAGATTGTACTCCAGAGAGGAATTCCTTTTGAGATGAAACTTCCAGCTTATGAAGAGCCTGTTGTATATGGTTTTTTGACAAAGGAACAATTCAATGCAGAAATAGAGAAAGGCATGGAAGATATTAAGGCTGGCAGAGTATATTCGGCAGATGAAATTGAAGCAGAAATGAAACAGGAATTTGGTATATGAAATATAAAGTGATGTATACAGCAGGGGCAAAGAAAGATCTGCAAAATATTTTCAGATATATTTCAGAGGAATTGTTGGCTCCGGAGAATGCTGTAGGACAGACAGATCGGATTATGACCGCTGTTCGAAAGCTGGATACCATGCCGAGCAGAAATCGGTTTTATGAAGAAGAACCGTGGCACAGTAGAGGACTTCGATTTTTTCCAGTGGATAATTATTTGGTATTTTACAAAACAGATGATAAAACTGAAATAGTATATGTAGTGCGAATTATGTATGGTGGACGTGATGTTCATAAACAGTTAAGTCAAACAGAAGATGTTTCAGTAAATTAAAACAAAGTATGGAACTAAAATACGGGCAGTCAGTCTTTTAGAATTCAATTCCCCGGAAAGTCATAACCTTCTGGAGAGCCCCCTTCCGTTCCTCTAAATGAAGATATTGATTTCATTTGAAGATAAGAAACAGAAAAGTAGAAATTTTATATAGAAGAAAATGTGAAGATAGTCACGGCATAGAAAATGCCTAACCGGCATTTTTATTTGCTCCGACATCACATTTCATTCTATATAAAATTTCTGCTTTTCTGTTTGCTGGCTCCAGATGAAATCAAGATTTTGTGTGGGAAAAATAAGGGGGGTTGTCCAAAAGTCTAAGATTTTCATTCAGATAAAATCCTCAGAAGGAATACGCTTTCTGCTAAATTCCATAGCCCAAAGTTACAAAACACAATATTTATAAGCATTTTTTCTCTTTTTCCATAATTTTTAACAATTCAGTAACGCACAACAATTTAAATGTCAGCCCTTTAGAATTTAATTCCATGGAAAGCCATAACTTTCTGGAGAATCCCCATTCTCATCAACTGTAGATTTGGAGTTGTCAGAAAAAAGAAAAAATACCCTATCCCAGATGCGGCTTGGGAGCGTGTTTAGGATGCGGATGAGCATCTTAAACACAGCGACTACAGAGCAGATGGGATATAGTATTTTTTCTTTTTTCGTCTATACCAAATCTACAAATCAAGTCCTATCTTCTTACCTTGACTCCTTTTCCGTCTCTTCCCATGAGTCGTATCTTACTAAATACCAGTTCTTTTTCTTTATAAATAATAGATGGGGTATCTTCCTCTTCCACTCCGGTAAGATATATGTGCTTGACATGATCCTGCTCCTGAAGCTTCATACCGCGGATACCGATTGCTCCTTTTTTCTTTCTTGTTACTTCTTCTAATGGAAAACGAAGGAAATATCCTTCTTCACTCTGCATAATGATCTGTGCATTAGTGATACTTTCTTTGGCGCTGACAATGCGTACTGCTGTTAAAGTATCCCCTTCTGCTAACTTTGTAGCAGCGACTGTCTTTTTCTGTACAATAAATTCTGCTCCATCAACAAGCTTTACCATGGATGCGGCAGTAACAAATAATAAGGAGGATTCTTTTAATGTCCGATCCGGTGCAATTAAAAGAATCTGTTCATTTCTACTGTCATAATTCCCAATATTATCAAGTGGAGTTCCTTTATCCCGGAGTCGTCCTGATGGAATATCCTGCACTTTTATCTGATGCATCACACCTGTATCAGTAAATACACAGACTTTATCGGTATTCATACAGTGCACGATATGACGGTATTCTTTTAATACGGTTTCTTCGTTTCTCTCGTACGTACTCTTATCAAGAATCTTAGAATAACCGAAACGATCCATGACAAATACAACTTCTTTTTCTTCAATTGGCAGTGCTTTTACAACTGCAGCCTTTGCATTGGTAAGTTCTGTTTTTCTTTCAAATCCATAGATTTTTTTGATTTTTTCCAGATCTTTTTTCATCACTTTCTTCATGGAAGCCGGATGTTCTAAAATATCCTGATACTTATCTATCTTTTTAAGGATTTCTGCGTATTCTTCCTGTAATGCCATAATCTCAAGACCGATCAGTCGATACAGACGCATCTCAAGAATAGCGGAAGCCTGCTTTTCTGTAAAACAAAGCTTTGAAGCTTCTTTTTTCGATTTTTGTGTCTTAAAAGTAATATTGTCTGTTTCTCCATGAATCAGACAGCTCTTTGCATCTTTTAAGCTCTTGCTGCCACGAAGAATTTCTATGATCAGATCAATCATATCGCTTGCTTTGATCAGACCTTCTTTAATTTCTTTTTGCTCTAATTCTTTTTTCAGAAGTGTCTCATACTTTCTTGTGAGTACTTCGTAATGGAATCTTGTATGGTAGCTTATGATATCTTTCAGGCTTAAAAGTTCCGGTCTTCCATTCGCAATAGCGAGCATATTTACCCCAAAAGTATCTTCTAATCTCGTCTTCTTATATAGAAGATTCTCAAGGCGCTCTACATCTGCATTCCGGCGAAGTTCTAATACAATACGGATACCTTCTTTTGAAGACTCATTAGAAACATCCACAATATCACTTGTTGTCTTATTCTCGATCAGACCTACCACATCTGCAATAAACTTACTGATATTTGCACCGATCATTGTGTATGGAATTTCTGTGATAACAAGCTTGTCTCTTTCTGAGCGCTTTTTCGCTTTTTCAAAATGAACCTTTCCTCGAAGTTTCATCTTTCCACTGCCTGTTTCATAAATATTCTTTAGCTCTTTCTGATTGACTACGATTCCACCTGTCGGAAAATCCGGTCCTTTTACATATTCCATCAGTTCTTCTGTCGTAATATCCGGATTATCCATATAAGCTTTCACTCCGTCTACCACTTCAGAAAGATTATGTGGAGGAATGCTTGTGGTCATGCCGACAGCGATTCCCTCTGCTCCATTAATCAAAAGATTCGGGATACGAACCGGAAGTACGACCGGCTCTTTTTCTGTTTCATCAAAGTTTGACTGGAAATCGACCACATTCTTGTCCATATCTGCAAGGTAGACTTCCTGTGTAAATTTCTGAAGCTTTGCTTCTGTGTAACGCATCGCCGCCGCTCCGTCTCCCTCGATCGAACCAAAGTTACCATGCCCGTCAACAAGAGGCATTCCTTTTTTAAAATCCTGTTCCATTACAACTAAGGCTTCATAGATTGAGCTGTCACCATGTGGATGATACTTACCCATGGTATCTCCCACGATACGCGCCGATTTCCTGTGGGGCTTATCGTGATCCAGATGGAGCTCGCTCATGTCGTAAAGCACGCGCCGCTGCACCGGCTTTAAGCCGTCCCTGGCGTCGGGGATGGCTCTGGCAGTGATGACGCTCATGGAATAATCCAGGTAGCTTTTCTGCATCTCCTCGGAATATTCGGTCCTTAATATTTTTTCAGCCATTGTCAGGCTCTCCTTCTTTCCTGTTTTCCATTTTCCGCATGGGACCGTCTGTTCCTTCCGGTCCCTCATGCCGTTCTGCTCTGCCCTTTAGGCGTCGATCTCCGCCTCATCGGCATGGTCGTAGATGAATTTTTTCCTGGGTGGAACGTCGCTTCCCATTAAAAGCTCTGTCACCTCGCTGGCCATCCGGGCATCCTCGATCTCCACCCGCTTGAGCACCCGGTTCTCCGGGTTTAAGGTCGTCTCCCAGAGCTGGTCCGCATCCATTTCACCGAGGCCCTTGTACCGCTGGAGGGTAAAATCTCCGGGATGGGTCCTTTTATATTCCTCCAGGGCCTTATCGTCATAGAGATACCGCTCCTCTCCCCGTTTTGGGACCACCTTATAAAGAGGCGGCATGGCGATATAAATGTGGCCGTCGTAGATCAGCTC
>ENA-OPXH01001946-OPXH01001946.1-human-gut-metagenome-genome-assembly--contig:-NODE-1946-length-12626-cov-2.045183_pt1 | contig 12626 bp, 6 predicted proteins | sample MGYA00241521_ERZ502034 | MGnify/ENA primary metagenome ERZ502034 (study PRJEB25962, sample SAMEA2042103) | human gut metagenome | biome: human gut; feature: human-associated habitat; material: faeces... | reverse complement strand
GATGGTTCCGTTCCGGTTGAGGACCAATATGCCCGAATCGATGGTACTCAACAAGGTATTATAATATAGGTGTTGTTCTTCGAGGGTGTACATTTTTTCCCGGAATTGCTTTAAAGCTTGTTCCATCGCCTGCGTTAACCGAGGGTCTGCCTGTTTTTTACTCCCCGGACGGAAAGATAACGAAAAATCTGAAAAACGGATAGCCGTAATGAGCCGCATGACCATTTCGGTCAACTTTTGTTGCTGCTTGTCGATATGGAGGATAAACAGGAGAATGACGAAAAAAGTAAAGAGCGAACAAAACCAAAGCGATTTCATCAATAGGATTCCCAACAAAACAGAAAGGAAGACCAACGATCCGCTTTGTAAGAGTAAGATCAGACGGGAGTTTTGGAAAGATTTCATCAGATTTCGTATTTTTCCAGTTTACGGTAAAGGGCAAAACGGGTGATGCCCAGCATTTCGGCAGCCCGGCTGATATTACCTTCACATTTTTTCATCGCTTTCTCTATCGCTTTTTGTTCCAATTCCATCAGGTTTAAGGTTTCCAGGTCACCGGTAGTACTACTATATGGGGGACGTAACATAAAATTGTCCGGTTCTAACAGCTTGCCCGGGGCCAGGATAACGGCCCGTTCGACAGCATGCTGTAATTCCCTTACATTGCCCGGCCAATTGTATTGGAGCAATTTTTGTTGGGTGTCTCGTGTAAAGCCTGTGATTTCTTTTTTGTATTTATAGCAATAGCGGTTGAGAAAATACCGGGCCAGGAGTAAAATATCCTTTCCCCGTTCCCGGAGGGGAGGAATCGGGATTTCGATGGTATTGATGCGGTAAAGAAGGTCCTGGCGGAATTTTCCTGTAGTGACCATATTGTGGATATCGGCATTGGTGGCACAGATCAAACGGATATCGATGTTTTTAGGCTGAGTAGAACCTAAACGGGTGATTTGACGTTTCTCGATCGCTGTCAATAGCCGGGCTTGCATGGGAAGCGAGAGATTTCCGATTTCGTCCAGAAACAGGGTTCCCCCCGAGGCGGTTTCCATACGTCCTGCTTTGTCTTTCCGGGCATCGGTGAAAGCTCCTTTTTCGTAACCGAAAAGCTCGCTTTCGAATAAGGTTTCTGGGATTGCCCCCAGGTCGATCGGGACAAAAGGAGCTCCGTTGCGGGGAGAGTTTTGGTAAATGGCTCTGGCTATCAGGTCTTTCCCCGTACCGTTTTCACCCAATAGAAGAATGTTGGCGTCGGTACCCGAGATCTTTTTGATGGTGTGAATTACTTCCAGTATGGCCGGCGATTCACCGATGATTTCTACTCCTTCGTCCGGAGCGGAAAGGGCTGTCAGCTGCTCTTTCAAAGCCACTACTTCGGTCCGGGTTTGGCGGAGACGGATAGCCGAGGAAATGGTGGCCAGAAGTTTTTCGGTTTCCCAGGGTTTAGGAATAAAATCGATCGCGCCGGCACGAATAGCTTTCACGGCTTTCTCGGTGTCGGCGTATGCGGTGATAAACAACACGACGGCTTGCGGGGCTTTTTGTAAAATTTTTTCCAGCCATAGAAAGCCTTCTTGTCCACTGCTGGCATCCCGGCTGAAATTCATGTCCAGTAAGATAATGTCCGGGTTGAAATTGTCCATAAAATATTCTATACGCGCAGGAGAAGTGGTGACCTTTATTTTTTCCACATAAGGCTCTAATAATAGATTCAAAGCAAAAAGCACATCTTCATTATCGTCTACAATCAGAATTTTTCCATCCATGGTTTTAGGATTGAACAGGTGTTGTTATTCATTTCAAACAAATGTAGGAATAATATTTACAGCTTGTATGTGCGGATTCGAACATTTTTTGTGCGGATATGCACATCTATTTTATCGCTTTTGTTTTGTAAGTTATTGATTATTATATTATTTTGATTGTGGCACGTTGTTTGCCTCCCTGATTTGTAAAAAGAAACCTATGAACCTGAAATTATGCTATATCACAGGATGGTCATTACTGGTAGCTACCGGGCTTTCGGCCCAGAATAGGGGCGATCTTGCGGTTAAAGTAGCCCGGGATAGCGGTCAGGTGATCGAATTGACTTTGCAGGAGGCTGTCGACATGGCCCGTACAAATTCACCCTCGGCAGTATCTGCCCGTCACACTTTCCGTTCGGCTTATTGGAGTTATCGTTCTTTTCGGGCGAATTATCTGCCTTCATTGACGCTTTCGTCTAATCCCGATCTGACACGAACGATTAGTAAAGTCACCTTGGGGGATGGTTCGGAGAAATACGTCAGTCAGAATATGTTGACGGTAGACGGTGAATTGTCGATTTCCCAAAATGTCTCCCTGACCGGAGGTAGTTTTTTTGTACAGAGTTCGTTACAACGGATGAAATTATTCGATTCTAATTCGGTATCCTTCCGTTCTTCCCCGATTATTATCGGTTATAGCCAATCCTTGTTCGGATACAATAGCCTGAGATGGGACCGCCGGATCGAACCGGTACGTTATCGGGAGGCGAAAAAGGCCTATGTGGAATCGCTCGAGCTGGTATCTGCTGAAACGGTGAATAAATTTTTCGCTTTGGCACAGGCTCAGAGTAATTACGATATGGCCCGGTTCAATTACAATAATGCGGATACTCTGTATAAATTCGGTAAAGGTAGGTATGAGATCGGACGGATCACAGAAAACGAACTTTTACAGTTGGAGATCAATCGGTTGAACGAATCGACCAACGTGATGGATGCTTCCATTGAAATGGACAACTGCCGTCAGGCTTTGTGTGTGTATTTGGGTCTGGATAAAAATGTTATTCTGAAAGTCCGGGTAAATGTCGAAGTTCCCCGGATCCGGGTGAATCCGGAGCAAGCCTACGAATTATTCAACCGTAATAGTCCCGATATAGATGATCTCGAACGGCAATTATTAGAAAGTAAGAGTGGTGTGGCACAGGCCAGGGCGAATGCCGGATTGAAGGCCGATCTGTATGTGCAGTGCGGATTGTCACAGACGGGGACCACTTTTAACCAGGCCTATACAAATCCCAACGATCAGCAACAGGTTCGTGTCGGGATTTCCTTACCGATCCTCGACTGGGGCCGTGGACGCGGACGGGTGAAAGTGGCGAAATCCAGGGAAGAATTGGTGAAAATACAGGTGGAACAACAACGGAACAACCTGGAAATGAATGTCCGTAAATTGGTATTACAATTCAACTTGCAGGCCGAACGGGTACAGATTGCTATGAAAACAGACCAGACAGCCCGCCGCCGCCATGAGGTGGCCCGTAAACTGTACTTATTGGGAAAATCCACTATTCTCGACTTGAATGCATCGGTCACCGAGAAAGACAGTGCCAGCCGTAATTTCCTTTATGCTTTGAGTAATTACTGGAATTTGTATTATATGCTCCGGAGTATGACGCTCTATGATTTTGCCCGCCATTCGGAGATCAGTGTAGATTATAAAAAACTTGAAAATTAAATAGTATGGACCGGATTCTTGAAAAAAAACCTTTTATCATCCGCTATCGGAACTATCTGATTACCGGTGTCGTTTTTCTCGCCTTTTTGATTTACGTGGTCGTAAATTCGATGGGAGGACGCAAGCTTCGTACAGAGGCCGATAAACTGTCGATCGAAACGGTGAGACAAGATAAATTCCTGGAGTATGTGGATGCCGAAGGGATTGTACAACCGATCCTGACGTTGAAAGTAAATACCCGTGAAGGGGGAAGTGTCGATAAGATCATCGGCGAAGAAGGGGTGATGCTGGAAAAAGGAGATACTATCCTGGTACTGACCAATCCGGAACTGATCCGTTCTATCGACGACCAAAGGGATGATTTGGATAAACAAATTACTGCATTCCGCGAGAAAGCGATCGAGATGGAACAAAAAAGCCTGAATTTGAAACAACAGGTATTACAGGCCGCTTATGAATTGGAGCGCCTCGAAAAAAGCTATGTTTTGGATCAGGAAGAATATAAGATGGGAGTGAAAAGCAAGGCGCAGCTCGAAGTTGCCCGGGATGAGTACGAATATAAAAAGAAAAGTACGGCTTTACAACTCGAGGGATTACAGCACGATTCTACCGTGACGGTGATCCGGAAAGAATTGATGCAAGGCGATCTCGAACGCGAAAAGAAAAAATTTGCCCGGGCCTGTGAACGTCTGGATAAATTGGTGGTCAGAGCTCCCGTGAAGGGACAACTGAGCTTTGTCAAAGTGACCCCGGGACAACAGGTAGGCCCGAATGAAAGCATTGCCGAGATCAAAGTGCTCGACCAGTTTAAAATCCACACTTCTCTAAGCGAATATTACATCGACCGGATTACTACCGGACTACCCGCCACCGTCAATTATCAGGATGAAAAATATCCGCTGAAAATTACCCGGGTGGTTCCTGAGGTGAAGGATCGTACCTTTGATGTCGATTTGGTATTTTGTGAAAAGATGCCCGATAATGTACGCATCGGGAAAAGCTACCGGGTACAGGTCGAACTGGGACAGCCCGAAGATGCCGTCGTTATTCCGAAAGGCAATTTCTTCCAGTATACGGGAGGACAATGGATCTACAAATTGGACGAATCCGGTAACAGAGCGGTGAAAGTACCCATTACGGTAGGCCGGCAGAATCCGCGTCAATATGAGATTATCGAAGGATTGAAAGCAGGGGATCGGGTGATCACCTCGGGTTACGATACTTTTGGAGATGCCGAAGAATTGATTCTCAAATGATAAAAGAGCAGGCAGGCATGTTGAGACAGGATTTGTAGATCGTCTGGCGGTGGCTCTGCAAATGGACAGGGCTGTCGGTAGCGATCCTGCAAGGGCCCTGAAAGAAGGAAAGTAGAAATTACAGAAAATTGAATAAAGAGATGAGTTGTCATGGACTGAAAATGGCATACCGGAATTTATTGAAGTACAAGTTACAATCGGTGATTTGTGTACTCGGGTTAGCCGGAGGATTATCCTGCTTTACGGTATGTAATTATATGTTGAGGGAAGAGTTGGCCTGGAATAAACAGTTACCCCATTACGGGGAGACTTATAAATTGGTCACTATCCGGGAAAATGGGGAGGTCGACGGGTTGGTCAGCCTGGATCTGGCTGAACAGTTGAAACAGGAGTTTCCTGAGATTGAAAAATCGGTATATTATGTCAGTATGTATGGGGTCAGCGATAAATTATGTGTCGTCGGGCAGGAAAATGGGAAACAGACAGCTGCGAAGGCTTTCTTTGTGCTGACGGATAGTTCTTTTTTCGATTTTTATGATTTTCGGCTGACGGCGGGGAATGGGGAGAAATTGAAAAAGCAACCCGATGTTTTGATACTGACATCCGAAGGGGCCGATAAAATTTTCGGTACTTCGGAAGCGGTCGGAAAGAGTTTTACAGAAGTAAATGATTTTGAGAACACTGAGCATTCCTGGACCGTGGCGGCGATGATGGAAAATTTTCCGCATCGTACGGATTTTCAGTATGGGGACGGGGTGATCCTGAATTCCGATGTATTGCGTCAGGCCCGATACAGGGATTATGTTTTCGTATACTATCGCTTGCGGGAGGGGACTTCCTATGAATTACTGAACCGTAAAATCGGCGTTTATATGGAGAAACATCCGGAGTGGAGGGGAAATACACCTTTGACTGTGAAAGTTTATCCTTACAAAGACTATAAGAAACTGACCGGGAAGCCTCTGCTGAGTAAGGCGGGATTGATATTTTCCGGGATCGGGTTGCTGGTCTTGCTGACAGCGCTATTCAATTTCCTGTTGTTTACGGCCGGCAGGATGTTTAACCGCAGGAAAGAACTGGGTATCCGGGAACTCCACGGAGCGACATCAGGGAGGCTGCTTCAGCTGTTTATGGTCGAAATAACCCTGACTTTGCTCATCACCGGAGTGATAGCGGCGGCCATGCTGGAACTGATTTCGATGTATTTTGCCGGAGAATGGACCTATTATATGAATTTTTCCGAGGGTGGGAGTTGGGTGATTAAAATGGGAGGTGATTTAGCCGAATACCTGATCGGAGTGTGGCTGTTGATGTTGGCTGTCGGATACGGAATTATCCGGCAGGTACGGCAAGCGACTATGTTACGTAATTTACAAGGAGGAGGGATTGCTTACCGTGCCCGTATGCAGACAGTGCTATTGGGAATCCAACTGGTCATTTGTATGTTCCTGATCGGTCTCTCCTGGTTTATGCAGAATCAGCAAAAAGCCTTGGAAAGCCAGATGGCCGGGGGGATGACCCGGGCGGAGATGGAGCGTATTTATGCCTTTAATCTGAATGGTGAGAGTCTCGAGCCGATCCGGAAACAAATGCGCGATATGCTGGCGGCGAATCCCTATGCCGAAGAATGGTGCCGGAGTGGTACCGGATTACTCGCTCCCTGGATGATATACCCGAAAAGTTATCGGATAGAAGGTGTGAAGGAAGAGAAAGAAGTGACGTTGAACTATAATTGTGTCGACCCGAACTATACCGATTTTATCCATGCGAAAATGGCGGAAGGGCGCTTTTTCAAGACCGGTGAACCTTATGTGATGGTCGTTAACCGGGCATTTGCCGATTGGCTGGGTGAAAATCCGATCGGAAAGTCTATGACTATCGATGGGATGATGGGAGTGATTACTTACCGGATTATCGGTATCATGGAGAATCTTTTACCCGTAGGATACGAACTCCGGATCATACCGGGAATTTACCTGCCTTTCCCGGAAGGTTATATCAACGAAACGCTTTATGTGAAATTCAGGCCGGGATATGTTCAGCAAGGGATACAGCCATTGAAAGATAAAGTGCAAGCTCAGTTGAGTTCGTTTACCCCTCTATATATTGAAAATCTTTGGGTAGATATGGAAGGTTATTTAAGTAAGGTGATCGAACTCGGCAGTATGATCTTTTGGCTGGCTGTTTTTTGTATACTGATCAGTGCTTTGGGTGTGTATTCGGCAATGATGCTGGCCGTGGAAAAACGAAGCCGGGAGATGGCTATCCGTAAAATCAACGGAGCTACTTTGACGGATATTGCCGGGATCTTTTGTCTGCATTATCTGAAACTCTTGATCTTTGCCGCCTGTATCGCTTTTCCGCTGATATACGGGACGATGCACCGGTGGCTGGAAGAATATAGCCACCGGATCACGTTGAGACCGGATGTGTTTGCTGCGATTTTTATTCTGATGATGATCATTATGCTGTTGACAATCGGGTCTCAATTGCTGAAAATCATCCGGGTGAATCCGACCGAGGTATTGAAAAACGATTGAAGATATTATTTTTTGTGATTGGTATGAAATTATGATTCGACACATTTTGATTGTTGCCTGGCGCAATATCTGTAAATATAAAGTATCGGCCGGAATTGCGGTAGTCGGTCTGGCGATGGGATTACTCTGTTTTGTATTGTGTAATTTTTGTGCCCGTTTGTTCTTTTCGATAGATAAGGTCTTCCCTAACTATGACCGGATGGCGGAGATACAGATCAAGGTAGGAGAAGGCGAGGAGTTGCAGGATTATTTTGCCGGGACACCGCCGACTTTGGCCGGGGATATGGAAACGGCTTTTCCGGGACAGATCGAGTTTTGTACGGCAGTATCCTATGGGGGACAAATGAATGTAACCTTCGAACGCGGAGAGAAAAAACCTTTGGTCTGTATGCTTTATACGATCGAGGTCGACAGCAATTTCCAGAAGGTTTTCTCGGTGCAACTAACCGAAGGAAATTGGAGGCAGTTGTTCCGGCAAAAGAATGCTGTAGTATTGAGCCGGTCTGCTGCACGTCGGATTTTTGGAAAACAAAATCCGGTCGGTAAGGTATTCCATCCGAATAAATTGACAAGAAGGTCCGAAAGAAATTATACTCCGGAAGAATTGACCGCTATCGATTATGTGGTGTCGGGAGTGATGGAGGATTTGCCGGTGAATGCCAGTTATAGTCTCCTGAATCGGATTGATGCCCTGTTGATTAACGATCAGCAGGGCCGATTTGCCGGGTATGTACCGGGAGAGGGAACCGGATGTACGACGTTTGCTTTGCTATATCCCGGAGTGAAAAAAGAAACGGTGAATCAAAGGATCGATCCCGAAAAAAATAAGGTTTTTGTCTCGGGAATGGAAGGAAGACCGCAGTTATTGTCACCCGGAAAGAACAGTACGGAATATTATCATGATCTCGGCTATGGGTATTTATGCATCGGATTATTGATCCTGTTGGTGGCGGTACTGAATTTTTTTATTTTCATCAGCGGTAATTTTCTGAATCGACAAAAGGAATACAATATCCGCCGGGCTATCGGGAGTAGCTGTCGACAGGTATTGGGGTTGTTGTTTGCCGAAACGATGATCATGCTTATGGCTGTCGGGATTATCGTGGCTTGTTTGCTCGAATTACTATACGATAGGTTGGATTTTAGTCTGACGAGGCAGGTGATCGTTTTTGAGCCGGCTATGCTGTACCGCCATTTGTTACAATATCTGGGGGGCTGTGTCGTCCTGTTTCTGGGAGTTTGCTGGGGGATTTCCCATCGGCTGAATCGTCAGAGCATACAGACCGGTATAGGAACCTCCCTGAAAATAAGAAAAAACAGATTACGGAATTGGATGTTGGGTATGCAATTGGTGATTTGTTTCCTGTTTTTTACCGGCGGACTGGCTGTTTATTTACAATCGGAAATGAATATGAAGAATATTTTTCCTTTTCTCGATAAACAGGAGAGGGAGCATATCCTCGAAGTTAATCTCACCTATCCGCAGTTGCAGGGATTGGAAACGGCTTATATCGCCCGTTTCGGAGAGATTGCCGGTGTCACCGATGTCTTGCCGATGGATAAGGATTTGTTCGGCGGATACTTTTCGACGACGACGGTTCGGCTGGGGGGAGGGCAGTACCGGGAATTCTGTGAGGTGCGGACCGGACCGAATTTTGCTTCTTTCTTTCATATTCCCGTACTTGCCGGCGAAATGTTTAAGTATCCGGGGCAAAGGGTGGCTGACCGGATTATCGACGGCATATACGGAGGAAAGGTCATCACCGATGGATTTGAAGATATCGATGGGAAAAAAATAAATATCTGTGGGGTGGTGGAAGCTATTCCTCAGATTTATGCAGAAAGTCATACGTGGGCACGTTTATGGATGTTGAGTGAACATCCCAGGTGGTGTTATCTTAAAGTACTTCCCGGCTCCAAAGCGAAGGTCATGGAGACGGTGCAACGTATGCTGGCCGAAGAAGTGCCGGAAAGTCTGGACAACCGGATTTTTACACTGGAAGAATTGGGCCAGAAAGAAAATCACTCCCAGGAACAGATGAAATCGATGTTGCTGTTTTTCACGCTGGTGTGTCTGTCGATTACTGTTCTGGGGATTTATTCGGCGATCAGTATCGATACCGAAAGGCGACGAAAGGAAATCGCTATCCGTAAAATCAACGGAGCATCGGCTTATGTGATAGTACGTCTCTTTGCCCGGTTATACCTGAGGTTATTAGTGGCGGCGATGGTGCTCACTTTCCCTTTTCTGAACTGGATCATGCATTTGTGGCTTCAGGGGTTTACCCTGCATTTCGATCACGGTCCGGCCTTTTGGATTTTTATAGTCTTTGTGATGGTAACGGTGGTGGCTTTGACCATTGCCTGGAAAATACGCGCGATCATCCGGGTGAATCCGGTGGAGGCACTGAGGGATGAATAAGAGGTAAAAGGCCGGGAGGCTATAGGCTAAGGGCTGAAACAGAAAGGAGAAGGCTGAAGTGACTTGACAAACTCCTCTGAAAGAAGATAATATCGTCTTTCAGAGGAAAATTGAATTGATAAAATCGCTGGAACGTAATGGAGCAACCTTTATTTGGCCCGGTATTTATTTTCCCGGAGGATATTCAGGACTTTTTCTTTCACTTCTCCCTGAATGATGATCTCTCCGTCTTTTACCGATCCGCCGACTCCGCATTTGTTTTTTAGCAGTTTGGCCAGTTCTTTCAGATCGTCTTCCCTGCCTACAAAGCCCTGTACTAAGGTGACCGTTTTCCCTTTACGTTGTTTGGAGTCGAGTATTACTCTCAGATTTTGTTTTTCCGGGGGTAATGTCTCGTCTTCTGTCTCGTTATTGTATTCGTAATTATAGTTCGGATCAGTGGAATAAACTACATGGATTCGGTTCTTTTTATCTGCTTTCATAAACTAATATCTTAAATTCCTGAGATGATACATCCCTAATCTTTCATCTTCACTTCTCTCCCATCTCTTAATAGAAATACAAATATAGAACTTTTTGTTTAATTTTCTGTTAAAGGGTTGTTTGTGAGAAAATAGCCACTAATTTTGTATCACCAAAAGGTGGAATTGAAAAATATTCCATACGGCCCATATAACAAAGAACTATAAACGTATAAAAAATGAATAAGATTCTGAAAAAAACGTACTTCTCTGAGAAGGTGGTGCAAATGGTCGTCGAGGCTCCTTTAATAGCTAAATCCAGGAAACCGGGTAATTTTGTGATTGTACGGGTAGGTGAAAAAGGCGAACGGATGCCGTTAACGATTTCGGACGCTGATCCGGTGAAAGGTACGATTACGCTTGTGATCCAGAAAATGGGAGTTTCTTCTACCAAATTATGTAATCTCGAAGAAGGAGAATATATAACGGATTTGGTAGGACCATTGGGCAAAGCGACTCATATAGAGAAAGTGGGAACCGTGTTGGCTTGTGGAGGTGGTGTCGGTGTGGCTCCTCTGTTGCCGATTATACGGGCCTTTAAGGCTGCCGGTAACCGGGTAGTGAGTATTTTGGCTGCTCGTACTAAAGAACTGATTATTCTGGAAGATGAAGTGCGCAAAGCTTCCGATGAAGTGATCATCATGACCGATGACGGAAGTTATGGTAAACAAGGAGTTGTAACCGTGGGGATGGAAGAAGTGATCGGCCGTGAAAAAGTGGATCTGTGTGTAACTATCGGACCGGCTATCATGATGAAGTTTTGTGCTTTACTCACTAAAAAATATGAAATCCCGACCATTGCCAGCTTGAATGCTATCATGGTGGACGGTACCGGTATGTGTGGTGCCTGCCGGGTTACTGTCGGTGGAAAGACCAAATTTACTTGTGTTGACGGCCCTGAATTCGATGCCCATCAGATTGATTTCAATGAGATGTTGTCTCGCTTGGGAGGCTTTAAAGGGGCGGAAACCGAAAAAATGGAGGAATTCGTACATCATGGCGAATGTGCCCTGAGCGATCGGAATGCCGATTGGCGGAAAGCACTGCGCGAAACTGTGAAAGCGAAAGAGCGTACGATGATCGAAAGGGTGAAAATGCCCGAACGTACTCCTCAGGAACGGATCTCTAGCCAGCGCCTGGAAGTGAATACCGGGCTGACGAAAGAAATGGCTATGCAGGAAGCCCGGCGTTGTCAGGATTGTGCTAATCCGACCTGTATGGAAGGCTGTCCTGTTGGGATCGATATTCCAGGATTTATTAAAAATATCGAGCGTGGAGAGATTCTTGAAGCTGCTGCCGTATTGAAAAAGACCAGTGCTCTGCCGGCAGTGTGCGGACGGGTATGTCCACAGGAAAAACAATGTGAATCGAAATGTTTCTATCTGCAAAAAATGAAAAAAGCACCGGTAGCTATCGGTTATCTGGAACGTTTTGCAGCTGATTTCGAACGCGAATCCGGTCAGATGGCGATACCCGAAGTGGCTGCTCCCAACGGAATAAAAATAGCAGTGATCGGTTCAGGACCCTCGGGACTTTCATTTGCCGGAGATATGGTGAAGAGAGGCTATGAGGTTACGGTTTTCGAAGCGCTCCACGAGATTGGAGGGGTATTGAAATACGGTATTCCTGAATTCCGTCTGCCGAATCATATCGTAGATGTGGAAATCGGTAACCTGAAAAAAATGGGTGTGAAGTTTGTAACTAACTTTATCGTTGGGATGACCGAAAGTATCGAAGACCTGAAAAAGGAGGGTTTCAAAGGATTTTATGTCGCTTCCGGTGCAGGCTTACCTAATTTTATGAATATTCCGGGAGAGAATGCGAATGGGGTGCTTTCCTCTAACGAATACCTGACCCGGGTGAATTTGATGGGGGCTGATAACGAGTTTTCGGATACGCCGGTCTACCGGGGAAAAAATGTAGTCGTAGTCGGTGGTGGAAATACAGCGATGGACTCTGTTCGTACCGCTAAACGTTTGGGAGCCGAGAGAGCGATGATTGTTTACCGGCGCAGTGAAGAAGAAATGCCTGCACGTCTCGAAGAGGTGAAACATGCTAAGGAAGAAGGATGCGAATTTATCACTTTGACCAATCCGGTAGAATATATCGCTGATGAAAAGGGAAGAGTAAAACAAGTCAGGGTTCAGAAAATGGAACTTGGTGAACCCGATGCCAGCGGACGTCGTCGTCCTGTGCCGGTTGAAGGGAGCGAATACCTGATCGATGCCGATGTGGTAGTGGTAGCTGTCGGAGTTTCGCCTAATCCGATCGTTCCCCGTTCGGTGGCCGGACTGGAAGTTTCTAAGAAAGGTACGATTGTCGTGAATGATGCTACCATGCAGTCGAATCTGCCGGAGTTTTATGCCGGTGGGGATATTGTCCGGGGAGGAGCTACGGTGATCCTCGCTAT
>ENA-OPXH01001939-OPXH01001939.1-human-gut-metagenome-genome-assembly--contig:-NODE-1939-length-12671-cov-3.291693_pt1 | contig 12671 bp, 10 predicted proteins | sample MGYA00241521_ERZ502034 | MGnify/ENA primary metagenome ERZ502034 (study PRJEB25962, sample SAMEA2042103) | human gut metagenome | biome: human gut; feature: human-associated habitat; material: faeces... | reverse complement strand
GGGTGACCCGCACCATTACGAAAAAGCAGCGCGATATGCTCGCGCTGCTTGGCTTAGAAAATCCGCCCCGGGTGCTGAAAAATTAGGGATCAGTTATCCGGGAGTTCCGGATAATTCATCGCACCCTGTCGGTTTCGTTTGTGGCCGGCGGCTTTCCTTGAGCATCTCCTCTTGAGTTCGAAAGCAGACTTTGCAACACGTCTGTTCCGCGAGGGCTCCCTCCAGCGGCTCTGTTCGAGTGATGTCTCTCGGAAACGAAAGACCACCTGAACCACAACAGAATTCAATTATGCACACTTTTTGAGTATTTAGCAAGTGCTGAACTCTTAATTGTGCAAATAATTGTTTCTAAAGAAAGTTGCTCTGCAATTAGGCTTCCATTTCGCGGAAAGCTTTCAGCGTGAGCTTGTAATGCTTGCCATGGTCCTCGGATGAGCAGCCGCAGTCGCCGCCGCAGCAGGATGTCGGCACGACGGTTTCCACATCGCCTCGGTCGACAAGCTTCGAAACCATCATCTCCATCATACCCGGGGAGACGCGAAAGTGCAGAGCCAGATCGCGAAGGGAAATGCCGGGACGTTCCTTAATAAGGGTTCGGATCTCAGAAACAGAAAGCATAGGTCTTCTCTTATAGATGCGCAGCGACTGATGCAGACGGGAGAATCGCCCGAAACACCAGCCGTGCAAATGTGATGCGAGGCATTCTAGCGAGAATGGGAAACGTTCGCGATGAGTGAGGCGAAGCGCGCTCCATTCGACGGGCGCCGCCGCAGTCCGGGCTCCATCCGTGTTTTTAGTTCTGCCGCAGCTTAAATGCGGATGGAGGATCAGAGAAAAAACAGTCAGCCCATTGGCATCATCCGTTGCAGATCGACACGCTTTATTGCTGGGAGCAATCAGAATTATTGCTGATTGGCGTCTCCCAAAGGCGGCAGGGGCTTCTTGTAGGCTTCAGTACCCCAGAGCGGGACCGTCGAAAGGCTGTGTTTGAAGCTTCCCGAAGTTTCCTTGGTGGAATACGAGACATACAGAAGCGTCTGATTTTCGGCATCGTAGATGCGGCGAATCTTCATATATTTGAAGAAGATGCTCTTAGACTTGGTGAAGATCACCTCGCCGTCCTTGCTTTTGTCGATGGCATCAATCATGGCCTGAGTGATTTCGCCTGTCTGACGGCAAGAAACGGAACTGTCAGAAGGATCTGCGAGCGTCAGCGGAGACTCAATGCTGGCTGCATGGCAGGTTACGCCAGGCACTTGAGGGTCAATGAAAGCGTCGATCTGGATGTTTTTGAAGGTAAGAAAACCGAGAGAGACGTCACCGACCTTCTTGCCGTCAGAACAAGCGGTGAGGAGTGCTGCACCCAAAAGTGCGCAGGAGACCGCAGCGGCAGTTTTCAGAGACTGGAATATTTTGCTTTTCATGAGTTTCGATGCCTTTCGATGACTTTCGCTGTTTTGAGAAATCTGAGGACAGCAGAGGTACTTTGGCGTACGCAGCAGTATTGCCGAAAAAGAGCGCGTTTGGGTATCCGAGCGGAATGAAAAAACGAAAGGATTGGGCAAAAGGCTGCTCCGATTGTTCATTTATAGAGCTTCTCAGCTCGATAAAGTGCAGATCGTCAAACACTCCCTTTAACTCACTGGAAAGCTGAATTTTTATGAAAACACGTCGGTTAGGCAAGAGCGGCATTGCCGTGTCGGCTATTGGGCTGGGCTGCATGGGCATGAGTCACGGTTATGGCCCGGCTCGTCCCATTGAAGCGATGAAGGCCTTGATTCATGAAGCACTTGATCAGGGCGTCACGTTCTTTGATACCGCGGAATGCTACGGCCCGTATGCCAATGAATCACTTGTGGGCGAAGCTCTGGAAGGACTGCGCAAGCAGACGGTCATCGCTACCAAATGCGGCATCGAGATTGTTGATGGCAAGCAGCGGCTCGATGCGCGTCCGGAAACCATCCGCCGTGCGCTTGAAGGTTCTCTCAAGCGGCTTAAAACGGACTATGTTGACCTCTATTATCTTCACCGAGTTGACCCCAAAGTGCCCGTCGAAGAGGTGGCAGGCGTGATGGCTGAATTCATCCGTGAAGGCAAGATTCGCGGATGGGGATTGTCGGAGGCCGGCGTCAAGACGATTGCCCGGGCACATGCGGTTTGTCCGCTCACTGCGGTGCAAAGCGAATACTCCATGATGTGGCGCGAACCGGAAACATCGGTGCTGCCGCTTTTAAAAGCGGAAGGCATCGGTTTCGTGCCGTTCAGCCCGCTCGGCAAGGGCTTCCTTTCGGGAACGATTCATGCCGATGCGTCCTACGGCGCTGACGATTTCCGCAGCATTGTTCCGCGCTTTCAGCCTGAAAATCTGAAAGCCAATGAACGCGTTGTGGATTTGGTTCGTCAAACCGCCCAAGTTCACGGTGCTACGCCCGCGCAGATTGCACTCGCTTGGGTTCTTGCTCAGGGTGATTTCATCGCGCCCATTCCCGGTACGACGAAGTCAGCGCGGCTCAGAGAAAACATTGGCGCAGCTGATGTGGTGCTTTCGCCTGAGGAGCTCGCAGTGCTTCGCAGTGCGCTCGATGCCATGCCGATTGCCGGTGACCGCTATCCTCCGGAGCTCGCCAAACGCGTCGCAGACTAAACATCCTCCTAAGCTCCATTGAGCTTTGGCAGGTATTACTTTCATGCTTGCCGCAGCCGGAAATAAAAGTAGTGAAATAAAGGACGGCGCATGGGCTCAACGCTTAGTTTGACGATGCACCGCCACAATAAAAACTACGCAGCAAGATTTCTGGAGAACGCCGATGATCACGTTGAGCGACCGCAGCAGCACATTTACCGATTCCGTCATTCGACGCATGAGCCGCGTCTGCGCAAAATACGGTGCTCTCAATTTGGCTCAGGGCTTTCCGGACTACAATCCGCCCGAACCCATCCTTGAACGTCTCTCCAAAGTGGCTTTTGAAGGGCCGCACCAGTATGCGACGACCTGGGGTGCGCAGAACTTTCGCGAAGCGCTCTGTGAAAAGGTCAAGCACTTCAGCGGACTGGAATATGATCCGAATTCCGAAGTCTGCGTGACATGCGGCGGTACGGAAGCGATGATGGCTTCGGTACTCGCAACGATCAATCCCGGCGACAAGGTGGCTATTTTTTCGCCTTTTTACGAAAACTACGGGGCGGATGCCATCCTTTCGGGGGCTCAGCCGATTTTTGTGCCGCTCAAGCCGCCGTCCTTTGATTTTGACCCCGAAGAGCTGCGTGCAGCCTTCCGTCAGGGGGCCAAGGCGCTCATTCTCTGCAATCCTTCTAATCCCTCGGGCAAGGTATTCACCCGTGAGGAACTCCTCAAGATTGCAGAAATCGTGAAGGAATTCGATGCCTTCGTCATTACGGATGAAGTCTATGAGCACATTATCTATAAACCCAATGTGCACACCTATTTCGCGGCACTGCCGGGCATGCGCGAGCGTACGATTGTCTGCAATTCGCTCTCGAAGACTTATTCCATTACGGGCTGGCGTCTGGGTTACGTTCTGGGGCCGGCCGAAGCTCTCGACCGAGTCCGTAAAGTCCATGACTTTCTGACTGTCGGCGCCTCAGCACCGCTGCAGGAAGCTGCGGTCGTAGGCCTCAAGTTCGGCGACGATTATTACGAGGAGCTTCAGGCTGAATACACGCATCGCCGTGAGGTTTTCCTCTCCGGCCTGGACGGGCTCGGCCTCAAATATTTCCGCCCGCAGGGCACGTACTTTGTCCTGGTGGACATCAGTGAATTCGGCTATGACGACGACTATCAGTTCTGCCTCGACTTGGCTGAAAAAGTGAAGCTCGGCGCGGTGCCGGGTTCGAGCTTCTTCCGCGAACCGGTTCATCGCTACATCCGGTTCCATTTTGCGAAGGGGGATGATCGCGTGCTCGAGGATGCTATCTCGCGGCTCTCGAAGATTCACCTTTTGCAAAAGTAATCGTCGACGCCGCTGAAACGATAAAGCCCGCAGTGCTTTTGAGCAAATGCGGGCTTTAATGTTTTTAATTAAGGAGCCGTTATAGACCGAGCGCGCGTTCAGCGTCAGCGAGCATCTTGTCCATCGAAAGGATGCCGCCGTCGGCAAGGTACCAAGCGGCATGCGTGAGCTCATGAACTCGATGGCCTTTGACGGCATCGAGCTTTGCCCATTCAGGCTGGTCGGCCACGGCCTTCGCGAGCGTATTGGGTTCGGGCATGCCGATCGCTTCGTCCTTATTGAGCACAAAGATACGGTGTGGCTTCAGTGCTGCCAGTTCAGCGATCGTCTTCGCATTGCCGGCAGCGATTTCCGCAGGTGTGGGCGCAGCGGGTTTCTCACCCGGAGCCGGCGCCTTGCGGGGCGCAGCGGGCTGAGCGGGCTTAGGCTTGACGTTGGTGAAGCCGAAGTCTGCTCCGAGGTGTGCAGCGGCGCCGCCGGCGGGCGCGGCCATCATGGCGCGGTAGGCTGCGTCGGAGCGAACGGGTTGCACGTTCATAATGACGGCGATGCGTTCGCCTGCAGCCTTATTGCGCAGCGCTGAGAGGCGCTTTTCGAGCGGTTTAAGCTGTTTTTCCGCATCCGCCTTTTTACCGAAAACCTCCGCCAAGGCGAGGAAGTTCCCGCGGAAGCTCTTCCAGCCCTCAGCCTTATTGGGGATCAGGCAGACGGTGGGAGCAATCGGTTTAAAAGCATCAATATTGCGTGAAATGCGGCCTGAAATGAAGATGAGGTCAGGCTTGGCGGAGCTCACCGTTTCAATATCTACGCTTTTAACGCTTTTGACGAGCTTGCAGTCTGCAGGAAGTGCTGTGAGCCAAGGCAGATTGCGGGTCTGAACGGCCGCTTTGATGCGGTCGCTGAGGCCGAGTACCTGAAGGTTTTCGATGACGGAGTATTCCAGAACGGCAAGACGCTTGGGATCCGCAGGAACCGGAACGGCAGAGAACTTCTTGTCGGCGCCGACCGAGGGGAGAGTGAGTTCAGCGGCAAGTGCTTGGAGCGAAAAGCCAGAGAAACCGACGAACGTAGCGGTGCTGGCGACGACAAGAAGTTGGCGGCGGGAGATCTGCATGGTATTTTCCAAAATATTACTTCGTGAGGCCGAGTGCTTTTTCGATGTCCTGGAACTGCAGGTTCATCGAGGTGTAGCCGCCGTCGGCGAGGTACCAGGAGGCGGCAGACAGATAGACAATGTGACCTTCCGCTTTGGCTTTCGTGCGGGCGACAAGCTCGTTGTTCATCACATCGGCAGCAACTTTGGCACCTGGGCGGGCAATGGCAGAGTCGCGGTCAAGAACAAAGATGTAGTCAGGGTTAAGCTTCAGGAGCAGTTCGAAGGACGCCTCGTTGCCGTGGTTGGCATTGGCGTTCTGAGCAACGTTCTGGAAGCCGAATTCATTGCCGATCAGGGCGCAGCGGGCCTTGTTGCCCAAGAGGTTGAAGTGGGCGCTGGTGACGAGTCCCACCACGGCAGTTTTCCCGGCAGAAGCGGCGCGGATGCGGTCGATGCGGCCGGTGAAATGATCAATGTCGGCCTGAGCGGCGGCTTCCTTGCCGAAAATCTTGGCCAGGTTCATTAAGTTATCCGAAAAGCTTTTGAAGGTGCCCTTCTCATGATCAGCTGTCATGAAAACGACGGGAGCAATCTTCGAGAGTTCGTCATACTTCTTGGCGAGTCGGCCGGAAATGAAGATCACGTCGGGTTCAGCAGCCATCAAGCCTTCAAGATCGATTTCCTTGAGCGTGCCGAGATTGGTCACTTTTTTGGACTTCTTGAAATACTGCGGAAGGTAGGGCAGCGCCGTGGTCTGGGGCAGCGCTACGATGCGCTCGCCCAAGCCCCAATGGTCGAGCGTGTCGAGCACGGAAAAATCGGCGACGGCGATGCGCTGGGGATTTTTCGGAACGGCGACGGTAATCGGTTTATTGGCTGCGTTGAGCGACTGCACCTCAACGAGGTCGGAGGCGGCGAAAACGGCAGAAGAGAAGCTCAGCGCGGTGATTGCGCTTAGAGCGCCGGCAATAAGAACAGTGCGGCGGGTGGCGTTCATTGAAAAAACTCCCGAAGAGCGTGAAATGAAAAAGAAGAGATGATTGGGCTGCTCGCAATGGAGCACCAGCGGGGCCAGCAGAAAGGGGTCAGTGGAAGATGGCGAGGGGTTTGCCGTCAATACGGTGAATTTCAAAGTCAACGCCGTATATGCGCTTAAGGTTTTCGGGCGTCATCACTTCGTCAACGGTTCCCTGTGCGGCGATCCGGCCATCCTTGAAAGCGCAGATCACGTCGGAATAAAACGCCGCGAGATTGATTTCGTGAAGCACCAGAATCACGGTCTTGCCCAATTCGTCGCAAAGGCGCCGGACGAGCTTCATCATCTGCGTGGCGTGATAGATGTCGAGATTGTTGGTGGGTTCGTCGAGCAGCACATACTCAGTGTCCTGAGCGAGCACCATTGCAATGAAGGCGCGCTGGCGCTGGCCGCCCGACATTTCGTCAATAAAGCGGTCGGCAAAGGCTTCGAGCTCCATGTAGTGGATGGCCTGATCGACCTTGGTCCAATCATCAGCTGACAGCGCAGACCCTGAATGCGGGAAACGCCCGAAAGCGACGAGTTCGCGCACGGTGAGCTTCATCTGTACGAAGTTGGCCTGCGTCAGAATGGCCAAATGCTTGGCGAGTTCACGGCTTTCCCAATGCGTAATGTCGCGGCCTTTGAATTCCACGATTCCGGCCGTGCGGGCAATCAGGCGGGAGATCATGCCGAGAACGGTCGATTTGCCCGCGCCGTTCGGACCGATGAGTGAGATCACTTTGCCCGGAGGAAGATCGATCGTAACGTCGTCGACCACGGCTGCGTCTTCGTAGGTCTTCGTGAGGTTCTTGATGCTGAGCATGGAGAAGTATTCAATACGGTGCAAAAGGACTCGGTCACTTCTGCGTGAGGATCAAATAGAGGAAATAAATGCCGCCGCCAATCGTTACGAAGACGCTCACCGGCACGCTGTAGACCATCACGTGTTCAACAATGAACTGTCCGGCGGCGAGCACGAGCATGCCGACGAGGGAGGCTCCGGCAATCAGGTAGGTGTGGCGGTAGGTGGTGAACATCTGCCGCGCGACATTGGCCGTGATGAGGCCCAGAAAGGAGAGCGGTCCCACAAGAGCCGTTGCAACGGCGATACAGAGCGCAACCCCCACCATCAGACGGCGCAGCGTCGTTTCGTAGTCGACGCCGAGGCTGATGGCTTGTTCCCGACCGAGACTGATGACATCGAGGATGGACAGATCGCGGCGCAGCCACCAGGCGAGCAGGGCAAGCAGCACAATGCCCGGAATAATGCAGGCAGCATTCACGTTGGTAAAGCTCGCTACGAGCGAATTGAGGAGCGCATCGTATTCATTCGGATCCATGATGCGGGTGAGCGAGTTCTGCATGCTCGAGAAGAATGTCGTGAGCACTGTGCCGATCAGCAGCACGTACAAAACATTTCCGCTGGTCTTTTGAAAGATCGAGTAGTAGATAAAGCTCGCCGCCGTCCCCATCACGATGATGTCAACTGCGAAGGCATAGACCGGGTTAGTGGCAAATTCGCTCCCGGATCCCAGAAAGAACACCACGCCGGTATGGATGAGCAGGTAGAGGGAGTTCATGCCGAGGAGGCACGGCGTGACAATGTTGTTGCGGATAATCGTTTGGAAAATGATGGCTGCCGCAGAAATGGCCGTGCCGGCCGTCAGCAGCACAATCAAGCGCGGCAGACGGATGCTCATGGCATAGCTGAAAAACTTCGGGTTCACGAAGGCAAATTGGTAGAGCGCGGCAAAAAGAACCACGAGACCGATGAGGCAGCCCAGACGGGTCAGCATGCGCCGACGGCGGGAGCGCTGGATTTTGAGTGACGAGGCCGCTGCGGCAGTTTCACTCGAACTGGCAGTCTTGAGCGGGTTGGCGGTGAAGGTGTCTGAAGTCATTTGGCGCCTCCGCAGGCAGGTGTGCGACGGTCAAGACCAAAGAGTCTGAGGAGCGCCTTTTTGTCGAGCGACATGCGCCCAAAACGAAGTCTGTAGAAGATGAGCGCGATGAAGAGAAGACTGCCGATCGTGCCGATGATGAGTTCAATCGGTAGTTCATAGGGGGCGATAACCAGGCGTCCGATGACGTCGCAGCAGAGGACGAAGAGCGCGCCGAAAAGCGCTGTGTCAGCCAGGGTGGAGCGCAGGTCGTCACCCTTGAAGATGGCGATGAGGTTCGGGACGATGAGACCGATGTAGGAAATGGAGCCTACGACGGAAACAATCGCGGCAGTGATCATCGCGGCAATGGTGAGACCGCTGAAAAGGACGAGCGTGTAGTTAACGCCGAGGTTCTTCGAAAAATCTCGGCCCATGCCGACGATGTTGAAGTGCTTGGCAAAAATCCAGGCCAGCACAATAAGCGGGAGGACCAGATAGACCAGCTCAAAGTTGCCGCGGAGCACGAGCGAAAAATGTCCCACAAGCCAGGTGGAGAGTGCTTGGGTCATGTCGAAGCGGTAGGCGAGAAAATTCGTCACGCCGCCGATCACGTTGCCGAACATGATGCCGACGAGCGGAACCATCACAGGATCTTTCATCGGCATGCGCAGAATGAACCATACGAACGTCCAAGTGCCGAGAATCGCTGCAGCAAAAGCAAAAAGCGCACGCGACCAAAGGGTTGAATCAGGGAAAAAGAGCAGCGCAATGAGAATGCCGAACTGAGCCGAAGAGATGGTCGCCCCCGTCGTGGGCGACACGAATTTATTGGCGCAGAGCTGCTGCATGATGAGGCCAGCAATGCTCATGCCCATGCCAGTGCAGAGAATGGCCAGAAGTCTGGGCAAGCGGGAAATCAGCATGAGCTCGAGCGATTCAATATCGCCCGAGAGCACGTCAGCAGGCGTGATGTCAGCGGCGCCCACGAAGAGCGAAAGAACGCTCATCAGCGTGAGCAGCACAAGAAGGATGCAGGTAGATCGGGTCATAGAGACAAACGTGCCGCAGTGACCGGAAGTCGTCGCGGGTGATGTGTTTGAGCGCAAACAGAAGCAAAACTGTACCGAACTCAAAGGTAAATGAGAACGCTTCTCGATACATAACCTTGCTCACGGCTTACATATCTTTACGTGACGGACCGTACGAGTAAACAATAGATAAAAGTTAAAAATATCCGATAGATGGTTGAATACTCTGCAAATGCTTCAGGCGAGGCGGCCGTAACAGCAGTTCACCTATCCTGCGGATAAACAAGCATCTTAGAAACGGTTGTCCATTTTTAGCGTGATCCCCATCTTTGCATTTCTTTAATGCTTACTGCTTTGGTCCTAAGTCCCCAATGGTTTTCTTCAGGATTCGCTGAAAGCGCATGGGTTCCAAGGCATAACCGGGCCAACGCTCCGCATGTAAACAAATAAAGCAGAGCGTGTCGGTCTTAACCAACGGCGTTCAGGCTGCTCAATCGGATATTGATTAATAAGAAAAATGCGGTGTTTGCGATAGAAAAAATCTGCAAATCATATACGTCAAGTTTTGACGTTAGAGTGATAATAAGTCATTGAAAATTTAGGAAATTTATTTTGTAAAGAAACTTGTTTATGCAAAGTGATGACGAGAATTATTCGCATTGACCACCAATAGACTGCGATTCATCCAGTCGAATCCCGCCTCAATGGACGGCGTGCGGTTCCTTAATGACCATTTCCTCAATCCTCAAGACGGTTGCTTTGACCGTTTTTCTCACAATCATGCAGCACCACAAGTTTTTGGCAGCGCTTCCGCTTGCACTTGCCGTTTCCGCCGCTTGGGCGGCCGACGACGGCTACACCACACTCGACACTTCCGTTGTTTCAGCTTCCGGCTATGCGCAGGACACGCGGGAAGCGCCGGCCTCCATCACCGTCATTGATTCCAAGGAACTGATGACAAAGCCGATCGGCGATATTGGCACGGCTGTCAGCGATGTTCCTGGCGTAGACATCACGACTACCAAGATGGGCACTTCGCAGATTTATATCCGCGGGTTCTCTTCGGATTACACGCTGCTCATGGTCGACGGACGTCGACAGAACTCGGACTCTGCCATGAACAGCCTGAACGGCTTTGAAGCGGGCGGCATCTTCATGCCGCCGCCCGGGGCAGTGGAACGCGTTGAAGTGATGCGCGGTCCTGCTTCGACCATTTACGGTTCCGACGGCATCGGCGGCGCGGTGAACATCATCATGAAAAAGCATGTCAACGAGTTCACGGGGTCGCTATCGATTGACCGCACGCAGTTCACCGACAGCGATTGGGACGACCGCTGGAGCGCGGGGGCCTACCTCGGCATCCCGCTTAAAGAGGGTGTTGCGTCGCTCCTTCTTCGCGGGCGATATTTTGACCGTGAAAAGTCGAACCTTCACAAGCCAAGCGGCGGCTATGCGAGCCATTCTCCTTCAGACGGCTACACCGGCAATGTCGGCGGCCGCCTGAACCTTTCACCCAACGAAGATAACGACCTCTATCTTGACGTTGACTACACGCATTTCAAAGGCGGCACGATGTCGACAAGTCAGGCGGGGTACGAGGCACACCGCTGGTTTGACAAATACGCAGTTGTTGTCGGTCACGACGGGCGGTTCAGCTTCGGCGATTTGTCTACTTATTTCCAGTTCCAGGGGCTTGACCTGATCAAGACGAAAACGGGTCCTGCAACCGTATCCGGGCAGGGAGGCATATTTGACACCGCCAATAAGACCACGAAAGGATCGCTCTCCGACCCGCTCATGTCTTCGAAGCACTATGTGTTCGCCACCAAATTAAAGACGCCTGTGTCGCTTGACGGCTACGGCGACATGGTTGTGCAGACCGGTTTGGACGTTGATTATTCGACCTTCAAAGACAATTTCAACGAAGGCACGGAAATCACCGGAAAGACGCTTGATCAGACGCAGATTGCAGTCTTTGGCGAGTCGGAATACTTCATTAATGAAAACTGGATCGCAACGCTAGGCGCCCGCGTCCATTGGAGCGACATCTTCGACTTCCACTTTGCGCCTCGCGCCTACTTGGTGTGGAAGCCTGCTGAGGCCTTCAGCATTAAGGGCGGCGTGGCCAACGGTTATCGTACGCCCGAAGCTCGTCAGCTGACGGACGGCGCCTACAGCGTATCGGTTCGTGGGGCTCCCAATCACACGTACGGCAATCCAGATCTGAAGCCCGAAGAAAGCTGGAATTACGAATTGTCGTCAACCGTGAAGCTCGGTCAGGCTGCTTCGGTGACAGCGGGTGTTTTCTATACGGATTTCAAAAACAAGATTGACACCGTAAAGATCAATTACGTTGACGAAAACAGTTATGACGCTCAGGACGTCAATTTCGGGAAGGTCACTGCGAAGGGGGTCGAACTGCTCTTCCAAACTGCGGCTTTCTATGGAGTGAGCTTCAAGGGGGGTTATACCTACACTCATGCAGAAATCGAAGGCGGTGTCAACGATGGTCTGCGCCCCAACTCCATGCCGCGGCACTCGATCAATGCCCGTGCTGACTATGACAACGGCGGTCTGAATGTCTTTGTGAAGGCGTTGGCTAAGCTTGATGCGATGAGCGAACAGATTTCGAGCGGCAGGGGCGGCGGTGCGGCCACTTACAGCCGCACTAAATACAAAAACTACACACAGGTTGACATCGGCGTGAACTACACCTTTGAGAAGCAGCATCACTTCTCAGCCGCGCTCAACAATGTCTTTGACAAAGGCCTTGAGTATGGCGCTGACGGCAGCAATCTCTATCGTGAGTTCTTTGATGGCCGCAATGTTTGGCTGGGGTACACGTATACCTTCTAATCGCCGATAACCGACAGCAGTCTTCTGAGTCAGCAAACCGTCTCGGATGCCTACAGAGACATCCGGGCGGTTTGTGAGGTAAAGCTCTGAGAAGCCTGAATGGCAAATGCTTTACGTAAACAAAATCATGTGCTTTTGTTACGTTGAGTTACATTCATTTACGAAGATCCTCAGTAAAAACTCAGCAAATTCAAAATGCTCAGACTTTTCAGCTTTCCCGCTGTCTATACCTTCGTAAAGATGAAATACGGTGATGAACCTCAATTTGCTTCGGGTTTTATTCGGCAATGCTATGTAAACCAAGAAGAAATTTTGATATAGATAATCATTTCTGTTTAGCAGTTATATTAGAATGCTAATAAAAATGATTCTCGATTGTGTTCTGTAGTATGCGGGCGTGTGGCCGCAGAAGTGAAAACTCTTTCGACCGCAGTTCCGCAAACCGCGGCCGCTTCGGGCCAGGCCGCCAACTACAGAATCAACCCATGACTTACCGACGCACTTCCCTCATCCTGCTTCCGCTTGCCGCTGCTGTATCTGCAGCCTATGCAGACGACGGCGGTCAGACCGCCTATACGACGCTTGATACGTCTGTCGTTTCTGCTGCCGGCTATGCGCAGGACACCTCTGAAGCGCCAGCAAGCGTTTCCGTCATCACCGAGAAAGAACTCGCCTCAAAACCCATCACCGATATCGGCAGTGCCGTTGGTGATGTTCCGGGCGTCGATATCTCACAGAACAAGATGGGCGCGGCGGATATCTCTATCCGCGGGTTTGGGTCCAACTACACCATGATCCTCGTTGACGGCCGCCGTCAGA
>ENA-OPXH01001928-OPXH01001928.1-human-gut-metagenome-genome-assembly--contig:-NODE-1928-length-12743-cov-5.091583_pt1 | contig 12743 bp, 5 predicted proteins | sample MGYA00241521_ERZ502034 | MGnify/ENA primary metagenome ERZ502034 (study PRJEB25962, sample SAMEA2042103) | human gut metagenome | biome: human gut; feature: human-associated habitat; material: faeces... | reverse complement strand
CCAGCCAGCGGGCGATCAGCACCTTCTGCTGGTTGCCGCCGGAAAGGCTCTTGATGGCGGTCTTGGGGCTGGGCACCTTGATGGCCATCTTCTCTTTGTTGGTGGCGACCAGATTGAGGATCTTCTTGTCGTCCAGCATGATGGGGCCCTTGCGCAGAGCGTCCAACGATGCAATGGAGATGTTGTCGGCCACGCTCAGCACGCCCATGATGCCGGTGGCGCGGCGGTCTTCCGTCAGCAGAGCCACGCTCTTATGGATGGCGTCGCGGGGCTGCTTGATGTGGACTTCTTCGCCCTTGATCCAGACCCTGCCGGTGGTGTGAGCACGCAGACCGAAGATGCCTTCCATCAATTCGGTGCGCTGTGCACCGACCAGACCGGCTACGCCGAGGATCTCGCCCTTCTTCAGCTCGAAGCTGCAATGGCGGAAGGAACGCGGATGGATGGAGGTGAAGTCCTCCACCTTCATCATGATCTCATCGGAGGGGTGGTTCTCCAGCGGCGGGAACAGATTGGACAGCTCACGGCCGACCATCTTGGCGATGATCTGTTCCTTGGTCATGTTGGCAACGTCCCACTTGCCGATGTAGTGGCCATCCCGCATGATGGTAACTTCGTCAGCGATGACCTTGATCTCGTCCATCTTATGACTGATGTAGACCAGCGCAACGCCCTGATCCTTCAGCTCCCGCATGATGCGGAACAGGGATTCGACCTCGTTGGCGGTCAGGGACGAGGTGGGCTCGTCCAAGATCAGCACCTTGCAGTTTGCGGAAACGGCCTTTGCGATTTCCACCATCTGCATCTGAGCGATGCTCAGGCTGCCCAGCTTTGCATGGGAGTTGATGTCCAGCTTCAGCTTCTTCAGCAGGTCATCGGTGTCCTTATACATTTTGGCGTGGTCCACAATGGTGATGGGACCCGCCTTCTTGGTGGGGTAGCGGCCCAGCCAGATGTTCTCGGCCACGGTACGGGCCGGGATGGGCTGCAGCTCCTGATGCACCATCGCGATGCCGCGGTTCAGCGCTTCCAGCGGGTTCGGGATGGTAACTTTTTGGCCTTCGTATTCGATCTCGCCCTCGTCCATCTTGTAAATGCCAAACATGCACTTCATCAAAGTGGACTTACCAGCGCCGTTTTCGCCCATCAGGGCCATGACCTTGCCGGGGCGAAGCTCCAACTGTGCGTGGTCCAGCGCTTTGACGCCGGGGAAGGTCTTGACCACGCCTTTCATTACCAGACGGTATTCTGACATTCCGCAGAGCCTCCTTGTCGTTCAAACTAAGGCACCATGAGCCCTTACTAAAATAAGGCGCGTGCGCCGAGAAACCTCTCGCACGCACGCGCTTTTTAGCTTTTATCAAGCTTAGGTCTCACTGCGTACCTTGCAACCGTGAGTGATTTTCGGTCAGGATCAGAGGTACTGAGAAGCGTTCTCGGTGGTGACCTTGACGTAATCGACCCAGTAATACTCTTCGACGTCCTTGCCCTCAACGAACAGCTTGGTAGCGTCGGCAGCTGCGGTAGCCTGACCCACGTCGTCGTTCAGAACGGTACCGGTCATCTTGCCATCAACGACATTCTGGACAGCTTCCTTCAGTGCGTCAACACCGACCAGATAGATGTCCTCGCCGACCTTGCGGCCAGCCTGCTCGATGGACTGCAGAGCGCCCAGAGCCATTGCATCGTTGTTGCAGAAGACGACCTCGATCTTGTCGCCGTACTGTGCCAGAGCGTTTGCAACGTCCTGCTGTGCGGTGGTCTGATCCCAGTTGTCCAGATACTCGTACAGGCACTCAACTTCCTTGCCAGCATCGGTCAGAGCCTTGATGGAGTACTCGGTACGATACTGTGCATCGATGTTTTCGGGGTCGCCCTTGCACATGATGTAGGTGATCTTGCCGTCGCCGTTGATATCGCCCTGAGTAGAGGTCTCAAGGATCAGCTCGCCCTGATAAGTACCGGACTGACGTGCGTCAGCACCAACGTAGCAGCACTTGTCTGCGTAGGAGTCCAGAACGCTCTTGTCAGGCTCACGGTTGATGAAGACGATCGGGGTGCCGGACGGAGAGATGGTATCCACGATGGTCTGAGCGGAAGTGGTCTGGACGGGGTTGATGATCAGAACGTCCACACCCTGCTGCAGGAAGGTGTTGATCTGCTCGGTCTGGGTATTCTGGTCGTTCTTGCCATCGACGATGGTGACGGCATAGCCCATATCCTTCAGGTACTCTTCCAGATCGGTGCGGTACAGGGTCATGAAGTTATCAGCGAACTGATAGATGCAGACGCCAACGTTTGCGCTGCCGGTAGAAGCGGCTGCAGAAGAAGCAGCCACAGAGGAAGCAGCAGTAGAGGAGGCAGCGGTGGAGCTGGAGGAGCCGCCGCAGGCGGTCAGAACGCCAGCAGCACCCACAACAGCGGAAGCCTTCATGAAGTCACGACGCGAAATCATTTTCATAACATTATTCTCCTTCATTCGCATATCACAGCAAATTTCCGAAACGCATCAAACCGCACGTTTCGGGATTCTGTTTGTATTATAACCGTCTGCCGGGCAGTTCGCAATAGAACAAATCCACAAGATTCCGCAAAGTCTTTTGTGCACTCCTCACAATTTCCCCTGTTGTATGCAAGATCGATTTTCATATCAAGCACAATTTCCGTCGAAATTGCAACATGCGTCCAAATATCCACCAAAAATCCATAAAGTCTGTCAAAGGGGTTACAGCATCCGGCGTTTTCTGCAACAAATGTGTCAAAACAGAAAAAGACCCGCTTCGCCTTTCTGCACGGACTGTGCGCACCAAAAGGACAAAATGAGTCTTTTTTTCATTTCTGCTTTCCGCAGTTATTTTTCTTTATGTTCCCGGCGGTAGCGGGTGGGGGTGACGCCAAGGGTCTTTTTGAAGATCTTGGTGAAATAGTTCACGTCCAGAATGCCCACTTCCTCGGCCACGGCGGCAATGGCATGGCTGCTGTGCTCCAGCAGCTGTGCAGCCCGGTTGACCCTCTGGGTGTTGATATAGTCGATGAGGGTGGTGCCGGTCTCCTGTTTGAACAGCGCCGACAGGTAGGACGGGCTGATGAAGCACATGGCGGCAAGGCTCTTGAGTGTCAGCGGCTCGGCGACATTCAGGTTGACGTAGTTCATCACCTTCTGGACGGCGGGCGAGTATTCCTTCAGCGAGTAGCGGCGGACATAGGCGCAGTAATCCCGCACCATCTGCCACATCAGCTCTTCAGGCACCTCGTCGGCCTCCTCAATGATCCGGGCGTACTTGCTGGAAATGGCGTCAATATAATAAGGGTGCACTTTGCTGGGTTCGATGGCCTTCCGCAGCAGGGTGTTGAAGACGATCATCCGGTTCTTCTGCTGGTAGAGCGAGCCCTCGAACCGTCCGCCGTAGGTGAAGCGGGAGTGCTGGTGCATCGCCTCCACGGCGGCTTCCTCGTCGCCGCGGCTCACGGCTTCGAGAATGCGGTTCTCCGACTCGTACCTCTGCTCCAGCATCGAGATGGGGATGTCCTTCTGGAACTTGGGTTCGTTGAAATAGCGGATATCCGGCAGGAACTGGAAGGGCAGGAACTCCTTCATCTGCTTCACCTTCAGCTCGTCCTCGTCGAACATCATCCCGACAAGGACCCGGATGGTGGAGTAAAAATCGTTGGCTCCCAGCACCTTGACGCCGTTGTAGTATTCCTGCACGGCGCTCTCCCCTGCCACGCCCAGATGGCGCTTGCCCCACTTGCGGGACTTTTCGCTCCGCTGACCGAAAGTCCACGGCCCCACGAGGAAGACCGTGTTCTCCTCGTCCGGGATGCGGAAGAGGGCGAAGTGGAGTTCAAACGTTCCCTCCACGAAGAGCAGCGTCTGCTCCGGGGTGTTGTCCAGCAGCAGTTGGCCGAACTCCTGCCAGTCGAACTGCGGGTCCAGCGAACGGCGCAGACCGTAATCGAACTCGTCCAGCCCCTCAAAAGGCGGTGTCACCCGCCGGGTGGGGATGTTCTGGGCTGCCGCCAGCTTCGTGAGCACCTGTAATGGATCGACCCGCATCGTCTTCACCGCTCCTTTTCCCGCCTGTTTTCTGCTGGTACATCATCTAGTATATCAGTATACAGTATTTTTGCGGGAGAAACAAGTGGTAGATATAGAAAAATGCCCCGCTGCCCTAGACAGCGGAGCACTCCATTTTACGGTTTTTCGATACTTTGTTCAGGCAGTACGATCAAAACCGACCTGCCAAGGGCTCCCCCTCCGGGGGAGCTGGCGCGAAGCGCCTGAGAGGGTTATTTATTGCGGCGAGCTGCCAGCTCAGCCACATTTTCCTCGACCTTTTTCTTGTTCAGCGGGTAGAGGAAGGCCAGTGCCAGCACGATGCAGACAAAGCCGATGATGGGGGCGATGCAGGCCATATTGAAGATGCCGCGGGTGACAACAGGATCGAAGGCCGTTGCCTCGGTGTAGCCGATGATGCCCAGCAGAGCACCCACCAGACCAGAGGAGAACGCCTGACCCAGCTTCCGGGCGAAGGAGTAGACGGAGTAGATGGTGCCGTCCTCACGCACACCGTTGCGGACCTCGGCGTCATCGATGACGTCGGTGATCATCGCCCAGATGATCGTGTTGAAGAAGCCCATGCCGATGTTGGCCAGAATGTAGCAAGCTACAAAGCCCCAGACGCTTGCCGGGCGCCAGATCAGGCAGACCAGCCAGACCAGAGCGGAGAAGATGCTGGAACCCATAGCCAGCTCCTTCTTACCAAACTTGGCAGACAGCTTGGAAGCGAAGGGTGCACAGACCACCAGCATGACCACCGTGCCCAGCAGACTTGCGGTGGACTGGGCTGCGGCGCTGCCGTAGACGTTGGGGTAAACGTAACCGGCAAGGCTCAAGACGGTCAACTGACTCAGCAGCACGAAGATGGCCGCCACGATGATGCCCAGCAGGGCCTTGTTGGTGAAGATGCTCTTGAAGATGGCGGAAGCGCTGATCTTCTGATTGCTTGCGGGCACTTCCACGCGCTCGCTCGTCAGCTTGAAGCAGACGATGTAGCACAGAATGGCGCAGATGGAGAAGACGCCCGCGATGATGGTCATGCGGGAGCCGGACATGACGGTCTTGCCGTCCACGACCACGTAGGCCACCATAGGAGTTGCCACGCCGATGACCATGTTGGCCAGCGTAGAGCCGATGGTGCGCCAAGTGGACAGATCGGCGCGGTCCTTCGGGTCAGAGGAGATGGCGGAAGCCATGGAGCCGTAGGGGATGTTGATGGAGGTGTAGAAGATGGAACCCCACAGGATGTAGGTGACGAACAGCCATGCCACCTTGAAGCCGTAAGGCATCCCGGCCAGACCGGACTGATAGATCAGGAAGGACGCAATGGCCACAGGGCCGCACATCCGCTTGATCCACGGGCGGAACTTGCCGTCCTTGTTGGGCTTGGAGTGGTCCACAATCTGACCCATGCCCACATCGGTGAACGCATCCACAAAACGGGCGATCATCATCACCATGCCAACGATGGCGGCGTTGACGCCCATGACGTCGGTGTAGAACTTCATCAGGAAGCTCGACGAAAGCAGGAAGGTGAAGTCGTTGCCGAAATCACCGAACATGTAGCCGACCTTGTCCTTCATGCCGAAGGGGGCGGCTTTCTTCATCTCATTTGCCATTGGTTTCTCCTTAACTAAAACTCGCGGTCGTTCGGAACACAGTGAAACATGGTTCGCTGTATTCATTCTGATATACTAGTATTATGACAAAGATTTAGCAATCATCGTTAGAAGAATTTTTAGGTGAAATCGTAAAATCTTACGGTTATTCTTTGTGCAATTTCACGGCTTTTTCACAAATTCTGTAGAGTTTCTTGCGTATCCTTCTTCCGAGACGGTACAGTTCACCAGTTTTTTTTCAGACCCCGCGATCTATAATAGGTATTCTGCCCAGAAAGAACCCAATTTACCTGAAAAAAGTCTGGATTTATTGCAAATTTGTTCTATTCCCTTTTCGAAAAATCTGTCATACTGGTACCAGAAGACAATGATTGCTCCAAATCTCTCCGTCCATGCTTCTGCCACCTCCCCCAGCAGGGGAGATGGCAAGCCGCAAGTGAGACTGAGAGGTTGAAGTGCGATCCAGAAAAACTTTCGTATGACGAGAAAGAGGTTTTTGCAATGAACAACAAGTCCCTGCTGTACCCTGTCGTTTCCACCTCCCGCCGCGTCGTCAGCCTTGACGGTATGTGGCGCTTCAGCTTCGATGCCAAGAGCGAAGGCGTTGAGGCCAACTGGGCCAACGGTCTGCCGGAGTCCATCTCCATGCCCGTTCCCGCATCCTTCTGCGATTTCTTCACCGACAAGGAGTCCCGCGAGTACTGCGGCGATTTCTGGTACGAGACCGACTTCTTCGTGCCCGGCGAGTGGAGCGGCAAGGACATCGCCATCCGCTTCGGCTCCGCTACCCACCACGCCCGCATCTTCGTCAACGGCGTGGAAGTGGCGCAGCACGAGGGCGGCTTCCTGCCCTTCGACGCGGTCGTCACCGACATCGTCCGCTACAACCAGTTCAACAAGCTCAGCGTCCTGCTGAACAACGAGCTGAACGAGCACATGCTGCCCGCCGGCAACACCGCCGTCCTGTCCAACGGCAAGAAGGTCGCCGCCCCCTACTTTGACTTCTACAACTACGCCGGCATCCACCGCCCGGTCAAGCTGATGGCTCTGCCCACCGAGCGTATCCTCGACTACTCCGTGAAGCACCGCCTGACTGCCGAGGGCGCTGAGGTCGATTACACCGTCACCACCAACGGCGACCACGAAGTCACCGTCGAGCTGTACGACGGCACCACCAAGGTCGCTGAGGCCACCGGCAAGGAAGGCACCCTCGTCGTCAAGGACGCAAAGCTGTGGAACGTCCACGCTGCTTACCTGTACAATATCGTCATCCGCATCCACGACGGCAGCGCCGTGGTCGATGAATACACCGAGAAGGTCGGCATCCGCACCTTCGAGATCAAGGACGGCCATTTCCTGCTGAACGGCAAGCCCGTCTATCTGCGCGGCTTCGGCAAGCACGAGGACGCCGATATCCGCGGCCGCGGCCTCGACCTCGCCACCGTCAAGCGCGACTACGAGCTGATGAAGTGGATCGGTGCCAACTGCTTCCGCACCAGCCACTACCCCTACGCCGAGGAGCTGTACCAGATGGCTGATGAAGAGGGCTTCCTGATCATCGACGAAGTCCCCGCTGTCGGCTTCATGGAGAGCACCATGAACTTCCTCGCCGCCAATCAGGGCAACGGCAAGAAGGTCGGCTGGTTCGAGAAGGAGACCACCCCGCAGCTGCTGGCCAACCACAAGGACGCACTGACCGATATGATCGGCCGCGACAAGAACCACGCCTCCGTCATCGCATGGAGCATCCTGAACGAGCCCCAGTGCACCAGCGAGGGCACCGAAGCTTACTTCAAGACCCTGTTCGATCTGGCTCACGAGCTCGACCCCCAGAAGCGCCCCCGCACCTACGCCGTCGTCATGATGAGCCTGCCCAACAACAGCAAGGGCCAGCAGTTCGCTGACTTCATCAGCCTGAACCGCTACTACGGCTGGTATGTACTGGGCGGGGCCGGGCTGGCAGATGCTGAAGCCGCCTTCCACCATGAGATGGACGGCTGGGCAAAAGTCCTGCATGGCCGCCCACTCATCTTCACTGAGTACGGCACCGACAACCTGAGCGGTGCGCACAAGCTCCCCAGTGTGATGTGGAGTGCCGAGTACCAGAATGAATATCTGGAGATGACCCACGCCGTGTTCGACCACTACGATTTCGTACAGGGTGAGCTGGTGTGGAATTTTGCCGATTTCCAGACCACCGAGGGCATCCTGCGGGTGGACGGCAACAAAAAGGGTCTGTTCACCCGGGACCGCCGCCCCAAGCTGGGGATGCACTTTCTGCGCCAGCGCTGGCACGATATCCCAAACTTTGGATTTAAGGAGTAATCACGATGAAAACCTACCAGAATCACGCCATGACCGATGCCGAAGCACGGCAGGCACTGGCCGATGCCTGCAAACAGGTGGAGACCAATCTGCCCCTGTACACCTACCAGTGCCAGAACCATTCCAGCGTTGGCAATATCTACCCCGGCTGCGCCAATAACCAGTGGACCTGCGGCTTCTGGCCGGGGGAGATTTGGCTGGCCTACGAAGCCACCGGGGAGGAAAAATTCAAGAACGCCGCCCTCATTCAGGTGGACAGCTTTGCGGATCGCATTGCCCGCAAGGTGGAGGTGGACCACCACGATATGGGCTTTTTGTACAGCCCCACCTGCGTGGCAGCGTGGAAGCTGGTGGGCAGCGAAAAGGGCAAAAACGCCGCCATTGCCGCCGCCGACCAGCTGCTGACCCGCTACCAGCCCAGCGGCCGCTTCTTGCAGGCATGGGGCACCATGGACGACCCCGGCAACTACCGCTATATCATCGACTGTATGCTCAATGTGCCGCTGCTGTACTGGGCAGCGCAGGTGACCGGCAGCGACCACTACCGCGCAATTGCCGCCGCCCACACCGCCACCACGCTGGCAAACTCCTTCCGGCCGGACGGCAGCACCTACCACACCTTCTTTATGAACCCGGACGGTACCCCCAAGGGCGGACGCACCTGTCAGGGCTATAAGGATGACAGCTTCTGGGCACGGGGACAGGCGTGGGGTGTGTACGGCAGTGCCATCGGCTACACCTACACCCACGATGAAAAGTTTTTGGATGTGTTCCGCAAGGCGCTGGCGTTTTACCTTTCCCGCCTGCCGGAGGATATGATCCCCTGCTGGGATATGCTCTTTGCCCCGGAAAGCGGCGAACCCCGGGATTCTTCCTCCGCTGCCATCGTGGCTTGTGGATTGCTGGAAGCGGCCAAGTATGTGGACGAAACAGAAGCTGCTCAGTGGCGCACGCTGGCACGGCAGATGCTGGCTAGTCTGACCGCAAACTACGCGGTAAAGCCCGGCACCCTCGGCTCCGGCCAGCTGCTGCACGGCACTTACAGCAAAAAAAGCCCCTACAACACCTGCACCCCGGAGGGCGTGGATGAATGCACGAGCTGGGGCGATTATTTTTACATGGAGGCGCTGACCCGCCTGACCAAAGACTGGGAGATGTATTGGTGATGAACTTGCAGACCAAAGCGGATTTTACCGCACTGATGCACAAATTTCTCGACCCGCTCAAGCCTTATTATTCCGCAGGCTGTGCCCGGCTGCATCTGGGCGAGACGGGCGTGACCTACAACCAGAATGCCATTGAGCTGGAAGCCTTCAGCCGCCCGCTGTGGGCGCTGGTGCCCTTCTGGGTGGGCGGCGGTTCCGACCCGGAATTTGAAAAAATCTACCGCAAGGGTCTTGCTGCCGGTACCGACCCGGAAAACCCCGAATACTGGGGCACCACCGGGGAGTACGACCAGTGTTATGTGGAGATGGCTGCCATTGCCTGCGGCATCCTCACCGCACCGGAAAAGCTGTGGACCCCGCTTTCTGACACCGAAAAACAGAACCTTGCTGCATGGCTGGGGCAGATCAACGCCCACACCATCCCGGATTGCAACTGGCAGTTTTTCCGCATCCTTGTAAACCTTGCCCTGAAAAGCGTGGGAATGCCTTTCAGCCCGGAGCTGCTGGAGGACGGTCTTTGCAAAATTGACAGCTATTACAGCGGCGACGGCTGGTCCACCGATGGCGCCTCCGTACAAAAGGATTACTACATCCCGTGGGCCATCCAGTATTACGGGCTGCTCTACTCTAAATTTGCCGCAGACATCGACCCCCGGCGTGCTGCACTCTACCGCCAGCGCGCCCAGCTGTTCGCGCAGCAGTTCGTCTATTGGTTCGATGCCAATGGCGCAGCGCCGCCCTTTGGCCGCAGCCTGACCTACCGTTTTGCTCAGAACAGCTTCTGGGCGGCCTGCATCTGGGCAGGGCTGGAGCCGCTGCCCCTGCCGGTGATGAAAGGGCTCATCGTCCGCAACTTCAACTGGTGGCTGGGGCAGAAAATGTTCGACCGGGATGGCATCCTGACCATCGGCTACTGCTACCCGCAGATGTACATGGCTGAGCGGTACAACGCCCCCGGCAGCCCTTACTGGGGCATGAAGAGCTTTTTGCTGCTTGCTTTGCCGGACGACCACCCCTTCTGGTCTGCCGAAGCCGCGCCCATGCCCGCATTGGAGCGGCTCAAGCCCATGCCCTACGCCAATATGCTGGTGCAGCGCCGGGCGGGGCGGGTAACGGCCTATGCCGCCGGTGTCAACGAGGGGCACGGCCACGGACAGTTCCCGGAAAAGTACGCAAAATTTGCCTACGATACCCGCTTTGGCTTCTGCGCTTCCCGCAGCCGGGAGGTGCTCAATCAGGCCGCGCCGGACAGCATGCTGGCCTTTGTCATGGACGATAACGTGTTTGTGCGCAAGGTGAGCAAAACGTGGGAAATTGAAGCCGGGGCTGTGACCGCGCAGTGGTCGCCCTTCCCCGGCATTGAGGTCACCACCACCATCACCCCCACTGCCACCGGCCACCGCCGCCATCACGAGATTGACAGCAGTTTCGACTGCGAAGCCTACGACTGCGGTTTTGCCGTGCCCAATTTTGCACCGGGCTATGCCGAAAGTGTGGAAAATGACACCGCCGAAGCCCATTGCGACACCCTGCGCTGCACCGTGCGCGGCAGGGGAGAGGCAGTGGTCATCGGCTGCGACCCCAACACTAGCTTGTACTTCACCAACGTCCATCTGCCCGCCGTGAAGTACCACATCCCCAAGGGGCACACAGAACTGGACACCGAGGTCTTTGACGAAGCAGACTGATGCCGCTTCTTTCCAGAAAAACAGTCGTTTTGTGCGGCTGTTTTTCTTATATCCTGTGCTATAATAAAAGCAGAAAATGCTGCGAGGTGACATTTATGCCTTTGAATCATCCCATTACCCCGGCGCTTCTGGCCGACCCGGAAATTTTCCAGCAGAACCGCCTGCCCTTCCACGCCCACTTTGCGGACCAGACCAGCCCCGAACTGCCGCTGACCGTCAGCTTGGACGGCGAGTGGAACTTCCGCTATGCGGAAAACCTGACCGCACCCTTTACGGACTGGGACACCCTGACTGTGCCCGGCTTCATCCAGATGCAGAGCCTGCAAAAGCCCGGCCAGCCCTACGGCGCGCCCCATTACGTCAACACCCAGTACCCGTGGGACGGCCACGAAAAGCTGCACCCCGGTCAGATTCCGCAGGACTATAACCCCATCGGGGAGTATCAGCGCAGCTTTACCCTGCCGGAAAACTGGGCCAGCTGCTACCTGCGCCTGAACGGTGCCGACAGTGCCGCCGCCGTCTGGTGCAATGGCGTTTACATCGGCTACACCGAGGATACCTTTACCCCGGCGGAATTTGACATGACTGCTGCCGTCCACCCCGGCGAAAATACCCTGACGGTACAGGTGTACCGTTTTTGCTCCGGCAGCTGGCTGGAGGATCAGGATTTCTGGCGCATGAGCGGCTTATTCCGCTCCGTAGAACTGTTCACCAAGCCGGAACTCCATCTGGAAGATGTCTTTGTGAAGCAGAGTTTTGCAGAGGATTTTTCCAGTGCCACCGTCACCTTTGACTGCAAAGTCAGCGGCGCGGGAACGGTGTCAGTGGTGTTCAATGGGCAGGAGCAGTCCGCCGAGGTGGGCGAGCCCGCCGAATACGACAGCGGTGTGGTGTTCGGCAAGGGCGAGGCCGACCCGGACGTGGAAGAGGACGTGCAGGACGTTTCCTTCACTTTTACGGTGACTGACCCCGCCCTGTGGAGCGCCGAGCAGCCGAACCTGTACGAAGCAGAAATTGCCCTGCTGCGCGAGGGTGCTCTGGTGGAGCGCACTGGCATGAAAGTCGGTCTGCGCAAATTTGAACTGAAAGACCGCCAGATGCTTTTGAACGGCAAGCGTATCGTGTTCAAGGGCGTCAACCGCCATGAGTGGAGCTGCCGCACCGGCCGCACCGTCAGCCGGGAAGAGATGCTGTGGGATGTAAAGAACCTGAAAGCCCATAATGTCAACGCCGTGCGCACCAGCCACTACCCGGACGACCCGTATTTCTTGCAGCTCTGCGATGAATACGGCCTGTATGTCATCGGGGAGACGAATCTGGAGACTCACGGCACATGGCAGAAGCTGGGTGCAGACGGTTCGGACGAATGGACGCTGCCCGGTGCACGCCCGGAGTGGCGGGAAAATGTGCTGGCCCGGGCCGAAGCCATGCTGGAACGGGACAAAAACCATCCCGCTATCCTCATTTGGTCTTGCGGCAACGAGAGCTACGGCGGCAAGACCCTGTGGGAAATGAGCGAATATTTCCGCCGCACCGACCCCAGCCGCCTTGTGCACTACGAGGGCATTTTCTGGAACCGGGAATACCCTGCCACCTCCGATATGGAAAGCCAGATGTACACCCCGGTGGCAGACATCAAAAAGTTTCTGGCAGAGCACCCGGAAAAGCCCTTTATCATGTGCGAGTACAGCCACGCCATGGGCAACTCCAACGGAGGCATCACCGACTACACCGAGTATGCCTACGAAGAGCCGCTGTATCAGGGCGGGTTTATCTGGGAGTACATGGACCACGGCATCGCGGTCACTGACCCGGACGGCAAGCCCGGCTTTGCCTACGGCGGCGACTACGGCCGGGAGGAGGCTCTCTCCCCTGCCCCCTACCC
>ENA-OPXH01001922-OPXH01001922.1-human-gut-metagenome-genome-assembly--contig:-NODE-1922-length-12794-cov-2.824162_pt1 | contig 12794 bp, 10 predicted proteins | sample MGYA00241521_ERZ502034 | MGnify/ENA primary metagenome ERZ502034 (study PRJEB25962, sample SAMEA2042103) | human gut metagenome | biome: human gut; feature: human-associated habitat; material: faeces... | reverse complement strand
CCGGAATCGAACCGGCGACCTTTTCATTACGAGTGAAACGCTCTACCGACTGAGCTATTGCGGCGAAAACGGTGCAAATGTAGTACTTTTTTCGAAAAATACCATTTTTTTGTACACCAATTTTCCCATTTGGGTTGATTTATATCAATATTTTTTGATACTGTATATAAGCTTTATTTTTATATTTTCTGTATCTAATTCAATCTGAGATGGTTTGGCTATATATGGGGTCATAGCAGTGATTGTTTCAGTGCTGCTACTTGATGATGATTCTGTTGTTATATCAACAGGAACTAATATCATATCCTCATTTGCATCAGGATTATCAGTATTAGGATTTTTTTCCATAATACTAGTAATAAAACCTCGGATATTCCCGAAATTGTACACATGATTAGTTGCATCATATGTTGCGTAGAAATAATTTTTACTATCAGGTAATAGTTTATCGCTGAAGAAAATATTTTTACTGGTTTCTACTAACTTATTATCGCTATTATATACTTTCCCTCCTTTACGCATAAATAATAAATAAGGAGGAGGAACGACTCCGTGTTCGTTTGTTCCTGGATCAATAACAGGAATAGAGAGTGTCACAGCATTTAGCAGACATACGATATCCTCTTTATCTTTTTTGGCATTCTCATATGCTTCAATAATTTTACGAGTTGGAAATTTGATTTCTGCATCATAACCTATCGGGCCTTGTATATATACCTTCCCTTGGGTTATAGCCTTTTCTATATTGGATGCAACGTTCGCTTGTATCAAGTTGATGGATGGTACAGCATTGGTAAATACATATCCGGCAGTTGATGTTGAAATAACGGAATCTCTTAGAATATTTCCTTCATCATCTTTAATTGTTATGAAATTTCCTTCTGAATCACGCACTTTCTTTTTGTAACACCATCCCATGATGGTTTCACTGATGTTGGATATGGAACCTGTACCATAAGTGTTACGTGCATATAATCCTGGAAATATTTTTTTGAAATAGTCAATGTCCATCATTTGATCAGGATTTGCTTTATAAGCATTATATAGACGGTCTTTTAATTCGTCAGATAATCTTACTTCTATAGTCTTGTATCCTGCATAGTAAAGAGAATCGGGTATGTTTAAATTAGATGCGGAATAGCTGCATTGGCCTATAACTTTGGATAAGTCGACATATCCTTCTGTTTCAGGGTCTATATTGCTATATAAGCGTGTTGGTAATTCTTTATCGAGTTCGTATACACTTATCTGCATAGGAGCTAAAGAGTCACCTATAAATGCATCACTTTTATAAGTAAATGTAACAATAAGTGAATCTATTTTATCTTGATATATTGCATCTAGGTCTAATTCATTATAGGGAACTAATTGTGTCATGAACCCAGAACGTAAGGAGCCATATTCGGGAATATTCATTGCTCCTAACATTTGTGTTAAGGTTCTGTTTGGTATTGCTTCGTTTGGGATGGATTTTATGGAAAGATTTTCACTAAAAGTGGAATCTTCTATTATGTATATAACAGTATCGTCAATTGAAGAGCCTATTTGATTAAGATCATCATTGCATGAAGCAACCATTGCCGTTATTAATGCAAGGGGAAGTATCCATTTAAGTTTCATATTTTCCTGTAATTTTTATTTATTGGCATTTTCCCATACCACATCGTAGAAATCATTATATGCATCGATGTATGTTTCTGAATTTTGATAAGGGAGGAATGGAATTCCAGCCGATTGAGCATAAACTTGTATATCAGGATTTATAGTTTGACTGGCTTGTATTATTCCGTCAGAATAATCGATTGCCAGTTTTGTAAGAGTCGTACAATCGACCGAATCTTCAGGCTTGAATTTTAAATCTGATAATTTTATTTCATCCTGTATCAGTTTATTGGCAAATCCTGCTTTGAAAGGAACTTTATAATCGTTATCATAAACAGAATATACGATTTTTGAGTTTCTGAAAGAAGGGTCTTCTGCATATACCCGTTTAATATATAAAGGAGCTAACGCTGTTATCCATCCGTGACAATGGATAATATCTGGGACCCAACGTAGTTTTTTTACTGTTTCCATAACACCACGGACATAGAATATACTCCGTTCGTCGTTGTCTTCGAATTCGACGCCATTTTCATCTTCTATTGTAAATTTTCGCTGGAAATAGTCATCATTATCGATAAAATATACTTGCATACGGGCTGCTTGGATAGAGGCAACCTTAATTATAAGCGGATGGTCGGTATCATCTATAATTAGGTTCATACCTGACAGGCGTATAACTTCGTGTAGCTGATTTCTGCGTTCGTTAATATTGCCATACTTGGGCATGAAAGTGCGTATTTCTCGTCCTCTTTCCTGGATTCCTTGTGGTAGATTCCGGCAGATGGTGGCGATTTCTGATTCCGGTAGATACGGAGTAATTTCTTGTGTAATAAATAATACCTTATTGGCTTTCATCTGTCTAAGTCCTCTTATCTCAATAATTATTTTGCAAAGATAATAAAAAAATTATCGTAAATCTCCAAATATTAGAAGTATTAACATGCAAGAAAGTAATAAAGCCCATTTTTTTATGGTTGTGTGATAAATTGTGATTAAGTATTTAAATATATGATTAAAATAAGAATTGTAAAAAGGTGATGTTTTTTATAACAAGAATTTTTCGAGATTTTTGCTAAAGAAGATTTTGAAGTTGTTTTTCTTTTTGGAACACCTTATTTGCCAAAATAATAAATAGAAAATTGTGTTTTGTATAATATTTTTTAGTAGAATACTTCGTCATTTGGGTTTTATTTGCTTCTTTTGCATCCGATTTTAAAAAAAGCAAGATGGAAATAATTACTAAAATAGCTGATTTGCAGCGAAAAATAGTTGCAGTTAAGGCTAATGGAGGTAAAGTAGGTCTAGTCCCTACTATGGGAGCACTGCATAATGGACATTTACAGTTAGTGAGACGTTGTGTCGCTGAAAATGATTGTTGTGTAGTAAGTATTTTTGTAAATCCTACACAGTTTAATGATAAAAATGATTTATTACATTACCCTCGAACGTTGGAGGCTGACTGTGAATTGTTGCGCTCGGTAGGCTGTACTATTGCTTTTGTTCCATCTGTAGAGGAAATGTATCCGGAAGAAGATACCCGGGTGTTTGAGCTTGGCCCTGTAGCGGAAGTGATGGAAGGAAAATATCGTCCAGGTCATTTTAATGGAGTGGCTCAGATTGTAAGTAAATTATTTTATGCAGTCACCCCTGACCGGGCTTATTTTGGAGAAAAAGACTTTCAGCAGATTGCAGTTATTCGTTCGATGGTGAAATTGATAAATTCTCCGGTAGAAATTGTTGACTGTCCGATTGTTAGAGAAGAAGATGGTTTGGCTCTTAGTAGCCGCAACCGTAGATTGACTCCGGAACAAAGAAAAAATGCATTAAATATTTCTGCTACATTGTTTAAAAGTCGTACCTTTGCTCAAAATCATACTGTTGCAGAGACACTTGCTTTTGTAGTAGATACAATAAATGCTGTTGACGGATTGGAGGTCGAATATTATGAAATAGTTGATGGGCGTACTTTGCTACCGGTAGAAAGTTGGGACCAAACAGATTATGTTGTTGGATGCGTCACAGTGTATTGTGGAGAGGTACGTTTGATAGATAATGTTATTTACCATCGTTGATAGATGGTATGGAAATTATTGAAATAGAATTATGTTGGTAGAAGTTGTAAAATCTAAAATACATCGGGTTACAGTTACACAGGCTGATCTGAATTATATAGGTAGTATTACGATTGACGAAGATCTTATGGATGCTGCCAAATTTTTAGCTAATGAAAAGGTATATATTGTAAATAATAATAACGGAGAACGTTTTTCTACGTATGTCATTAAGGGGGAGCGGGGATCTGGCATGGTTTGTTTGAACGGAGCTGCTGCCCGTAAGGTTCAGCCAGGAGATATTGTTATTATTATGTCGTATGCTATGATGGATTTTGAAGAAGCTAAGACATTTACGCCTACAGTTATATTTCCAGATACTACAACAAATAAATTAATTTGAATAAATTTTTTCTATTATAGAAGAAAAGATTGTTGAGAGAGCATGGATATATTAGAAACCCACTTGTATAGGTGGGTTTTGTTTTCTGTTTTCATATAAAAGTAGAAATATTTATATCTGGGAAAGATAATTAGAATTATAATGTTTGCTATAGAATGATTTAATTGTTGGACTTATTTTGTATAATGAGGTTAAATCATTTCTATCTAATTTTTTAACTAAATAAGATTGTGTTTACTAAAAAAGAAATATGGCGAGTAGCTTATCCTATCCTTATTAGTTTGGTAGTACAAAACCTTATAAATATTACTGATACAGCTTTTTTAGGGCGGGTAGGAGAAATAGAGTTAGGAGCTTCAGCTTTAGCAGGAGTATATTATATGTCTGTGTATATGATTGGTTTTGGGTTTAGTACTGGAGCACAGATACTGATGGCACGACGTAATGGTGAGGGCCGATATTCTGCTATTGGAAGTATAATGTTGCAGAGCACATTTTTTATGATTTTATTAGCAGCATTATTGTTCGGGATAAATGATATTTGTGCTCCTTGGTTTTTGCGTTGGATGATTAGTTCTGAAGCTATTTATGGCGCAACAATAGAATTTCTTGACTATCGAATTTTTGGTTTATTTTTTTCTTTTGTTGCTGCCATGTTTCGAGCATTCTATGTGGGTATTACTCAGACTCGAATTCTTACAATCAATGCTGTTATAATGGCTTTGGCAAATATTGCTCTTAATTATATGCTTGTATTTGGGAAATTCGGTTGCCCGGAGATGGGAATTGCTGGAGCGGCCTTGGGGTCAGTTTTATCAGAATTTATTTCGATTATATTTTTTATGTTATATACCGGTATGAAGGTAGATGGGAAAAAGTATGCTTTTTTTAATATTTCGGGTTTTGACCCTAAAGTTATTGTGCGGGTATTAAGTGTTTCTATATGGACTATGATACAATTTTTTTTGCCGATAATTACATGGTTTATATTTTTTGTAGCTATTGAGCATTTGGGTGAACGATCTTTGGCTATTGCAAATATTGTGCGTAGTGTTTCTACTATATTTTTTATGCCGGTAAATGCTTTTGCTGCGACGTCTTGTACTTTGGTTAGTAATGCAATGGGAGCTGGACGTCCTCAAGAAGTGATGCCCATAGCAAGGCGTATTATACGAATATGTTATATGATTATTATACCCTTAATGTTTTTTGTGTTTGTGCAGCCAACTCTTTTATTACACATTTATACAGATAACGAAGCATTGATAAAGGAAAGTATTCCGTCTTTGTTTACCATGGTACTGTATTATCTTATTACAGTACCGGGAAGTATATTGTTTAATACTGTTGCGGGAACAGGTAATACTAAGTCGACCTTTTTAATAGAAATGATTACAGCGGGGGTGTATCTTTTGGCTATTTATTTTATTATTTTTTGGTGGAGGCCATCCGTTCAATATTGTTGGTTTGTTGAATATATTTATTGGATAGTGACATTATCCATTTCGTTTTTTTATTTGAAAAAAGCAAATTGGAAAAATAAGAAAATCTGATAAAATAAGGTATCCATAGAAGAAAATAATTGGCTTAAAAAATGAGATATTTGGACTTCTGCTAACTCTTTCATATTTTTGTATTGTGATGGAAGATGTCTATAAAACAATAGCGTGTTTGTCTGAGGGTCTTTATAAAGAGAAGATGAGTAAGTTTATCTCTTTTGCTATTCCGGTATCTACAGTTGAAGAAGTCAAAGAATATATTGGGCTTTATCAGAAAAAATATTATGATGCACGGCATGTATGTTGGGCTTATATGTTGGGATATGAACGTAAAGATTTCAGGTCGAATGATAATGGGGAACCTTCTGGTACAGCAGGGAAGCCAATATTAGGGCAAATAAATTCTTTTGGTTTGACCAATATATTAATTATCGTAATTCGTTATTTTGGAGGGATAAAGTTAGGAACAAGTGGACTTATTGTTGCATATCGTGAAGCTGCAGCCGAAGCTATTCGTGCAAATGAAATCATAGAATGTTTAGTTGAAGATGATATACGCATTTGTTTTGAATATCCTTTCTTAAATGATATTATGCATATAATAAAGGAAAACAATGTAACTATTATATCGCAATATTTTGACATGGATTGTGATGTGACATTACGTATACGCCGTACAGAAATGGCGTATTTACGTAATCGCCTATCAAAAGTTGAATCATTGAGGTTCATTGATGTATAGATAATAGTAGAAAGAGGGGATGATTGCCGCAGCAAGTCATCGATTTTATATTGATTCTTGGTGCAATATATCATTTAATACTGAAACAGCGTTTTCTACAGTATTAATATTTGATATTACCATGGATCGTTTCGTTTTTATTTCACGTAGTTGACATTGTCGGGGATTTTTTTGCAGGTAACAGATAACTTTACCAAAAGCGGTTGACTGGAAGTAACGTATATGTGAGTCAGAAACGAAAAACAATATCATCTTTCCTTGTTTTAAAACAATTTTTTCCATACCTAGTTGTTTGGCTAATTGTCTTAGACGTACTACTCGAATAAGCTCTTTCCCTTCTTCTGGAATACGGCCAAATCGGTCTTCGAGTTTTGATGTGAATTGTTGTATATCACTTTCTTTTTCCATGTTGTCGAGCTCCTGATAGAGGGAAATTCGTTCTGAGACATTGGGGATGTATTCATTGGAAAACAAGAGTTCAAGATCGGACTCGATGATACAATCTGTGACGAAAATTTCATCCTCATTCGTATGTTTATTATTTTCGTCGTTATACAATTCTGAAAATTCTTCATTTTTCAATTCTTCAACAGCTTCTTTCAGAACTTTTTGGTATGTTTCATATCCTAAATCTGCGATGAATCCACTCTGTTCTGCACCTAATAAATTACCGGCACCTCGAATGTCGAGGTCTTGCATGGCAATATGAATACCACTGCCTAACTCGGAAAAACTTTCGATGGCTTGTAGTCTCCGGCGTGCATCAGTACTGAGCGTATGTAAAGGGGGAGTAAGTAGGTAACAAAAAGCCTTTTTATTACTTCGTCCTACTCGGCCCCGTAATTGATGTAGTTCGCTAAGACCAAAGTTCTGAGCATTGTTGATAATAATTGTGTTTGTATTGGGAATGTCAATACCGGATTCTATAATAGTTGTAGCTATCAATACGTCGTAATCATAATTAGCAAAATCTATAATGGTTTGTTCCAAACGATCTGGTTCCATTTGCCCGTGTCCGGTACAAATACGGGCATCAGGAACTAATCTATGTACTAGAGTGGCCAGTTCGTCAATTTGTTGTATTCGATTATTGACGATGAATACTTGTCCGTTACGACTCATTTCAAAATTGATAGCCTCTTTTATTATATCTTCATTGAATCCATGAACTTCGATTTGTATTGGATAGCGATTAGGAGGAGGTGTAGTGATTACCGACAGATCTCTGGCTCCCATAAGAGAAAATTGTAAAGTTCTTGGTATTGGAGTTGCAGACATGGTAAGAGTGTCGACATTAACTTTCATTTGTTTTAATTTTTCCTTTACTGCTACGCCAAATTTTTGTTCCTCATCAATGATTAATAAACCTAAGTCTTTAAATTTTACATCTTTTCCAATGATACGGTGTGTGCCGATAAGGATATCTATTTTTCCTTCGGATAGTTCTTGGATAATTTTTCGTATGTCTGAAGATTTTCGAGCTCGACTCAAATAATCTATTTTCACAGGGAAGTCTTTTAGTCTGTCAGCGAATGTTTTGTAATGTTGGAAGGCTAATACTGTAGTAGGAATTAGTACTGCAACTTGCTTATTATCACATGCTGCTTTAAAAGCGGCACGTATGGCTATTTCAGTTTTTCCAAAACCTACATCGCCACAAATGAGGCGATCCATGGGCTGTTCTTGTTCCATATCCTGTTTTACTTCTGCAGTAGATTTTAATTGGTCAGGAGTGTCTTCATATATAAAAGATGCCTCCAATTCTTGTTGTAAAAAGGAGTCTGGGGGATAAGCGTGACCTTTTTCTTCTCGTCGTTTTGCATAGAGCTTTATCAGGTCTCGAGCAATATCTTTCATTTTGCTTTTAGTCTTTTCTTTCATGCGTTCCCAAGCACCAGTTCCCAGTTTGTTGATGCGCGGAGGTTCACCTTCTTTTCCCCGATATTTAGCTAGTTTGTGCAATGCATGTATACTCACAAAGAGAATGTCGTCGTTTTGATAAATTAGTTTGATGACTTCTTGCATCTTGCCATTGATTTCAGTATGAATCAATCCTCCAAATTTGCCGACTCCGTGATCTATATGTACAATATAATCTCCTGTTTCGAATTGATTGAGTTCTTTCAGTGTTAAAGCTAATTTCCCTGAGCGAGCTTTTTCACTTTTTAGATTATATTTATGGAATCGGTCAAAAAGCTGATGATCTGTAAAAAAACAATTTTTTTGTTCTTTATCGATAAAACCTTCGTGTAGAGTTTTTAATATAGGGGTGAACTTTATATTATCCTTACGATCTTTAAAAATATTTTGTAAACGTTCTATTTGTTTTTCGCTATCGCTGAGAATATATAAAGAGTAACCTTCTGCAATGAGGTTTTTGAACGAATCACTTACTAAATTGAAGTTTTTATGATATATCGGTTGTGGTTGACATTCAATATGTAAGATGGCTGAACATGTAGTTTGTGTTTGAGAACCAAATTCGATACGTTTAAACTCAAGTATTCTTTTTTTTAATTTTACAGGATCTATGATTTTTTTTATGGCATTTATATCCCCTTCTTCGGCTATCAATAATTGAGGAGAAATAGCTTCATTTGTGATAGCTTCTATTTTATTGACAGAAAATGTAAAATCATGAAATGCCCATATAACACTTTCATCAATGAATTCTGGCAAAGATTCTCCAAATATGCCATTTTCAGACATGTTAGGAATAATACTAATATTGTCAAGTTGTTCGTTTGATAGTTGAGTTTCAATGTCAAATGTGCGGATGCTTTCTATTTCGTTCCCAAAAAAATCTATTCGATATGGTAATTCGTTTGAGAATGAATACACATCCAAGATACTGCCTCGTACAGCGTATTGTCCAGGTTCATATACATAGTCGACCCGTTCGAAGCCATATTCAAAAAGAGTATCTGCAACGATAGTAGATTCTATGTATTCATTTTTTTTTAGCCGTAATGTTTTTTTGTTTAATAAATCCGCTTTTACGACTTTTTCAGCTAGCGCTTCGGGGTATGTAACTATAATAAGTGCTTTGTTTTTTTCTTGCAATCTGTTGAGAGCTTCGGTTCTTAATATTTCATTAGCCGAGTCAGATTGTCCATATTTGATTGCCCGTTTGTATCCGGATGGGAAAAATAATATTGATGTTTCTCCTTTGATTTGTACCAAATCATGGTATAAATATCCGGCTTCTTCCAAGTCGTTAGCTACTAATATAAAATGTTGATTAGACGATAACAAAGAGGAAAAAAGTAATGCTGCGGCAGAGCCTTGTAAGCCGTTAATATGTAAAGTTCCTTTTTTTTTATCGCTAATAAAATGTTGTAAAGCCTTTATTCGGGCCGGAGTATTGAAAAGTGTATATAGTTGTTCTGTATCCATAGTGTAAATTTAGAACAAAAATGACTCTTTTCTGAATGTATGGAAAAGAGAATTTTTTATTGATTTACAAAAGTAATGAATGATTGATGATGAACAATAAACGAGAGGCTTGATTTTCTGTTAAAAATTAGTTCTTGTTTATCGTGGATTATTGATGGAAATTCTAAGAAAATTTAATTTATTGATTGGTTAATTTTATTACTTTCTTATAACTGTTGCTTTTTTTGAAAATGTAGTATATTTGTCTTGTTTATGTAATTGTTGTAACTGATAGACTTAAAGGAGATTGATTAAAAAAGAAAAGAATGAAGTATGAAACAGGTAGATACAGTTATAGGATGTGATGGAGTGGTAATAATACCTACATATAATGAAAAAGAGAATGTAGAAAATATTATTCGGGCTGTATTTGCTTTGGAGAAAATTTTTCATATTCTGATTATTGATGATGGTTCTCCGGATGGGACAGCAGAAATCATTAAACGACTGAAAGATGAATTTCCAGAACGTTTACATCTGCTGGAGCGTAAAGGTAAACAAGGTTTGGGAACAGCTTATATTACGGGTTTTAAATGGGCAGTCTCGAGAGGATATGATTATATATTTGAAATGGACGCAGACTTTTCTCATAATCCGAATGATTTATTAAAATTGTGGTCAGCTTGTGCTGTAAAAGGAGCAGATATGGCTATTGGATCTCGGTATATAACGGGAGTAAATGTTGTAAATTGGCCAATGGGGAGAGTGATTATGTCATATTATGCGTCTAAGTATGTGCGCTTGATTACTGGAATGAAAATTGCTGATACGACAGCCGGTTTTGTTTGTTATCGGCGAGAAGTATTGGATACGATAAATTTGGATACTATTAGATTCAAAGGGTATGCTTTTCAGATAGAGATGAAATTTACAGCGTATAAATGTGGGTTTAAGTTAGTCGAGGTCCCTATTATATTTATAAATCGAGTATTAGGGGTCAGTAAAATGAATTCAAGTATTTTCGGTGAGGCAGTTTTAGGAGTGATACAATTGAAAATAGGAAGTTGGTTTAAGAAATATCCCAGCAAAAAATACGATGAAGAGAATTTGGATTAAAGATGTAGTAATTATTAATGAGAATCGAGAATTTAGAGGTTCTGTTCTCATACAGGGCGATAAAATAGAGCAGATACATGAAGGAGACTTATCTGACAGAATGATTAATGCTGCTGATGAAATTATAGAAGCTCCCGGAAAGTGGTTAATTCCTGGGGTTATTGATGACCAAGTACATTTTAGAGAACCTGGGCTTACATATAAGGCAGATATCCATAGTGAATCAATGGCTGCTGCGGCTGGAGGTGTCACTTCTTATATGGAAATGCCTAATACAGTTCCACAAACAACAACAATAGATACATTGGAATGGAAATTTGAGCGAGCTGCACGGACTTCGGTGGTCAATTATTCTTTCTATATAGGAGCGAATAATGATAATCTTGCCGAATTAAAGAAAATAAATCCCAAACGAATATGCGGGGTGAAGGTTTTTATGGGGTCTTCTACGGGTAATATGTTAGTAAATAATACTCGGACGTTAGAAAATATATTTAAGGAGGTTTCTTCGGTTATTGCTGTACATTGTGAAAAGGAAGAAATTATAAAAGCTAATCGGGAGATGTACGTATCTCGTTTTGGGGAAGATTTGCCAGTTATGTTTCATCCTCTTATTCGTAGTGCTGAGTCTTGTTATGCATCATCAGCTCAGGCTGTGGAGCTGGCATCAAAATATAATACACGTTTACATATATTACATCTTTCAACGGCAAAAGAATTATCTTTATTAGAAGACAAACCGTTGTCAGAAAAGCGTATTACTGGAGAGGTGTGTGTGCATCATCTGTTTTTTGATGATAATGACTATGCTCAATATGGAAATTTGATAAAATGGAATCCGTCAATAAAAACTATGGCAGATAGATTGGCGTTGATGAAAGCCGTGAGAGGAAATCGGATAGATGTTATTGCTACTGATCATGCGCCTCATTTATGGTCAGAAAAACAAGGGTCATGTCTAAAAGCAGCTTCAGGTGGACCATTGATACAACATTCTCTATTGACAATGATTGATAAGTTTTACAGGGGGGAGATTTCTATGACGAAGGTAATCGAAAAGATGTGTCATGCTCCAGCTGAGTTATTTAGAGTACAGAAAAGAGGCTATATACGAGAGGGGTATTATGCCGATTTAGTATTGGTAGATCCACAAAAGAAGTATACTGTAACTCGAGAAAATATTTTGTCTAAATGTGGATGGTCGCCTTTTTATGGATATACATTTCCTGCTACGATTGAGACTACTTTTGTCAATGGAGTAAAAGTCTATGATAAAGGAATAGTAAAAGATGAAAATTGTGGTTGTGAATTAAGTTTTGAGGCATGAGGACAATTTTATTAGTGGGATTAGGTGGTTTTATTGGGAGTATTCTTCGGTATATAGTATCTCGCTTTGTTGTCACTCATACATCTGGATGTTTTCCGTGGGGGACGTTCATTGTAAATTTTTTAGGATGTTTTCTTATAGGTTTGTTATACGGATTTACGGGGCGTTTCGAATGGTTTTCTACTGAATTACGGATGTTGTTAATTGTTGGACTATGTGGGGGTTTTACTACATTTTCAACCTTTTCCAACGAGTCGTTGATTTTATTGCGCAGTGGAAATTCGATTTTATTTTTATTGTATATTCTAGGAAGTGTAATGATAGGGCTTCTTTGTACATATATAGGACTAGTATTAACTTCTGCGAAGTGAAAGGTGTAGTATGGAAATCATTTATCTTATTATTGGATTATTATCTGGATTATTGGTTGCAGTGGTCGTATTTATTATGCAATATAATTCAGGAAAACAGATACGGCAAGAATTGATTGAAGCGAGAACTGGGCAAAAAAAATCAGAAGAGTTACTGCATGAGGAAAAATTAATTGTATCTCGATTAGAAGCAGATAATCGTATATTGAATGACCGTTTATCAGCTCAAAGAGATGAGGCAGAAACAATGCGAGAACAAATGAATAATGAGTTCCGCCTTATGGCTAATTCAATTCTTGAAGAAA
>ENA-OPXH01001909-OPXH01001909.1-human-gut-metagenome-genome-assembly--contig:-NODE-1909-length-12878-cov-3.024799_pt1 | contig 12878 bp, 10 predicted proteins | sample MGYA00241521_ERZ502034 | MGnify/ENA primary metagenome ERZ502034 (study PRJEB25962, sample SAMEA2042103) | human gut metagenome | biome: human gut; feature: human-associated habitat; material: faeces... | reverse complement strand
CCTTTTACTGGAGAATGTACCAGAGTGTTGCAACAAGGGCCGTTCAGAAAGAATGTTTCACGATGCTTGAGGTTGTTTCATTAGAAGATGAAGCCGAGGCGAATCTGCCTAAAATCGTGCTGGAACGTAAAGTAGATGGTCTGATAGTGATCGGGCGGTTAAAGACAGCATATCTGGGTGCGTTGAGACAGAATACACAGATTCCGATCGTGTATCTTGACTTTTATGATGAGCATCAGATGAGTGATGCGGTGATCTCTAACAGTTACTATGGTACTTACATGCTGACGAATTATCTGATCGAGCATGGTCATGAAAAAATTGCGTATGTCGGAACACTGTTGTTTACGGCAAGTATTACAGACCGTTATTTCGGTTACCGGAAATCCATGTTAGAACATGGTATTGAAGTGCCACAGGAGTGGATCATATCGGATCGTGATATGGAATGTGGTGTGGTAAAGGTTGATATTCATCCGGATCAGATGAAAGATATGCCGACGGCATTTGTGTGCAACTCCGATCTCACGGCAAGCATGGTCATCAATCAGTTAGAAGAGCAGGGGTATCGCGTTCCGGAAGATTTTTCAGTGGTTGGATTTGATAACTATCTTTTTCCGGGACTGTGTGATGTCGAGATCACAACTTATGAGGTTGATATCCGTGAAATGGCAAATAAAGCAATACATGTGCTGTTAAAGAAAGTCAGCGGGGAACGTTATAAACAGGGAATTACCATTGTTGAGGGAAGGCTGGTGGAAAAAGCCAGCGTGCAGCAGGTTGTAAAATAAGAGAAAGCGGTAAGTTGTGAAAGGCTTGCCGCTTTCTCTTTTTTTCGTTTCATGGATTTCACACCAAATTTTGGCTTGTGGTTGACATGCTTCGCCCGTCCAAATGGTGTGTCGCAGGCTTATGAGTGGCATCCCTCGCAAAGCCGGAGTAATTTTTGTTCCGTTGTACGAAAATAAGGCAATCTAAATATGCCTGATGTAGGTTTTCTCGGAGTGACGTGACCGGCAGACCAAGATTTTCTAATTTTCTCCCAAAGTCACCAAAATCTGCCCCGGCTTTTGTCAATGAATGTTTCGTTAAAAAAATATTACCTTATGCAGTCCATACTTTTTTTACCAGACAATCTAATAATATCAGTATGATTGCGCACAAAATTATATATGTGGAATTTAATGGTGTTATACAACCGATGATTACCATTATACTTGATATAAATAACACTGCATTATGTATTTTCTTATGTCTTGAACAATCAATCTTTTTCCATATATAGCATGCAATAAGATATACTATAATTAAAATTATGATTCTATCCATTATTTCACTCCTGAATACATATCTTCTTTACGTCTAATACTGGTATATTTAATTCCTCATTGTAACACCTATGCAATCTATTTTTTATTTCTTCACATTTCAATGTAGGATTTATGCTTTTTGCCAATGCAATTGTTCCTGTAACATATGCTACTGAAATAGACACACCTTCGGAATAAGTATATGTGTCCTCCGGCATTAAACAATATACTTTCTCCGCCGGAGCATATATATCAATTTTTTCTCCATATCCAGAAAACTCATATATTTTACCATTTATCCCCAAACCTCCTACACATATAGCATTGGGTAACTCAAAACAAGCTGGATACACATGTTGTACATCTACATTAGAACTATTTTTCCCACCTGAGCAAACAAAAATTGCATCTGAACATTCTTTCATTATTGTATATAATTTTTCACTATATACTTCCATATCCCAACTACAATTAAAAAGACGAATTCCCTTATTATATCCATATTTAATTGCATTAACCACATCATCAACTTGATTATTAGAAATTTCTTGATCGTTATGATATATTACACTTTGTAAATCAGAAGATGTAATATCTATACCACTATCTATAATTCCCACAATAATGTTTTCATTTCCATATGTTTCCTTCCAAACATCTTCTATATGTATTTTATTTTTCCAATATTCAGTCTGTTCGCATCCTGCAGTCTGTATAAATAATGAAGCAAAAATTATATTTGCATCCTTTCGCTGGTGTTCCATCTGCTAATGCTTGTTTACTTCCTTTTGATGTTTTAGCCCATTTAAACGATGGTGGTGTTCCTAGCATATTATAATACGTTATGCTTTTTGAATTTGTACTATAGGCAAAACCTCCACTCCATGCAACACCAATTGTGTCTGTATAACTCCAAGGATAATAACACTTTAGCCAATTAAATGATTCTGTAACTTTATATTTAGAATTTTTTCGCTTTCCATCTTTATATGTTGATTGATTGAATACTGTTTGTGAAAAACTGAGTTTTGAAGTAGCAATTGATGAGAGCGATTTAATTTTTTAAACTGTCAAAACAGAATTATACTCTTTTCCCTGTATTTCTTCAATAAACACCTTTTTCATCTTATACATTATCTTTCTTATCTCGTACAGATATATATCAGATATCCTGCATAACATGCAAGCAGCACCACACCTTCTTTTTTCTCTATATGAAGCCTGCTCCATGCAAACACCCATACAAGAATGCTTACCAACACCAGAAGTATACTGTCCACCACATTTTCCATAATAAACGCTACCGGACTTATCGCTGCTGTCACTCCCAGAATAAACAGAATATTAAAAATATTTGATCCGATCACATTTCCAAATGCCATATCAACTTCATTTTTTCTTGCAGCTACCACAGAGGTGACAAATTCCGGCAGGCTGGTTCCCATTGCAACGATCGTAAGTCCAATCAGATTCTGGCTTAACCCGGCTTTTACGGCAATCGCTGACGCACCATCTACAACAAAATCCCCGCCAAATTTAATAGCCACTGCACCACCCACAATATATAATGCACATTTCCATGCAGGATAAATTTTATATTCACCGGAAGGATCTTCTGCTTCTGCCGATGCCGCATGCGCTTTTAATGCTGACCGTACCATCCATACCAAAAATCCAATAAAAAGAAGTAACAATATCACACCATCTGTTCTTCCTATCTCCATGCCGGAAATTCCCAGAACAAACAAAAGCACCGCACACAGAACAGAAACTGGTATTTCTTTTTTTAATGTATCTTTCTGTACGATCAACGGTGCAAATAATGCACATGCCCCGCATACAAGCATTAAATTAAATAGGTTAGAGCCAATCACATTGCTGACTGCCAATGCATTGTTACCGGCAACGGAAGCTGTTACACTGACAGCAAGTTCCGGCAGGCTCGTCCCCATTGCAACGATCGTGAGTCCGACAATCATAGACGGAATCCGCAGCGCCCTTGCAACGGAAGAACTTCCCTCAACAAAAAAATCTGCACCTTTAATCAACAAAACAAATCCCACCAGTAATAAAACTATTGACTGCATCATCGCCACCATACACATTTCCTCCTTCGTTTTTCCTGTTATTTATAAAATACCCAGATGTGTCAAAAGGATTCTGACACCGAGCAATACTAAGATCAGTCCGCCGGCAAACTCTGCTTTCTTTTCGTACTTGTTTCCAAAAAAGTTTCCGACATAAACGCCGCCAATGGAAATAAAAAACGTAGAAATTCCAATGATCGTGATAGCCTCCACGATCGGGTAATCTAAAAATGCAAATGTGATCCCAACTGCAAGTGCATCAATACTTGTTGCAACTGCAAGCACAAACATCTCTTTTAAATCGAGCGGTGCATCCATTTCTTTTACTTCGTCATCTTCCTTATCCGGTTTCACAGATTCCACAATCATTTTTCCACCAATAATTCCAAGTAATATAAATGCGATCCAGTGATCGATGCTTGTGATATACTTTTCAAACTGACTTCCTAAAAGCCATCCGACAAATGGCATCAATGCCTGAAATCCTCCGAAAAATAACCCGATCACAAGTGCCTGTTTTTTGTTGACCTTTCGCATCCCGAGTCCTTTGCAGATCGACACTGCAAATGCATCCATGGACAGCCCGACTCCCATCAGAAACAATTCAATAAAAATCGCCATCTTTTTTCACCGCTTTCTTTTTGTATCAGACATTTTCCGTGATATTTCCGCAGTTATTTTGTACTGTATGCGCCATTTCTGCAGTGATTTCCAATTTCCCTCATGTTTTTACTGATAATATTTATCTGTTAAATATGTCAAAAAAAGAGACTCCACGTATATTCCTGTACCGGATATCCTCGCAGATATCCCTACAAAAATATACATGAGTCTCATTCTTTAAGATTTGCCAGGTTCTTTTCGTGTGTGCCCACCAAAAGAAACCGGTATGTTGACAAACCACGCGATCACGCGAACTACTCCCTCACGGTTTCACAGACTGCTTCCCTTACAAACCAGCCTGTGCTTATCATAAGTTTTTCACTTATGCCAAACGCTGTTTTCACATCATATCTTATGCACCATGATTTGTCAATCAATGTTTTAATAAAAATACATTACCTTATGCAGCCCATGCTTTTTTAATCAGCCAAGCAATTCAAGAATCTCTTCTTTTGTGAAGCTTGCAGAATCCATTCCTTCGCCCTCGAGCACCTGCTCGGCAAGTTTCTTTTTCCGCTCCTGGATATCGATGATCTTCTCCTCGATCGTTCCCTCTGCCACAAGTTTGTATACCGTCACGACATGCTTCTGTCCGATACGGTGCGCACGGTCTGTCGCCTGGTTCTGCACGGCAACATTCCACCACGGATCGTAGTGGATGACGATGTCCGCGGAGGTAAGGTTTAATCCGGTTCCACCCGCCTTTAAGCTGATACAGAATACCGGAACATCATCGTTATTAAAACTTTCCACCATCTGCATACGTTTTTCCTTATTTACAGAACCGGTCAGAAGATAGTAGTCGATTCCTTCTTTTTTCAGGCGCTCTGTCAGACGGTCTAACATGGATGTAAACTGCGAGAACAGAAGGATCTTGTGTCCTGCTCCGACTGCGTTTACGATCAATTCCATACACATGTCGGTCTTTGCGGATTCTCCATGGTAATCTTCCAGTAAAAGTCCCGGATCACAGCAGAGCTGACGCAGTTTGGTAAGTTCGGAAAGGATCTGCATCCTGCCTTTATGGAACTCTTTCTCATTCTGCTGGCTAAGCATTTCCTTCATCCTGGTCGCATAAGCATCATATAACTGCATCTGTTCGCCATCGAGTCTTGCGAATACATTTTCTTCGATCTTCTCCGGAAGGTCTTTTAACACATCCCCTTTCAGACGTCTTAAAATAAACGGACGGATCATGCGCTGTAAACGCTCCATCTTGTTTGCATCCTGATTCACAGCGATCGGAAGCTCGATCTCCTCCCGGAACTTCTGATAGGTATACAAAAATCCCGGCATCAGATAATCAAAAATACTCCAGAGCTCACTGAGTCTGTTTTCGATCGGTGTTCCGGTCAATGCCAGCTTGAATGCCGCAGTGATCTTTTTGACACCTTTTGCCGCCTGTGTGGACGGGTTCTTGATATACTGTGCCTCATCGATGACCTGAATCGCAAATACAAACTTCTGGTACACTTCGGCATCACGTTTTAACAGATCATACGAAGTAATAAGGATTTCTCCCTCTTTGCTGTGACGGATGATCGACGCACGATCCGGTACACTTCCGGCAACAATGACTGTTTTTAACTGTGGTGCAAAGCGTGTGATCTCTTTCTGCCAGTTGTAGACCAGAGATGCCGGACACACGATCAGGGAACGGCGCAGTTCCTTTTCCCCAGCCTGCATTTCTTGCTGTTCTGCCGTTAAAAGGCTGATGACCTGAAGCGTCTTTCCAAGTCCCATATCATCGGCTAAAATACCGCCGAATCCATTCTCACGCAGCGTCTTTAACCACAGGAATCCATTCTTCTGGTAACTTCTCATAATAGAATTCAGCGCTTCCGGCACTTCATAGTCACTGTCCTCGATCGTCTTCATGTTGCGGACCATGCCCTTGAACTCTTTATTTTTCTCGATCGAGAGAAGCTGATTGTTCTTTAATGCCGCGTCCAGATACATTGCGCGGTATTTTGGTACAATTAAAGTGCCTTTTTTGAGATTTGTCTCCGTCAGGCGCAGATCCTCGCTGACTTCCGCCAACGTACTTAAACCGTCCTCTTCAATATTTAAAAAGTCGCCGTTTTTCAAACGGATATACTTCTTTTTCCTGTCATATTTTGAGAGCAGGTAGGCAAGTTCCTCCCGTGACATCTCATCGGAATGAATTTTTAATTCCAGAAGATCACTTTTTAACGAGATACCCACGGAAACGGCCGGGGAAGATACCACCTTTAAATTGCGGAAATTTTCCGTTGTATAAATGGTCATAAATTCACCCAGTCTTCTCAATCCACCTGAAACTAACTGATACAACATCTCCTCATTGTTCTTCAGCACAAAGACTGTCTGGGACAGCGCATATTCATTGAAATACGGTTCCACAAGATTTTTGATGCGGAGTTCCTCTGCGAGATCGCGCACTTCACCCGGTGCGATCTTCTCGAGGACATTATATTTATCATCCCCGTAAGCTGCCATCAGTTTTGCACCTACCGTATTCATATCCTGTCTGTCTAAATAAAGTTCAAACTCAGGTTTCGGCGGCACATAAAGGCTCTCATCAAATCCTGCCTCTTTTTCCACTTTAAAATATTTTTTCAGTAATGGAAGCAGGTCGCGGCAGAACATGGCAAGCTCATCTGCAGCGATATAAGTCTGTCCTCCGGTCTGGCGGTGCAGAAATTCAAAAAATTCTCCGACCGTTTCTTTCATTCCTGCCGGACTGCGGTAGATCATATCCGCGTCATAGAAATAAAAATATTTTTCACCGATGATCACAGAATCATCTTCCAGCATCAGAAAGATACCGGAACCGCCCTGACGGATAACCAGCTTCGGACGCTTTTCTTCCGGTGAAAATGTATAGGTATCCTCCGGTAAAAATCCTACCTCTGCCTCAAACGGCATATCCCCGACTGCCTCAAAAAAGCGGTCAATTCCCACACTGTCTAACTCCATCGTGCGTTCATAACTGCCCGTATACGCATAATATGCATGGAACTGGCTCTGACGTCTTTTATCCATCTCCTGCTGTTCCATAAATGCAATCATACGTTTTGCAGATTCCGTAAATGCATCCAGATGATGATAAAACTCCAGTTTTTTACCGTAACGGACTTTTTCATTGATTTTAATCGAGTGTAAAAATGCAGAAATATTTTTGAGTACATATTTCTGCTCCATTCCAATCTTAAATTCCACCGTGGCATAACTGTATTCCATCTTGAAATAAGGCTCTAACTCCACCTTGCCGTAAATATTTTCCGGTAAAAGATAGGTGGAACCTGCACGCATGGAATAACGGTTTAACAGATTTTTTAATGAAGTATCCGTTTTTAACTCTTTTTCCGTGCGGATGTTCTTCTGCTCTGTCTTCTCGCTTACTCCAAGTTTTGCATTTAAGATATCTTTCGCCTGTCTGCGGTTCACATAGGCAAGCGCAACGGCAACACAGTGCTTGCAGATGCCCTCATAGTTGCAAAACGCCTCACAGTTGCAGCGGCTCTCTGAAACTTCCGCATATTCTTCATCTATCACAAGCCGGACATCGTAGTGATCCTCGACTGTTCCTTTTACTCTTCCAATTAATTCTGCCTTTGGAACGCCATCTTCCGTGTATACGTCATAGGAAAATTCCTGCACGAGTCCACGCTCATACAATTCCTTTCCCCGGCGGTATGCTGCGGGATAAGCTTCCTGCTTAATGTCTGATATGGAAAACATGATTGCTGTGCTCCTCAATAGTATATTTTTTGCATCTTTCTATTGTAACATAAATTTGAGGATTCGGTTAGACTTTTTTCACTAAAATACAATCTTGATCTCCGTACCCACACCAACCTCACTTGTCAGCGTCATCTGCGCATCATGCTGCGCGACAATATGCTTTACAATGGCAAGTCCCAGACCTGTGCCGCCAGTGGATTTTGACCGGCTCTTATCGACACGGTAGAAACGCTCAAAGACGCGTTCCTGCTGTTCTTTCGGGATTCCGATACCGGTATCTTTTACGATCAGGACCGGTCTGGTATTTTCGATCGTAGTCACGATCGTGACACTGCCGCCTTTTTTATTATAACGGACCGCATTACTGCAAAGGTTAAAAAGCAGTTCCTCAAGCAGCGTCTTGTTTCCGTTCATTGGAACAGACGCCCCCTCTAAGTGCAGCGTCACCTCATTTTTATCTGCCTGCATCTGCATGGAATGAATGCACTGCTCCCCAAGATCATGCAGATCAACCGTCTCAAATTCAAGTTTTAAATCACTGTCATCTAATTCTGAAAGCTTTATAATATCGTTGATCAATGCCTGCAGACGCTCCGCACTCTTATGGATCTCATTTGCAAAATGCGCGGTATCCTCCCCGCCCGTCATTCCGCTTGCGATCAGTTCCGCATATCCGGAGATCGCAGTCAACGGCGTCTTTAATTCATGGGAAACGTTGGCTGTAAACTCCTGACGCATCTGCGCATGATTTAAAATATCCATATGCTGTTTTTTGATCATGGAAATAAACGGGCGCATTTCCTCGTAAACTTCCGTCTCATCCACCAGGATAATATTATCTGCCATTTTCCCGATCGGTGCCATGAGTCTTCGCGTCAGACGGTAAGAGTAAAATACACACATCAGAAATACCATCAGGCCGACCGCTAAGATCAGACCTGACATCGTAGACACCAGATGATAAATACTTCCGCTCTCTTTCGCAACACGCACAACGCTCCCATCTTCTTTTCTAAGTGCATAATAAAAGGTATGCTTTGACGACGTAGCTGAGACACGGATTGATTTTCCCTCGCCATTTTTTATGGCCTCCGCAATTTCCGGGCGTTCCTTATGGTTCTCCATGGAAGAAGCATCTTCCATACTGTCGTACAGGACAGTACCATCCACATCCACACAGGTAATACGCAGTCCGTCATTTTCCAGTGAATATGTGATATCCTTCGAAAGTTCATTCGGACTGATCACCGAGACAACATGTGCACTTGCCTTTAAATCATCAAATATCTGTTCCTCCAGAATCTGATAAAAAAGAAACATAGAACAAACGGCAGTCACCACAATGGCGATTGCCGCAATCAACATAAAACCGGTATTAATTCTTTTTTTCATTCGATCATGTACCCCACATTCCGCACGGTCTTGATACAGCTTCCTGCTGCCCCAAGTTTCTGTCGCAGTGTTTTGATATGCATATCAACGGTACGGCTCTCTCCTTCGTACTCAAATCCCCATACCTGATCCATAATCTTGTCTCTTGATAAAACAATTCCCTGATTGAGCATCAGGTACTTTAACAATTCAAATTCTTTAAATGTCAGCTCACACAGCTGCCCTGCAACCGTAACGGCATGTTTGTCCATATCCATAAGGATATCTTCATGTATCAGCTGTGAATCTTCATTCATGCGGCTTGTTCTTCGAAGCAGTGCTTTCACACGGGAGATCAGCTCCATGACTCCAAACGGCTTTGTGATATAATCATCTGCTCCAAGATCAAGTCCCTTTACCTTATCAAGCTCATGATGTTGTATCATAAAAGTTGACACCACATTCTCAAGGATTTTGATATAATCAATACGAGAACAGGAGAAAACATTATGGCACGAAATCAAAGAACCTATGACAACGAATACAAAGCACAGGCAGTTAAGCTTGCTCAGGAAATAGGCGGAGCCAAAGCAGCTAAAGAACTGGGCATACCAGATGGCACGATTTACTGCTGGGTAAAAGCATTTAAAGAAGGACGCCTTAGCGCTTCAGAAGCATCCCATACTCCTAAAAATGCTTTATCACTTAATGATGAGCTTATCGAACTCAGAAAACGTGTGAAAGAGCAGGATAAGGAAATCCGTCGTTTAAAGGAAGAAAATGAATTTCTTGAGGAAGCAAGTGCTTTTTTCGCAGCCAGCCGTCGGAAGTCAGCAAAAAACAGAGATTAATGTTTATTGCAATCAAAACGGATGACGGCAGGATCAAGGGTAAAAATTCTTTTTATTGCAGAGCACTTCATGTTTCCAGACAGGCATTCAATAAATATCTAAAAACAAAAGCGACTCCTTGGAAATATCAGCCGTTGGCAGATGCGATGGTTGCTATTTGCCGTGAAGATGAATGCAATGATACATATGGAAGGATCCGTATGTATCAGGCGTTACAGCTCAAACAGCCGGAAGGAGTAGACATTCCTGGTGAGAGAACTGTTTATCGTGTCATGGAAGAAATTGGTCTTACTCATAAACCGAAGCGTAAGCCTAACGGTATTACCAAAGCAGATAAAGAAGCTCGGAAATCAGATGATTTAATTAAGCGGGACTTTTCAGCTGAGAAACCTCTCGAAAAGTGTATTACAGATATGACTGAAATAAAGGCTTCCGATGGAAAACTGTATGTTTCAGCTATCTTTGACTGCTACGATTTAGCAGTGTTAGGTCTGGCTATGGATACGAATATGAAAGCTACCCTTTGTGAACAAACCTTAGATAATGCCTATAAAGCATATCCGATGCTCCGGGGTGCCATTCTTCACAGTGACAGAGGTACACAGTATACTAGCGAGTTGTACCGTAACGCAATCAATAAATATGGCATTCTTCAAAGTATGAACAGTGCCGGTGGCAGATGCCATGACAATGCAAGATGTGAAAGTATGTGGGCACGATTCAAAGAAGAATTACTTTATGGACGCTACGACGCCACCTCAATGACTGTAGAACAGTTAAAAACTCTTATTTGGAGATATTTTATCAGTTATTGGAATAATCGGAGAATCTGCTCTGCTAATGGTGGACTACCTCCGATGGTTAAGCGGCAACAATACTATACTTCACTACAAGAGGCAGCATAAAGTCGAACATCCTTGTGAAAAAAGTGTAAACCAATATTGACAATATCATCACTTGTCTTTGCCGTTACCATAATGACCGGGACATCCGCGGTCGCCTTGTCTGCCCGGATCCTTGTTAAAATATCCAGTCCGTCTTCCCCCGGAAGCATGATATCTAAAAGGATCAGGGATGGGATATTTTTTTCCAGACGCTTAAAAAATGATGCGCTGCCCTCAAATTCTTCCACTTCATAACCACTGTTTTTGAGCGCATAACGTTCAATTTCACGAATATTAATATCGTCTTCCACTATATAGATCGTTGCCATATTTTTCCTCAATCCCCATTTTTGCGCCCTTAAATCTGATATATCTTCTCGAACTCGTTTAACTGTTTTGTAAACTCTGCGCTCTCCTCTGCATCCAGCTGCTCGGTAAAACTGTGTTCCTCTAACTGGGTATCCTCTAACTGCATCATATATACCGCGATATTCGAACAATGGTCTGCAACACGCTCATAGTTCATTGCAAGATCTGACAATACAAGACCAAGCTCAATGGTACATTTCCCTTTTCTAAGACGCTTCATATGGTTTTTCTTTACTGTCTTGTTTAACTCATCAATGACTTCTTCTAACGGTTCTACCGTACGCGCAAGTGCCTCATCACCCTCCACAAATGCGTTCGTGGTACGCTCTAAGATATCACGGAGTGCTGTGCTGTATACCTTCATTTCTTCTTTTGCTTTCTTGGAAAATACAGCGCCCTCTTTATACATCTGCTGTGCATTTTCCACCACGTTGATGGAATGGTCGGAAATTCGCTCAAAATCTGTCAGGCAGTGAAGCAGTGATGTTACCTTCAGACTGTCTTTGTAAGATAAATTCTGGCTGCTTAACTTCGTTAAGTATGCACTGAGTTTATCATCATAGGTATCCACGATGTTTTCTTTTGCAATGACATCCTCGATCTTTTCTTCGGAGTACTCATCCAGTACGGTCATTGCCTCTAAAAATCCTTCGTGTGTAATCTTTGCCATCTGATTGGCAAGAGAATGGCACTGCTCAATCGCAAATGCAGGGCTGTTTAAGAAACGGTCGTCTAAAATAACAAATACATCCTCTTTCTGATTCTGTTCCTCTGCAGTTTTCGGGATCGTTAAGTATGCCAGTTTCTCCAATCCCTTTGTAAATGGAAGTAAAACCAGGGTTGCGAACACATTAAATATGGTGTGGATCATTGCGATTCCCGCTGCTCCAACGACTTCATTGGTAAATTCAAATCCGATCAGCGCATTGCCTGTATAAAACAATACCAGAAACAGAACTGTGCCGATCACGTTAAAATAAAGATGCACGAATGCCGTTCTCTTTGCACCTCTGTTTGCACCGATTGCTGAAATCATTGCCGTCACACAGGTACCGATATTCTGTCCCATGATGATTGGGATCACAGAGCCATAGGTAAATGCTCCTGTTACAGACAGTGCCTGTAAAATTCCGACCGATGCAGAGGAACTCTGTATGATCGCAGTAAGTACAGCTCCTGCCAATACACCAAGGAACGGATTGTGGAACATCGTTAAGATATTCGTAAATTCCGGCACATCTGCAAGCGGTTCTACCGCCCCGCTCATGCTCTCCATACCGTACATCAATACTGCAAATCCAAGTAAGATCTCACCGATATCTTTTTTCTTGTCGCTCTTTTTCGACATACAAAGTATGATACCGATCATTGCAAGGATCGGTGAGAAGGAGGATGGTTTTAACATCTGGATAAAAAAGTTATCCCCCTGCAGTCCACTTAAGCTCAAAAGCCATGACGTTACCGTTGTTCCGATATTTGCACCCATAATGATGCCGACAGCCTGTGACAGCTTCATAATACCGGAGTTTACGAAACCGACGACCATGACGGTGGTTGCGGATGATGACTGGATGATGGCTGTAAAGCCTGCTCCGGCCAGGATTCCCAGGAGGGGAT